>CEUA01025721.1_pt1 | contig 24059 bp, 21 predicted proteins | sample 361541 | NCBI WGS metagenome assembly CEUA01 (sample SAMEA2623079, study PRJEB7988) | marine metagenome | isolation source: saline water (ENVO:00002010), including
AACTGTTTTGTGAGTTTCTAAATTCCAATTACAAACATTTTCTATTTCAAATATAATTTCTTTAGATATAAAATCCATAACTTATGCACCTATTTATCAAAAACATTTATCTCAAGAACGCCATATCAAGCACTGACAACAGATTCCCGTCTGGAGTTCCGACCCTTGCTCTAGCGGTGCTTGTTTAGTTACTTTCTTAAACCCCTCTTAGGACGGGCAATAGCCCAGCATATGCTATGGGCCTGTAGCTTAGTCAGGTAGAGCGACGGGCTTTTAACCCGTCGGCCGCGGGTTCGAATCCCGTCAGGCCCGCCTGAATAAGCTTCAGGGCCATATTTATCTGGTAAGGGGATCAAAAATATGGCAGTAAAAAGCTCAACAAAAAAAAGGCTAATAGAACTAGGAGTTCCAGAAGATAGAGCTCACAAACTTGCCGATGACGCTAATATGGATGCAATCAAAAGAATGACTGTTGAGCAAGTTGCTAAAAAAGTAGATCTTGAGATGGGCAGTGCAGATTTAGAACTAATAATGGGAGTTATTAGGGAACAAATGGCATCTAGGAAGAGAAGTAGAAGTGGAAGAATAACAATTTCCCGAAATGCCTTGTTAGACGAAGATATTCCTCAAGGAGAGGACCGTTTCAACGTATTAAATCACATTTTAGTACCTCATCACGAATTAGTACCAATCGAAGATGAAGAAACAGTATTGTCTCCATGGAATCTGATGGAGAAAGATTTTGAAGGAAATAATAGACTTGCAAAAGAACTTTTGCCAAAGATATTGATTACTGATCCAGCAGTACAAGCTATCAAAGAAACAACTGAAGCTGAAGATGATACATTATTGGCGGGTTGGTTAACAAATAGAGTAATGAAGATAGAAAGATACAGTAGATCTGCAGGAACTAGTATAGCATACAGACTAGTTGTGGAGAGGGCATAAGGAGAGGATACAAATGAAGGAAATAGTTGAAAGTTATTTTAGTAGAAGAAGTCTTGTAAATCACCAACTTGCATCATATAATGATTGTATACCGCTACTTGATAGTAGGGGAAGTAGAATGGAAAATATTGTTAGAAATATTCGAATTGGTAGTGATGACTATGAAGCCGATAATGAAGGTGGATTGATAAAACTCGACGTTCTAGAGAAAGAAATAATTGTGCGAGTCAAGAATATACGCCTTGGACAACCAACAATTAGGGAAGCGAATGGGGCAGAACATCCTGCAACGCCATTAGAATGCAGATTGAGGAAACTAACTTACTTTGCACCTATATATCTTGATTTCAGAATATATCGAGATGATTTACCTCCTTCTCCAGGCTCCGAATTGGGCTATATGGATGAGAAGAATGTCCACATAGGAAATTTACCAATTATGGTTAGATCTGCTAGATGTAATTTGCATGCAAACAATATAGATCCTAACAGAAAATTATCTCCAGATACATCTCCTGAAGATGCAGAGCAATATGTAAAACTATTAAGAAAATACGGTGAAGATCCAGTAGATCCTGGTGGATATTTCATTATCAACGGTACTGAGAGAGTTTTAATCTCAATGGAAGATCTAGCCCCTAATAGGGTAACTGTGGAGAGAAATAAGAAATATGCGCATGACACTGAAGTGGCAAAAATCTTCTCTCAAAAAGATGGTGTTAGAAAACCTCTCAATGTCGAAAAGCGTAGAGATGGAATGTTAATGGTAAAAATCCCTAGTGCTGGAACTACTGCTATTCCAGTGGTTTTACTAATGAGGGCATTAGGAATGTCTAATGATAGAGAAATATTCTCTTCCATTGCAGGTCCAGTAGAGGCAATGAAGTATACAGTAGCCAATCTTAATGATGTAAAAGATAATGAAGAATATGGAGTAGAAAATGAAGAAGAAGCACTTGCTTGGTTGGAGAAAAAATTCGCCGCTGGTCAACAAAAAGAATATCGAGAATCTAGAGTTCAAAATTTACTAGACAAAGAACTTCTTCCTCACTTAGGTGCTTCATACGAACACCGTCAGAAAAAATCAATATTCCTTGGTAGGATAGTAAGACAAGTTCTTGAGATGGCAATTAATAACAAAGATCCTAATGACAAAGATCATTATGCTAACAAAAGAGTACGTTTGGCTGGAGATCTTGTCGAAGATTTATTCCGAGTAAGCCTTCAACAACTAGCTAGAGATTTAAAATATCAATTAGAAAGACATCACAACAGAAAGCGTGAGTTAAAAATCAATTCCTGCCTAAGGCCCGATGTACTGACATCAAAAATAATGCATGCATTGGCTACTGGAAATTGGGTAGGAGGAAGATCAGGAGTAAGTCAGTTACTAGATAGGACAACATATCTTTCTGCATTGTCTCACATGAGAAGAGTAACAAGTCCACTGGTCAGAAGTCAACCCCATTTCGAAGCGCGTGATTTACATCCAACTCAGTGGGGGAGATTATGCCCTAATGAAACTCCTGAAGGGCAAAATTGTGGTTTAGTAAAAAATGCAGCTCAGATGATAGATGTTTCCGAAGAAGTATCAGAATCAGATGTAAAAGAATTACTAAAGGAAGCCGGAGTCGATGATTCTCCTGAAGGTTGGGCCGATGGTTCCAGAGTTCATGTGAATGGAGATATATTTGGTTTGCACAAGAGGCCTCAAAAACTAGTACAGAGAATAAAGAACAGTAGGCGTTCAGGAAAGATAAGGTCTGAAGTAAGTATAAGACATGATACTGAAAACAAAGATGTCTTCATCAATACAGATAGGGGCCGAATCTTACGTCCTCTCCTAGTGCTAGAGAATGGTAGTCTGACTCTTTCAAAATTCCATCTTGATTCCCTCAGAGATGGAAGCATGGATTTTAATGATTTGCTGACTAGTGGAGTAGTTGAGTGGGTCGACGCCGAAGAAGAAGAAGATCTACTGATTGCACCAAGGCCATACGATTTACCTGCTCTTTCGCCAAAGAATAAGAGGCCAATTAATCCAGCAAAAGTGGAGTGGTTAAATCTAGGTGAACCCAATATTACTCATGCACATCTCGCTGCAGAAATCCAAATGCCAAATGGTTCTTCAAAGACTGAGAAATTCAAAATTCCATTAAATTATCATCAAGAAGACACCGAAGCTCTAAAAAGAAAAGAAAAGAAAGGTCATACTGTTCTAATATTCACACATGTTGAAATAGATCCACAATTAATTCTGGGAGTCTGTGCTTCTCTAGTCCCATACCCAGAACATAACTCCACTCCAAGAGTCACTGGTGGAACAGCAATGGTAAAACAAAGTCTGGGTCTTTCTAGTGCAAATTACAGACTTCGCCCAGATACAAGGGCGCATATAATGCATTATCCTCAGCGTTCAATTGTCGGTACAAGGGCAATGGACTCCACTAAATTCAATGAAAGACCCGGAGGTCAAAACCTTGTAGTAGCAATAATGAGCCATCATGGATACAATATGCAAGATGCTATTGTAATGAATAGGGCATCTGTAGAACGTTCAATGGGACGTTCTTCGTTTATGAGGACTTATAATGCAGAGAACAAGAGATTCCCTGGAGGGCAAGAAGAGAGGATTGAAATTCCTGGTACAGGCCTAGATGAAATTAAGGGATTAAAATCATGGGATTCATATGCTCATCTTGAAAGAGATGGTTTACCAGTACCAGAGACATTCTTGACTAGTCAAAAAGGCGGCAATCCAGTTCTTGTTGGGAAAACTAGCCCACCAAGATTTTTAGAAGAAGCACATGGGGCATTTTTACAAGCCCAAGAAAGGCGTGAATCATCAATGAATGTAAGGCATGGAGAAAATGGTTGGGTAGACAATGTATTTGTGACAGAATCACTGGATTCAGGAAGACTTGTCAGAATAACCCTTAGAAGTAATAAAATTCCAGAATTAGGTGATAAATTCGCGAGTAGACACGGTCAAAAAGGAATTATTGGTAGGATGGTAAATGAAGAAGATATGCCTTTCACAGAAGATGGAGTTATACCTGATATTCTAATTAATCCTCATGCAATTCCTTCTAGGATGACTGTAGCTCACGTTCTTGAGATGATAGGTGGTAAAGTTGGATCTATGGAAACTAGAAGAATTGATGGAACAGCATTTACTGGAGAAAAAGAAGAATCTCTTAGATCTGGCTTATTGAGAAATGGATTTAATCACACAGGACGTGAATCAATGATAAATGGAGAAACTGGAGAATCATACCCTGCCGAAGTCTTTGTTGGGGTTATTTATTATCAAAGACTACATCACTTAGTTAGTAGTAAGTTGCATGCTAGAAGCCGTGGAAGAGTTCAGATTTTAACTAGACAACCTACAGAAGGTCGTGCTAGGCAAGGAGGTTTGAGATTCGGAGAAATGGAAAGAGATTGTTTGATTTCCCATGGAGCATCCATGGTAATTAAAGATAGATTACTTGGCGAGTCTGATGGAATTGACTTGTTTGTATGTGCACAATCAGGACATATTGCATGGTATGATCCGAGAAAAAGAACTTATGTCTCACCAATACATGGAGATGGCGCCGAAGTTTATAAAATTCAAACTTCGTACGCCTTTAAACTCTTACTTGATGAAATGAAGAGTTTAGGTGTCGCCATGAGATTAGAGCTGGAGGATCAAAGATGAAGCGTAATAGTAATACATTAATTCCTAAGAGAATTGCGGGCATTAGATTTGCGTTAATGGATCCAAACGAGATAAGAAAGATGTCCGCTGTAGAAGTAAAGACAGCAGATACTTACAAAGACGATGGCCACGCATTTAAGCAAGGTTTAATGGATCCAAAAATGGGTGTAATTGAGCCAGGGTTAGTATGTCCAACTGACAATTGTAAATATGATGAAAGCCCAGGTCACTTCGGACACATCCAATTAGAATTACCTGTAATGCATATTGGTTTTACTGCTTTAATCAAGATGGCATTAAAAAACACTTGTAATAAATGCAGTAAGATTCTATTACATAGTGCTCCCGAAACACACCCTCTAGATCCGGAAAAATCCGAACAGGATTATTATAGGGAAAGAGTACATGATGTTATGATAAAACACGGAGTCGGTTCTCGTGAATTCAATAAAACAATCAAAGATATTGAAAAAGAGTGTTCTAGTGCTAAAAGGGCTATTTGTATGCATTGTGGCTCAGAACAAGGAAAAATAATATTAGATAAACCTTCAACATTCAAAGAAAAGAAAGCAGACAAAGGAGAACACAAACTAAATGCTCGAGATATCAGAGAGTGGTTAGAAAGAATACCAGATAATCATCTAATATTCATAGGTATGAATAAAGATGTTTGCAGGCCGGAATGGACTATTCTGAAAGTTCTCCCTGTTCCTCCAATTACGGTGAGGCCATCTATAACTTTAGATAGCGGCGATAGATCAGAAGATGACTTAACTCATAAATTGGTAGATGTTTTAAGGATTAATCAGAGATTAAGGGAAAATAGAGATGCAGGCGCTCCTCAGTTAATTGTTGAAGATCTATGGGAATTATTACAGTATCATTGCACTACATATTTCGATAACCAAACTAGTGGAATTCCTCCTGCCAGACACCGTTCTGGAAGGCCGCTTAAAACTTTAACACAACGTCTGAAAGGAAAAGAAGGACGTTTCAGAAGTAATTTATCTGGTAAAAGAGTTAATTTTTGTGCTAGGACTGTAATAAGTCCAGATCCAAATCTTGGTATAAATGAAGTTGGAATCCCCGTATCTACTGCTAAAGAATTGACAGTCCCAATTAGAGTCACAAGTAGAAATAGGGAGCAATTAAGACAAATGATATTACGAGGCCCAGACAACCACCCAGGTGTAAACTACATTATTAGAGGAGATACTCTAAGAGTACGAATTACAGATAGGACAAAATTTATCTGGGCAGGTTTCAGATGTAAAAATCCTGAATGCCATAGCGGTAGTGAAGAAGAACCATATTCAGGTTATAGGCCAGATTTAAATTACGTACTCCCAGCTCCAAACTTTTTACCCGGTTTAGAATTGAAGAAAGAAATGAAAAGAAATGAGATTGGAGAATTAGAAGAAGTAAATGGAATAGATTTAGAGAAAACTATTGCAAATCTTCGAGGTGAAGATTCTAATGGTAAACAACTATCATCAGATGACCCCAGTGCTCTAATTCATAATCGATGGAGATGGGAAGTTGAGAATCCAACGGAATATTTCCCTGATTACTTAGAAGTTAGATGCCCTCATTGTGGTAGTCCATCACAAGAAGATGAATACGGCAATACATATCCTACAGACAGTGAAGATAGATTAAGCACATGGGATCAAGACGGTAACCCCCGTCCAGGAATAGTGGTTGAGAGGCATCTCATTGATGGTGATGTAACTATCTTCAATCGCCAACCATCTTTACATCGTATGTCTATGATGGTTCACGAAATTAGAGTTATGGAAGGTAAAACATTCAGATTCAATCTCGCAGATTGTACGCCTTACAATGCTGATTTTGATGGCGATGAGATGAATTTACACGTTATTCAAAGCGAAGAAGCTAGAGCAGAAGCTAAGATTCTAATGCGTGTTCAAGAACATATCATAACGCCAAGATATGGAGGTAGTGTAATCGGCGGAATACATGATCATATCTCTGGTTCTTATTTACTGACTCATGATAATATGATACTGCCTAAAAATATAGTCTTAGAAGTTCTTGGATCTATCAATTTCCAAGGAGAATTACCAGATGAGGTTGAAAAAGACGGAGTAGTGGGCTATCGTGGTGCAGAAGTACTAAGTTTAATCGTTCCAGATGGTTTCAATCTTGAATATCTCAATAGGTCTGGAGACACTGTCAAAGTCTCTAAGGGAAATATTGATGGAGCTATAGACAAAAAAGGAATAGGCGCTGAAGATGGACGATTATTGGATGCTGTAGTACAAACTCACGGTAATGAGCGTGGCGCTAAATTCATCAATGATATGACCAAAATGACAATCGCTGCATGTACTTCATTAGGATTTACGACTGGAATAGATGATGAAGATTTACCTCCTGAAGCCAAAAAAGAGATAGATTCTATCAATAATAAAGCTAGTGAGGATGTTGATTTAGAACTCGTTAAATATGGTAAAGATGGTAAAAAGTATGAAGCAAGGCCTGGAAGGACACCGTTAGAAACACTTGAAGAAAACATTCTACAAATACTTGATACTGGTAAATCAGATGCAGGAAATGTTGCAAAGAAATATCTTGGAGAAGATAACGCTGCTGTTTTGATGGCAACATCCGGTGCCCGAGGGTCTATGGATAACTTAGCAATGATGGCTGGTTCTATAGGTCAACCAAAGGTACGTGGAAAGAGGTTAGAGAGAGGCTACCAAGATAGAGTATTGGCGCATTTCCCAAGAGGAGTTAAAGGTGCTAGGGAGAAAGGTTTCGTATCTTCTTCGTTTAAGAGAGGGCTAGAGCCAACCGAATTCTTCATGCTTTCTGTTTCTGGACGAGAATCTCTAGTTGATACAGCGGTAAGAACAAGTAAATCCGGTTATATGCAACGTAGATTAATTAATGCAATGGATGATCTCAAGGTTTCCACTGATGAACAATCATCCGTAAGAAACACTGGTAATAGGATCGTTCAATTCCAATATGGAGAAGATAGTGTAGATCCTGCTCGTAGCCGTAAAGGAGAACCATTTGATGTTAATTTAGTTCTAGATGACGCTTTAGGGGGTGCTAAATAATGGTAGTTAAGAGTGCAACAAAAAAGAAATTGATGGACTTAGGAATTGAGGAAGAATATGCTCATAAACTAGCTGATGATAGAAAATGGGACGATGTAAAGGTCCTCACTCCACTTGAAATAGGTCAGATATGCGGTATTGATTCTGGAACATCTCAGAAGATTCACCATGTTATGGCAAGCTCCACTAAATCTGCAAGAGCAGCTGCTGCAAAAACTGAGAAGACCGTAGTTAGAAGAAGAACTCTGTCAAGAAGAAGGAAAAAAACTCTACTTCCAATACAAGAATATGATGTAGATAGTAGTAAAAAATTATTACTTAGGGATTTGGATAATGAAGATCCACTGTTTGTACAACTTACAGATAAATCAAATAAATTAGGTTTATCCCTCACTCCACAGATTATCAATACACTAGTTGAAGGCGTTTATGCAAGAGGTGATAAAAAACTATCAGATAAAAAATTAGAGAACATTGTCAAATCTGCCCATAATCATTTACTAAAAGCACGAGTAGATCCGCACGAAGCAGTGGGAATAACAACTGCTCAGTCATTGGGTGAGCCTGGTACACAAATGACAATGCGAACATTCCACTATGCGGGTGTGGCTACTGTGAACGTTACCCAAGGTCTTCCAAGGATAATTGAGATTGTTGATGCACGTAAAGTACCTAATACGCCTACTATGAATATTTATCTTGAAGAATTTAATTCTAAAGGTAAGCCTCTGAGGACCAATGAGAAATTAGCCAGAGAGTTAGCAGCTGGGATTGAGACAACAACGGCAACAGATATCGCTGCAATTGATGTGGAAGTAACTCAAAGATATATTAATCTCCAATTGATACCTGCCAATCTTAAATTAAAAAATATGACTGGTGCAGAAGTATTGGACAAATTATCAAGGGCGCTCAGATTATACATACAGTCTGATAATGAAGATAGGCCAAAAGTCCTTAAAATAATACCGGGAGTTTCTAAAGCAGAAGATCTTACAAATTTAGCTACCGATCCTCCTACTTACACTGCACTGTTACAATTAGAAGATAAAATAAAGAAATTAAGGCTTAAAGGGTTGCCAGGTATTTCTCGAGCTAATGTACAAGGTCCAAACAAAGATGGAGAATATTATATTTCTACAATCGGATCAAATTTAACTAAAGTTAGTGAATTTGCTGGGGTCGATAGATCTCGAACTTATACTAACAATATTAGTGAAATATATGATTACTTGGGAATTGAGGCTGCACGTCAAGCAATCATCAATGAAGCATATGATACAATGGCGGGCGCCGGTTTGGATGTCGATATCAGACATCTGATAATGGTTGCAGATGTTATGTCTAGCGAAGGAGAAATAAGGGCAATAGGGAGACATGGTGTAAGTGGAACCAAACATTCTATATTGGCTAGATCGGCTTTCGAAGTAACAGTCACTCATTTACTCAAGGCAGGAATTATTGGTGAGCGTGATGATCTTAGTGGTGTCACTGAAAATATCATAGTCGGTCAACCTGTGGCCCTAGGTACTGGAAGCGTAGAGTTATTCTATGTGCCAGAGAATTAAGGAGAGGAATAGTATGGATTTAGCACGTCAATTAAAACAAGGAATGAATACAGGAACATTATTATTTGGTCAAAGGCAAACTATGAGTGCTTGTTCGAGAGGGGATGCACGTATGGTTCTAGTAGCTGCAAATTGCCCTAAAGATTACATATCAAATCTTCAATCTGCACATCCTGATGTACCTGTGCACCAAGTATTGTTAGTAAATCGTCAATTAGGTGCCGCTTGCGCAAAACCGTTCCCTGTAAGTACTCTATGTATCACTGACCCCGGTCAAAGTGAATTATTAAGTCTAGGTCAAAACATATAATGGTCTAAATGACATTATTTTTACATAATTTGGGGTTTTATTCAAAGTGCACCGTTATCTCGGAAGAACATGGAAGACGAAATCCGTAATTTAATAAAATTACGCGGAGTAAATTTCCAAGGTCAAAATTATGACTTTTCTAGTCTAGATTTTAATTTTATTGGTAAGGTAGATTCTTTTCAAGATCTAGAAGAATTTCCTTCTGAGTCACTTTTTATATGGCATGTCAGCGAAGGGCTTACTCCCTTAAGTATCTTTGAAATAGAAAGATGGAGTGTTGACATTCCTTCTGGGAGCCATTTAATAATTTCAGAAAGGCCATTGGATGATAAGTTAAGATACCAGGATGTTGGAAACAATAGAGTATTTTTTTGGGGCCCGAATGAACTGTCTTTATGGATAGGGGGAGCCATACTAAAAAAAGAAATTCAGATTTCAATTACAGATTCTAAAAAGGTAGATGAAGATAATTTTGAAATTCCTGTCAATCAGAGTATTGATGATTTTATTATGACATTAAAGCCTACTGTAGATATTTCTTCTTGGCTATCAGAAAAATCACTTTCAAGTATGGCATATACTCCAGTTCTAATCTGTTCTAAACTATGGAGAATAGATGGCGAACTAGTTAGTCCAGACGGTTTAGTAGAAAAGAAAAAATGGGAAATTATCGAAGACCCGTGGGAAGATAATTTCACTATGTTTCTAGATACTGAAGTGTTAAAAACTTCTCCTTCATTAAGAATCATCGAACCAAGTGATGATGCTTGGAATAATGATTCAGAAGTAATAAATTCAATCCGCCCGTTGATTGATGAAAAACGCCAAGGTAAACCACAAACTTCTGGTTCGTTTACTAGAAGTATGATTCTACAAAATTGGATTTTCAGACCTGATAATTGCTATCTTTCCTCAACAAAAATATTTATTCCTGCATGGTTAATAAACACAGAAAAGAGAAAATTACTTCACGGTACCAGTGGCAATATACATTCAATATAGTATCAATTTCTCTGTAGGGACATCAATTCATCTGTCGATAAAGTATCTCCGGACATCAATCTACTCATCAGATCTGATACTCCTACTCTGTCTTCTTGATCATCATCTGTAACCATCTCTTTGAGTAAATCTTGCATAGAATGTATGCACCTTAGTGATACAACATATCTACTATGCATAATGTCCGCTTCTCTTTTAGAAATCGTCACTTCCATTTGTGCATTATTTGCAATCGCTCTCAATCTATCTACCTCTTCAGATAATTCCATCATTAAGTCATGAGCTTCTTGTGCCTTCTTCACTGCATCCTCGACATCGTCATGTGCCTTTGCTTGAGAATATTTAGCTTCTCGCTCATCTCTTTTCATATTTCCAACTTCATCATCTTGTTTATTTTTCTTAGCTTCTTTGTATTCTCTGCTTAATTTTTTCATTGTATTCATGAATTCTTTTTCCTTTTTACCAGAAAATCCTCCTCTCTCATACATATTCTCTAATTTATCCATTTCTGCTTTTAATCTCCTTGGATCAGGGCCAGTTTTTTTATTAGATTTGATATCTTTATCTCCAATTTTATCCTTCATTTCTCTTCTTATTGATTTCAACTTTTCAGATTTCTCAAATCTTATATCTTTTAATTCCTTTACCTTTATATTTGCAGCATCTCTGACAATTTTCTGTTTTTGTACTTCCGAAATCAATTCTTTAACTTGGATATTAATTTCATTTCGCTTATCTAGATGTTTACGAACTCTATTATTCCACTCATCTCTTTGTTCTTTGTTGATGTTTAGTTCTAATTTTATTTTTTCACTAAGTGGATTGAATATTTCGCCAATCTCGCTATAATCCATCAATATGCCACCTATTGTATTCAATCCGACTTTGGATGATGATATAAATTAATACTAGAATAATGGATATTTTTTTCATTCATTTTCTCTTAATGCAGCACTATTTCCTTTTCTAGACTTTCTTTTTGTATTTCCAAAACGTCGCATTTTCCTTTTGTTATTCGTCCTATTTTTTGAATCATTCTTCTTTTCCTTATGCGTCCCTATATCATTTAATCTTCCTTGTTTCAATAATACGTCAAATTCAGAAGTATCTAGAACTGCACCTTCAATTATCTTATTTTTAATCTCCGATATACTTATTTTTTTATTTACTGTATTCTTTTTCTTTAATTCCTTTTTTATATTTGCAAGGTTTTTCTTCAACTCATTTCTTTCTATTTTCAGTGAATCTAATTTTTTGTCTATTGAAGTTATTTTTTTACTTATTTTTCTTATTTCTTTCCTTGACACTACATTTCCTTCAGATTCTGATTTCTCTCCCATCTCGGAAATATTTTTCTCCTTCTCTTCTCTCTGAATATCTAACCTTTTTGCCACTTCTCTAAGTGCGGTAATATTTTCTACATACTCTAAATGTGCCTTTTCAGATTCTCTTTTTCTTTTTATACAAACTTGTAATTCAAGAAATTTTTTGAACAAATATTTCTCTCTTTCCAATGTAGGGACAGTAGTCAAGTCATTATTAATTACCGTTAAATTTTCGTAATTTTTCACTATCCATTTTTCTAATATTTCACTAGGAGGTGGGACTAACTTGTTTACTAAATCCCTAGTTTTCCTAGCATCCTCAGCTTTTTTCCTATATTTATTAAATTCAGATAGTAGATTTTTCCTTTCCCCATCCATTGAATCTACTTCTTTCATCATTTCACGCAATGTTTTTACTATATCTATTTGATTTCTTCTGTCCTCTAAAAACTCTTTAAATCTACTTTCATTAGATTCTATCTCTCTTTGAAGTTCTCTTTTCAATCCTACAATGTCTTCGAATTCCATATCTTTGAAATCATCATTTGCCTGATTTTCTAATATCTCATTCATTCTTCTTCATCCCTCTTTATCTGTTTAGCATTATTTTTAGATTTCTTACTCTTATTAGAAATAAATGAGGAAACCTCTCCTCTTTCGACCTTCTTTGCCAATACCGTTAATTCTTCAAAACCATCTAAGAGAGTATTTTCCCAGTAGCCTATATCTCTATCTATATTTTTCAATAAGTGCTTAGCCCTATCTCTTTGCCTATTGATGTCTGTTAATTCTGTTTTTGTTGCGACATATTTTGCATGCACTGGTTCTCCAAGATCAACATTCTTAATCATATCTTTATGTTCCTTATCTGCAGCCTTATAGAGTGAATTCATCTTTTTTCTCTTTTCTATAAAATCAGCCATCTCAGGATTTGACGCTTTACGTTCTTTTAACCATAATTCATTTTGTTTTATGATATTCTTTCTTGCTTCTATCATTTTCTTTTCCGCTTTATGGTCAAGTGCCACTGTTTGAATATTGAACTCTATTTCTTCCAATTCCTCAATCATTCTTTCTTTCTTCCATTTTGGATCTAGATTAATCATATTACCAGATTCAGTTAATTTATTTTGAGTATCTTTAATTTTATTCCAGATTTCTCCAGCTTCTTTCTGAAACATATCTCTTTTTTTCTTAATTTCTGAAGTCTTGATATTTATTTTTTGATTTTTCTCTATAATCTTTGCTAGCTTTGGAGTTAGTGCTTCAGATTCATTATCTAGATTTTTAATTATATTTGGCAACTGATCTTTCAATGCCCTCCTTCGAATTAATAATGATTCAGCAATCTCTTTAGGAGTTATGCTAAGTAAACTCTCTGTATCCACGTGGTACCGACTTAATTTCATCATTAAAATGTCTCTATTCTAATCAAATAGGGTTTCATTCATACGGTACTACTCTAGGGGATGTATTGATGGCGAGGAGTTTACCTAGTAATACTCCTTTCACACTACTTCTAATAATGCTCCTTTGCACATGTTCTTTAGCACATTTAGATCGATTTGAATCAACAATTCTAAACCAAAATAATACTCAAAATACTAATTCCAATGAAGTAAATTTTACTGCAGCCGGAAGTGATAAAATATCAATTATTGGCCAACCCATTCACTTGGGAGATTATGTTCATGCTTCAATTTTAATTCATAATCAGGGCAATATTAGAGATAGTGTTAGGCTGGTAGTTGAAGGAATAGATGATTCTATCTGGTTCGGAGAATATGTCGAAATAGATTCTGGTTCAAGTAGGGAAATCTCTGTCTCATTACTGCCTTCAAAAGTTGGAAATAATGAATTTAACTGGAGTGTATATAGTCCCGGAGGGGGAATAGATGATGACTTAAATGGTTCTTTTTCTATTGAAGTAAGGGATAAACAATTATTGCAAATAGAATTCAACTCTTACTTATGGACTTCTGAGGAAGGGCTACAGGTCATATCTCGCGTTTATCTTTCTGAGGGCGTTTCCAGAGACATCATGGTCATGATATTTGATAATGATGATAAAGATAATCCACTTCAGTCATTACAAGTATCTTTAGATTATGGTAGTAGGATAATTATTTTTGATTTGGGAGATCCTATTGTAGATACCCTATTTATTGAAGCAATCCCAATTTATTGGAATCCGATTGTCTTTAATTCCGAAAATACTAGTACTCTCTCAGTAAATCCTCCCGTTACTTCAGTTGAAATTGAGTTTGATAATATTTATCCTCAAAAACCCTCTGAAAATGAAAACATATCCTTTGAATATACCGTCACCAATACAGGAAATAGCAAGATTAACTCCGGTTTAATACGCCTCATTACATCCGATCAGACAATTATTCATGAAGAAAACTTCCCTTCATTATTGCCAGATGCAACTTATTCGGGGAAAATCATTATCACAGAGTGGCCATATATACAGCCGACAAATGTATCTATTTACTTTATCTCAGAGGAATATTATGCAAGTAATTGGATATTAATAGATTCTGCAAATTCTCCGCAATCCTCCAGTCTCCCTTTTGATATTTATGCCGTTTCTTATGGTACAGTGGCTGGTTTAACAGTGGTTATAATGGCAAAAATAGTTATTAGTGCTGTTGTAAATAGAACCCCTTCTACAATAAATGACTCTAAATTAAGGCCACCGCGAGAATCAAGAATAAATGCCAATAAGTCTAGAAAACAAGAAAAAAGAGAAGTATCTTGCCCTTTATGTGAGCAAAGATTGAATGTACCACTCTCTCATGAGGGACTTGTTAGATGCCCATCCTGTGAGTCAAATTTCGAAGTATTGCCATTATCTGAGAATGTTTCTCAAGAGATAAATCTTGATGAAGTCCAAAAAGAAGTTTCTGAAGATAATGGTGAAATTGAGATTCTTTCTTCTTCTTCCGAAGGAGATATGTTGAATTGCCCCTCTTGTGAACAGAAACTTAGAGTACTAGAGAGTAAAAGGCCAGTCAGAGCGCGATGCCCAGCATGCAGATGTGAATTTATGGCTCTCTCAAAGGAGAAATAATATGTTAGAGCTTAGTGAATTTGAGGAAATGTATCTTAAAAGGATATTTGAACTTCATTCAGATAAACCAGATCAGATAGTAAAGACGACCCAACTTGCAGAATCCATGGACGTTAGTGCTGCATCTACGACTCAGATGCTTTCTCGACTTTCTAAAAAAGATTTATTGACATATCTTCCTTATCGTGGGTGTAGATTGACTACAATTGGTTTCGTTAGTGCAGCAAGAATAAAAAGGCGAGAGGCTCTTGTTGAGATTCTTTTAGTCGATATCATCGGTTTTAAGGGAGATATCAATGCAGTGGCATGTAAAATAGAACATGCTATCGATGAAGAATTAGAGCTTACTCTGGATAATATGCTTGGCTATCCTAAAACCTCTCTCTCGGGTGTAAGGATACCACTAGTTGAGAGAAAAATGGAATCATTACAAGATAATTTATTGCCATTAAATTGTTTACCAGATAAAACAGAGGCCATTGTAGAGTTGATTGCAATGAATAATAGTGAGAGAAAAACTTTGGAAGGATTTGGAATTAAGTTGGGCTCTAAAATCAATAAAACTAATCATCAATTTAAAGTAGATGGCAAAATTATTGACATCTCCAATTCTCTTTCCCATAAAATACTCGCTAGAGTTTCTCACTATCCTAATTCCTGAGGTTAATTTATGTCTGATGATAGAATTATTATGAGCAACAATGATGATTCAGAAAAATCTGATCTAGAATCAATGTTGGATGATTTGACTAGCGAAGGTCCAATAATTCAAAAACTAGAATTTGATAAGAGTTACGAATCACAAAACATTAAAGAAATTCCTGACAAGAAATCCAAATATAAAAACCAAGAACTGATACTCACTGGAATCGATGATTTACTAATTAGTGGTGGTGCAAGATTAATCTTATTTCTCCCTTTGATTGTAGTGATCCTATTTGGGCTTGCTCAGTCATTTAGTAACTCAAATCCAGATTGGTGGGTGAATAGTGTTCAGGATTTGTTATTTGACCAAGATATTTCAACATCTATTTATTTTATCTCACTTTTGATAATGATAGCAGATTTATCGTTATTGATAATATTACTTAGATTAATTTATGTTACTAGACAAATATTTATTTTAGAAGCAAAAGAAATTACTAATTCTGGCATTACATTCAACAGCCAACATGGATATGCTCAAATGAAAGAGACCATAGATGGATCTTCAAGACAACTAAATGTAACTACTGGTTTGATGTTCTTGGCAACACTACTACTCTCTGTATCACTTTATTTTTCTACTCAACAATCATCTGAGCTACCTGTTATGATAGCACTTTCTACTGGTGCTTTGTTATCTGGCCATGGCGTTTACATGGTTTCTAGCCGATCACGTTTCAACACGGTTAATCCTTGGGGGCTATTGGATGCTTTTTCTACACCCATACATCCAGCACTTTTGAAAAGGCCATTCTCAGATATCATTAGATCTCATGTTGATCCTCTTCTTTTAGTAAAAGTTTCAAGTTATGTGAATTCTCTTTCTTCAAAACTTGATAAAGAACATTCAATAACCGACCTACAAGAAAATCTACTACATTTATTGCATTTACGAAGGTCAGGTTTGATATCAGACGAAATTTTTAGAAATGTTCTTGGAGAAATTATTGATGAAGAAGTTATTGAACAGATATTTCAGCACCCTGAGTTAGGAGAAGAGACCTGGAATCGCCTTCTAACGCATGCTGGTTTACGTTGCGCACCATTTTTCCGACTTCATGACAGATTACGCATGCATCAAGAAAATGAGAATTACGACGGAGAAATTTGGTTTGATGTAGATATGGAGAATTTGACATTAGGCAATGCAAATTTATTCGCCTACGTCTTGAATCAGAGTTCGGAGACACGCCAACTAATACTTAGGGTACAAACCCCAGACTTTAGACCTAATGAGTGTGTTTATGGTTTAAAAATACCTCCTTATGATGAGGAAAACACACTTAACAATATTAATTCTATAGCCAAATCTTTACCTCGAACCTTATCATCTACAAAAATTGTCTGGCAGAGCCTGATACCATCATCAACAGGAGAGGCAACTGTGACAGTACGTCTAGAAGATACATCTGGTAACTTAGTTTCAGGAAGGGTTTTGACAGTTCAAGTCCGTTCTGATATATTCACAAGGCTTAGGTTAACTACGGGTGCTTTACTGATGATTGGCGCAATTATCGCTGTTGTTTCTCCACTAATACCATTTGCCTTATCTTTACTCGGCCTTTAGTGGCCTTGAATAAGGAAATACTAGTCGCATTGCTATGAGCGAAGGGGAAGAGGGTCAAGAAGAGGATCTAAGAAACCGCCTAAATGCAATGGAAACTAAACTTAAAAGAATGCGTGATCAACGTAATAATTTCACCGAAAACGCTCGTAGAGCAGCCGATTCTCGAAATTCTATGCAGAATCAGGGCAAGGAATTAAGAATTAAAATTAAAGAACACTTAGATAATCAAAAAGATATTCGTATTAAAGCAAAAGAACATCAAATAAGAAGAGATGCGTTACAAGGGCAAATTCGTGAATTAATTTCCCAAAAGAAGGGCAAAAGAGAGAACAATAAAGGTACTAAATCATCTATAGTTGAACTTTCTGAGACTGTAAGTGAAATAGAAAGAATAGAAAGACAATTAATGACTGATGGTACCATTTCACTAAAAAAGGAAAATTCCCTTTTGAAAGTCTTAAAAAAGTTAATATTAAAACGTGACGAATTAATTCCATTGGCTTCAGAACTCAATCTACTGAATATAGATTTAGGAGATATGGAAGGATCAATTCAACTACTAAAAGCAGAAGCAGATGCAGAACACAAAATAATGTTAGACTTTCATAGCCAAGCAGATGAAATATGGGATGCTATAAAACCAATGTTCGAAGAGAGAGATTTCATACAAGCAGAAGGAGATCGTCTTCATGAGGCATACCTTGAGGGCCGGAAAAATGCAGATGAAGTACATTCTTCGATTGTTGAATTAATGCAAGAAGTCAACCAAATAAGGGATCAAATGAAGGCAGAAATTGAAGAAGGAAAATTGGTTATAGAAAATCATAACCGTTCAGTTAGGGAGTCACTTACTACGCCAGACAAAGATGAAGATTTAGCAAACTCACTTTCAGCAAAATTGATGGAACAAGGTTCTTTGACTTTTGGTGGGACACTTACGGGAGATTTCACTACTTCAGGAAAACCAAAAATGAAAAAACCTTCTCGTAAGTTAGGTACCACTAGAGGACGCAGAAGATAATTTAGTAACCTCTGTCCTGATATTTCGTTTCAAGACCTTCAATCTCTAAACCAGGCATTGCTTCACCCATCATAGCACTAGCTTCTGCAACTATTCTAGCATCATCATAATGGTGCGTGGCTAAGACAATTGCTTCCGCCATTATTTTTGGTTTAGCACTCTTGAATATCCCTGAACCAACAAATACTCCGTCCATTCCATGTTGCATTAATAATGCAGCATCAGCAGGTGTCGCTATACCTCCTGCCGAAAAAGTCACAACAGGTAATCTATTTCTAGTAATCACTTCATTAAGTACAGAAGATACTTCATTATGTAGATATTCTAAGTCTCCAAATGGAGTATTTTTAGGATTAATATCGAATTCTGACTTATCTTTCAACTTTCTATAACCTTCTAGTATTTTATCGACTGCCAATTCCAAACCATCTTCCGTTTCCAAACTCAATGCTTCAATTTCATTATCAACTAATCTAGAATGTTGTACAGCGCTTACTATATTCCCAGTCCCTGCTTCTCCTTTAGTGCGTATCATTGCTGCTCCTTCAACAATTCTTCTAACGGCTTCAGATAAATTAGTACAGCCGCACACAAAAGGAACATCAAATTTACTTTTATTAATATGGAAAAAAGGATCAGCAGGAGTCAATACTTCTGACTCATCTATCATATCTACTCCTAGTGATTGTAAAACTCTCGCTTCTCCTTCATGACCTATTCTTGCCTTTGCCATAACAGGTATTGATGTAGTCTCAATTATTTCTTTAATCATATCCGGGTGACTCATTCTAGCCACTCCTCCATTCGCCCTAATATCTGCTGGCACTCTTTCTAATGCCATCACCGCTACTGCTCCAGAGTCTTCAGCAATGTGTGCCTGTTCAGCATTCACTACGTCCATTATGACGCCACCTTCCTGCATTCTAGCAAAACCTCTTTTCAGAAGTTCTGTCCCATGGAGTAGTTGGGAAACATCGATTTTCTTTGCCATTATGTGGCCCTAGGAACTAGACTTGATGAACTTTTGTAAACAGAACTCTATCAATTAATCACCTAAAACTGGTGAATCTCCTTCTGCTACTTCCAAATCCGGTGCTTCATCTTCATTTCTCTGCAACCATTCTTCTTGATCATCTGGTAAATCTGTATCTGCAAATATTGCTTCCACTGGACATTCAGGCACACATGCGGCACAATCTATGCATTCATCAGGATCTATTACGAGATATGTATCTGTTTCGCGAAAAGCCTCGACCGGACAAACTGCCACACAATCTTGGTATTTGTGCCCAACACAGGCCTCTGTCACTACATGGGTCATACTTTCTCTCATTCATGCGAAGCGTTCAATCCATTTGAATACTTGTCTAAATATTTTAATCATCAATGTTTTTCTTTATTAATTCAGAAACTATTTTTTCAGGTTTATCTCCGGGATAACATTCTATTTTAAAAATGCCCTTTGCAATTATATTATCACTATTATTGATCTTAATTTTTCCTGAAACCAAACTTGATATATCCAATCTGATATGAAAATTCTTATCTTCATCGATTCTTGCCGATAAATCCTCGTCTAATAATTGCGCCATTGTCTTTTCTCCCAATCTAAGAAATGATTCACAGGCACCTTTCCTGTTGTCAACTCTAGCACTTATCGTTTCTTGTCTAGCTCCATGGATAGATTTACCTTTATCTACACTAATTACGGCACTTTCTCCTGCAATCCATTCAATACTTTCACGTATTAATGACGAATCATCTAGCTCACTTACATGCACCCTCCATGTCGCGCTATGTAAACTCATAACTGTTCCAAAACCAACTAGTCTTTCAAATAATTCATTAAATATTTTCTAATTCTAAGGTGACTCGTTCAAATACTCAACTGATTTCGGATGGCTTGCAATTGGGGCAGCCCCCAACATCAGAGGTCTTTATTATGGCAAAAGGAGCAGTATCAAGGGCAGCAGCAAGAAAACAGAAAGATAAATGGAAAGCTAAACGTTGGTATACAATTAGGGCACCTAGAAATCCTTGGTCTTTCAAAGTAATTGGTGAAACTCTTGCAGAAGATGACTCGTTAGTAATAGGCCGTCATTACGAGTTAATGCAAAATGAACTAGATGGCGATTTTTCTAAAATGCATGTTAAAATAAGATTTAATGTTACTGAGGTTGTTAATAAAGATGCATTAACCGAATTTATTGGTTATGATTTGATGAAAGATCATGTCCGAAGATTAGTTCGTAGAGAGAGGGGCAAAATCGACGATACAGTTGACTTAGTTTCTAAAGATGGTTTTTATATTAGATTTAAACCATTAATTATCTCACGTGCTAGGATAAAAGCTAGTCAAAAACAACAAATGCGTACTATAGCAAGAAATGTGATATTAAGAGTTGGTGCCAGTTCAACATGGCTAGACATTCAAAAATCATTATTTGATGGGACACTAGAAAATACAATTAAAGATGAAGTAACAAAGATACAGCCAGTAAAAAATTTACTATTCAGAAGAGTTCAGTTGCTACAATCTGGCGTGTTGATAGATGAAGGTCCAACATTGGACGAAATTCATGAGTTAGAAAAATCAAAAGAGACTATAATTGAGCAAGAAAATGATGTTTTAGTGGCTGCTGAAGCAGGTGCAGAAATTTCGGAATTAGCCGATGAATCATCCGAAGAGGAAGAATCATCCGAAGAGGAAGAACCTACAGAAGAAAAGAACTCAGAGGATAATGCTGATTATAGCTCCATGACAATTCCAGAATTAAAAGAATTATTAAAAGAAGCTGGTAAACCTGTCTCTGGTAAAAAGGCAGACTTAATAGCCAGATTAAGTGAATGATGCCTAACTCCTTTTATTGACAACGCATGCGTGAAACATCATGACACGCATCTCTGTAATATATGGTACCGGGATGTCTAATTTACCAGCCTCTTTTTCCAATTTTTTAGATACCTCATTGGTGAATATTCGTTGTGAAACAAAATGGGGCAGTGTCCCTTTGTCCCTAATTTCAAAAAATAATTATCAGATATCATTTCTATACCGCCATCATTCTCCTGATGGGCAAGTTACTCCTCCGCATTCTATAGAACATAGGGGAAACATACACGCCGTTGCTAGTACTTCACCTGATATAATATTGAGCATAAATTCTGTTGGCTCAATATCATCGGATATATGCCCAGGTAATATTGGCATAGCATCGGACATAATCGATTTTTCTGATTATGCATGGTCATTCCACGATCTTATTGCTTTCCATTCGGATAGGACTTCTATTTTTGATGGCAAGGCAATTGGAATAATTTCTAAGATATTGAGTGAAAAGCAAGAATTTAGTGTGGAAAATCTAATTGTTGCTCAATGTAATGGGCCACAATTTGAAAGCCCGGCAGAAATCGATGCCTTGGAAAAATTAGGTGCGAAGGTTGTTAATATGACATTAGGCCCAGAATCAAGGTTAATTTCAGAATTATCTATTCCACATGTTTCATTGGTTTGTTCTTCTAATTGGGCCGCAGGAAGAAATCCGAATGGGCCAGAAATATCGATAGATCATGAGGAAGTGAAGAACATATCTTCTACTATGGAAAATCTAATTATTGATTGCATAAATTCTCTAGTCAGAGATTATCAATTTTGAGATAACTTTGTTGACTCTATTGCTGTCCCGGATATATGTTTAGGCCTTTGAGTATTGAAGATTGGTTATCAGATAAAAAAAGTAATTCTCCAGATGGGCTTTGGACTTCGATGATGTCCAGAGTAGCTTTTTTCCATAATAAACATGATTTTTCCAACCCTGAGAATAAAGGCCATGATATGGGATACAGAATCGCCTTAACTGTAGAAGAATTAGGAGAGTTCTCTGCAGCAATAACAAAAGGTAAGCCTAAATCTGATATTTCTGAAGAATTATCAGATCTATTGATTCTAATTATGGGCCATGCTTTAGCACTTGAAGTTGATTTGGAAAAAGAATTTCATAATAAGATGAATGTAATAATGAAGAGAGAATCTAGATTGACTGATTTAGGCATTCGTGTCACTGATTATAAAGGCTAATTCTATTTACGTGTCCAAATAGAATAACTAGTATCATATTCATTATCATCATTTTTGACCGTTTTTTCAATAACTTCTTGCCCCCAATCTTCTCTTTCCCAAATTGGAAATTTAGTTTCTCCACTGTTATTTGTGTTTACTTCTGTGACGTGTATTTCATCTACTCTATCGAGAAATAACTCATAAATTTTTGAACCACCAATTATCCAACATTCTTCACATCCTTCCGAATACGCAATTTCAATCGCCCTTCCTGGATAAAGTGCGTTCCACGCACCTTCTCCTTTCCATTCCGAGTTTCTTGACATTACAATATTTATTCTTCCAGATAGAGGCCTATACTTTTCAGGTAGACTATCCCATGTTTTTCTACCCATTATTACTGCATTATCGCCATCTGCTTCTGTAATTCTTTTGAATCTTTTAATATCGGATGATAATCTCCATGGCAATTCTCCATTGTGCCCTATCACTCCTCCTTTATCCATTGCTACTATCATTGCAATAAGCATTTTTAAAACCTCATATGGATATTGGTGCAGATATATGGGGATGATGTTGATACTCTTCTATAGATATATCTTCATAACAAAAATCATCAATAAATCTAATTTCCTTATTCAAAACTAATCTTGGTAAATCCAGTGGTTTCCTACTTATTTGTAGTTCTGCTTGTTCTAAATGATTAAGATATAAATGACAATCTCCTCCTGTCCAAATAAACTCTCCTGGTTCAAGGTCACAAACTTGAGCAACCATACAAGTAAGGAGGCTATATGAAGAAATATTGAATGGAACTCCAAGAAATGCATCTGCACTTCTTTGATATAGTTGACAGGACAATTGTCCATTATTAACATAAAACTGGAAAAAAGCGTGACATGGCATTAGTGCCATTTCTTCCAATTCTCCGACATTCCAAGCAGAAACAATTATTCTTCTACTATCTGGGTTTTGTTTAATCATCTCAATAGCCTGTTTAATTTGATCTATAGCATTTCCATTTTTTGTTTTCCATTTTCTCCATTGTTCACCATATACGGGCCCTAAATTCCCATCTGAATCTGCCCATTCATTCCATATTTTAACCCCATTTTCTTTGAGATATCTTATATTCGTATCTCCAGATAATATCCATAATAACTCATGGATCACACTTGGCCAGTGAATTTTCTTTGTTGTAATAGCCGGAAAATTATTGGACAAATCAAATCTCATTTGATGGCCAAATATGGATTTAGTACCAGTTCCAGTCCTGTCTGTTTTTTCTTTTCCATCCTCAAGAATCCTCTTAAGAAACTCTAGGTACTGCTCCATTATTATTATCGTGATAGCAGCCAGTCCTTCAACGCTACGGAACGTATTGGTCAAGGAGCACCTAAATCTTCTAGATTTTTCATTATTTGATCTGTAAATTTTCTGTAAAGTTTTTTCATAATGGCATCTCTGTCTAGGGCACTTAATTTTTTAATTTCCTTTATTTTCTCAACATCCATTTCTCCGCCATTTTTATCCAACAACCATTGATTAAATGTTATAGGTTCATCTATATTGACATTAATTTTTTTCCAGATTCTAATAATATTGTCTCCAGGTTTCATAACATCTCTTGTGCCAATTAGTGCCATTGGTAATACTGGTACATCTGGAAAACTAGCAGATAATCTAGC
>CEUA01101924.1_pt1 | contig 24053 bp, 28 predicted proteins | sample 361541 | NCBI WGS metagenome assembly CEUA01 (sample SAMEA2623079, study PRJEB7988) | marine metagenome | isolation source: saline water (ENVO:00002010), including
TACGGACTCTATAGTTGTTATAAAACCAATAATTCCTTGATCAAAAATTAAGAAAAAAACTAAATAAAAAATCATTAAAATAAATGATAATTTCCCAGTAGAAATAATAGATTTTTTTATTAATTTTGAATTTTTTTCTCCTAAATAATTAGCAACTAATACTTCAGAAGCATGGGCAAACCCATCAATACCATAAGAAAATATAAAAAAGAAGTTTAATAAAATAGTATTTGCAGCAAGGATTAAATTTCCATATTGAGCACCCATGCTCATAAAATATGCAAAACATGTCATTAATATAAATGATCTAACAAACATATCAAAATTTATGAATACCTTTTTTTTGAATGTATCCCAGCAAAATATTGTATTTAAACTTATATTATTTTTTGAAATTAATTCTTCAGTTTTTATTGCAAATATTATAAATAGGAAAATAGAATATTCAGATATTATAGATGCGATTGCCACCCCTTCAATGCCAAAGTGTAAAATAAAAATAAAATAGTAATCAAGTAATGCATTAAGGATATTTATAAAGATGCTAATTACCATAGCAATTCTTGTTTTCTGAACTCCAATATAGTAACCAATCAATATATCTCTTAAAAAGATAGCGGGCACTGACCAAATTCTATAATCAAGATATATTTTTGTATTAGCCTTAACTTCAGCAGAACCTCCCATATAACTTAATGCCGTATGTATTATTTGCTCTCTAAAAAGTATGATTGTCAACGATATTGATGATGAAATTATTAGTATTTGATAAAGACTTATGAGCAAAGTCTTTCTTTTATTTTCTCCTGTATGTTGTGAAGTAAAGCTAGCAGTTATAGATTTTATAAATCCAAAACTAAAGAGAATAAAACTAATGATTATTGCACCAAGGCCAACAGCGCCAATATAAATAGCTGAGCCTAATTGACCCATAGCTACATTGTCTACAAAACCTACCAAAGGAATTGTGATGTTAGCGAGAATTAACGGTATAGCTATTCTTAGCGTATTCTTATCAATATCTGAGATATATGAATTCAATGTTATCGCTAAGATATTTCAATCATATCAAAGTCTGATTTATCGGCCCCACAGTCTGGGCACACCCAGTTCTCAGAAATATCTTCCCATTTTGTCCCAGGTTCTATACCATCTTCGGGCCAGCCTTTTGACTCTTCATAGATTAAACCACAAATTAAACACAGGTACTTTTTCATAATTTTACTAAAATGTAGTTTCTCATAAATCTAGGATAAACCCAATTTATTTGTTATAAATATTTAATGAAAAACAATTACTCAATGAATGGATTATATCCAATAACACCAACTGCATTCCAGTCAGATTTAGAATATATAGATAATATAAAAGAAGTTATTAAATCAGGAATAAAGATTTTCCAATTCAGAACAAAATATATGTCATTTAAGAGAAAGAAATATTTAATACATAAAATCCAAAATATTTGTGAGAAATTTTCAGTAAAACTAATAATAAATGATGATTATCAAATTTTAAAATATTTTGAAGGATGTGGTTTACATATAGGAAAAGCTGATGTTGATTTAAAAAGAGTGAGAAAAATATATGGTGAAGATATAATAATAGGAAAGTCATGTTATGATTCTTTGAGACTTGCTGAATGGTCAGAAAAGAATGGAGCGACTTATGTTTCATTTGGCTCTATGTATGAAACAAAATCTAAAAATAATACAGTTATCTGTGATCATCAGCTTTTAGATAAAGCCAAAAAATCTCTAAATATTCCAATCTGCGTAATTGGTGGAATTACAAAACATAATATTAAAAATATTCTACGTTTTAAACCTGATATGATTTCGATGATATCTGGAATATTCGATAGTAATAAAATTAAAGAAGAAGTATCACAGATTCATGCGATAATAAAAAATCATGAAAAAATCAAAAAGAATATTTAATGTGGCAAAAAAATATATTCCTGGTGGAGTAAATTCTCCTGTGAGAGCTTTTTCATCTGTTGCAGACATACCTTTTTTTGTAAAAAAAGCTCAGGGCGCCTATTTAACTGATATAGATAATAAAAAGTACATTGACTATATAGGTTCTTGGGGCGCTCAAATATTAGGACATTGCGATAAAAGAATTACTTCGGTACTGGCAAAACAAATTAAGATTGGGCTAACCTATGGAGCACCATGTGAAAATGAACTTATACTTGCTAAAAATATCTGTAAAATTTTTCCATCCATAGACAAAATTAGAATGGTTAACTCAGGAACGGAAGCTACAATGAGTGCTATAAGACTAGCAAGAGGTTTTACTAAAAGAAATAAAATAATTAAATTTGATGGATGTTATCATGGACATGGTGATTCATTTTTAATAAAGGCAGGCTCTGGTGCATCAACATTTGGAATACCAAACTCATTAGGTGTAACTAAATCTAACGCAAAAGATACAATATCGCTTCCATATAATAATATTGAGCTTGTTAAAAAAACAGTTAAAAAAAATGATATAGCTTGCATAATCATTGAACCGATTGCTGGTAATATGAATTTTATAAGATCAAACAAAATTTTTTTAGAAGAACTTAGAGAATTATGTACTAAAAAAAAGATTATTTTAATTTTTGATGAAGTAATGACAGGGTTTAGAGTGGCTCTTGGTGGAGCTCAAAGTATTTACAAAATTAAACCTGATTTAACAACACTTGGAAAAGTGATGGGCGGCGGACTACCAGTTGGAGCATTTGGAGGGAAAGAAGATATTATGAATCAGTTAGCACCTATAGGAGGTGTATACCAGGCTGGAACTTTATCTGGAAATCCTCTTGCTATGGCTGCAGGCATAAAAACACTAGAAATAATATCTTCAAATAACTTTTTTAAAGATTTACATAAGAAATCTAAGTTTTTATTGGATGGCATTAATAATATTTCAAAAAAATATAGCAAATCAATTAATGTTGATTACCAAGGGGGCATGTTTGGAATATATTTCACTAAAAGTAATGTAGATAATTATGAAGATATAGCTAAATCAAATTTAAGCGAATTCATCAGTTTCTTTAAATTCATGAAAAAAAATGGAGTCTTTTTCGCGCCTTCTCCATTTGAAGCTGGGTTTATCTCTTCGTCTCACAGTAAAAAAGATTTAACAAAAACAATCAATACATTCAAAGATTGGATTAATAGTAAATAACTATTTAGGGTTGATAAGTAAAATTTGAATATCGGCCATGTTTGTTCCAGACGGCCCGGTTTTATATAATGAATCTATCTTTTTCAAAAAATTATAGGAATCATTATTATCAAGATATGCCTGTATGTTTAGATTTTTATTTTGTAATTTTAGTACCGAAGAGTCATCAATTATTCCTCCTGCCGCATCTGTAGGCCCATCGATTCCGTCAGTACCCACAGAAAGCAAAACCCAATCAAAATCTTTTTGGATTGATTTAAAACCAGATAAAAAAGATAAAGCAAATTCTTGATTCCTTCCTCCTTCCCCATTACCAATTATATTAACTACGGTCTCTCCCCCAGAAATAATGGCTATTTTTTGAGTAGATGTTGATTCTAGAGTTTTTAGAGAAAATTTTATTAAATTTAACGCATCTTTTTTGGCTTCATCCGTAAAAGTAAGTGGACACATTATTGTTTTATACCCAAGCTCACTTGCTACTGAAGCTGCTTCCTTTTTCATAATACTATTACTACAAATAATACTATTATTAATGTTATTGAGTTTTTTTGGGGTCTCAGGAATATTTCCCTCTAACCCTTTATTAATATGAGATTTAATTGACAAAGGCATCTTATCAAATAAATTATATTGAAGTAGTATTTTATGAGCATCACTGAAAGTTGTCATGTCCTCAATAGTTGGCCCACTAGCAATGGAACTAATGTCATCACCTATAACATCAGAAATGATGTATGAATAACAAGTTGATGGCAAAGCAAACTCAGCTAACCTACCTCCTTTAATATCAGAAACATGTTTTCTTATTGTGTTGATTTCATCAATTGAACAACCAGTTTTTAGAAGAAGATTTGTTAACTTAATTTTGTCCTCTAACGATATATTATTTGACGGCAAGGAAAGTAAAGATGACCCTCCTCCGCTAATTAAAAAAATTACTAAATCATTTTCTTTTGATTGGCTTAAATAATCTATTACTGCCTTAGATGATTTTATGCTTATTTCATCTGGCGTAGGATGTGATGAGATAAATAAATTAATATCTATTTTAGTATTAATATTATTTTGAGATTTTGATGTTACAACAATGGGTTTTTGATAAATATTTATATTAGAATGATTGTATAAAACATTACAAAGTCCATCCATCATAGTTAAAGCAGCTTTACCAAAAGCAATAGGAAAAATTCTTTCAAAGCCTTCTTCTAAAACTCCACTTTCAGAAACAGTTTTTTCAACAATATGACTTGGATTTAATTTATCAAGACTTGATAAATATATCTTGTTAACGTCTTCACGGAGTGACACAAGATATACTCCTAGACAACTTTATTTGGTAACTCTGTTTTTGCAAAAAAAGCTAAACTATTATCAATAGCAGTATTACCCATAGCGATACGTGTTTCAATTGTTGCGCTTCCTAAGTGTGGGAAAGAGACAACATTTTCTAATGATTTTAATTCACTAGGAAGGTTTGGTTCGGTTTCAAATACATCCAGAGCAGCGCCCGCAATTTCTTTTGAATTTAGAGCTTGTACTAACGCTTTTTCATCTATTATATCGCCTCTTGCTGTATTAATAACAAAAGCTGATTTCTTCATTAGCTTAAACCTTTCTTCGTTCATTAAATGGAAAGTTTCTTTAGTTGCTGGACAATTTACAGAAACAAAATCTGATTCTTTGCATATATCTTCAATTGTATCTAATTTTTTAGCTTTAAATTTATCGGTAACTTCGCTAGGTATGTCATACGGATCCCAAAATAATATTTCCATATCAAAACCAAAATGTGCTCTTTTAGCAACAGCTTGCCCGATTCTACCAAAGCCTATTATTCCAAGTTTTTTACCCGTAACTTTAGTTCCTAATAAATGAGTTGGACGCCATCCAGTCCACTTTTCAGCACGAAGTTCACGCTCGCCTTCTCCTACTCTTCTTCCGACCATCAAAATCAATGACATTGCGATGTCTGCCGTACAATCTGTTAGGACACTAGGGGTATTAGAAACTGTTATGCCTAATTCTTTTGCTTTATCTATATCAATATGATTAAAACCAACTCCAAAATTGCCAATCATGTTGGCTCTTCTATTATCAACAGACAAAATTTCTGCGTTTATTTTATCTGTTACAGTTGGCATGAGTACATCACAATTTTGCAATGCTAATTTTAGCTCATCAGCGCTAAAAGGTTTGTCAGATTCATTTAAAGTTACATCAAAAAGCTCATGCAACCTATCTTCACAAACTTTTGGCCATTTTCTCGTTACAATTGCTACAGGTTTTGACATATCATTCTCCAGCTGGATTATCTAGCCAATATTTGCTTGCTGCTGCAACACCACTTCCTAACTCTACTTTAATTCCATGATTCATCATTGCCATTTCTGCACCAGAAATAGCTCCACAAAGCATTAATTCGTTTAAATCACCAAGATGCCCAATTCTAAATACTTTGCCAGCAACTTTTGATAAGCCTGCTCCTAAAGCAAGATTATATTTATGGAAAGCAGTGCTAATAACAGGAACAGCATCGCTGCCATCAGGAACTAAAATCGCGCTCACAGTATCAGAGAACCATTTCTCTTCTTTTGCGCATAATTGTAATCCCCAGCCATCTAATATTGCTTTTCTTGTTCCTTCAGCAAGACGGTGATGTCTTTTCCATACATTTTCAAGCCCTTCTTCAAATATCATATCAAGAGCCACCCTCATTCCTCTTAATAAATTTACAGGTGGTGTATAAGGCAAAAAGCCTCCGTCTAATTTAGCAATCATGTCAACAACATCAAAATAACATGTTGGGTAATTTGAAGATTTCATTGCTTCTAACGCTTTCTCACTAACACCAAGTATTCCTATTCCTGCCGGAAGCATCAAACCTTTTTGTGATCCACTAACTACACAGTCTACGCCCCAATCATCCATTCTAAATTCATAACTTGCCACTGAACTCACGCCATCAACCATCAATAAGGCTGGATGATTTAAATCATTAAGAATTTTTCTTATAGCCTGAACATCACTTTTCACACCCGTAGCTGTTTCATTTTGGCAAACAAGAACAGCTTTAATATCATGATTTTTATCATTTGATAATTCTCTATGATAGCTTTCTGGGTTTGCGCCAGTTCCCCATTCTTCTTCCATAGTAATCGTTTTAAACTGAAGTCTTTTACACATATCTAACCACAACATGCTAAATTGACCAAAACTAGCTCCTAAAACAGTGTCACCTACATTAAGTGTGCTTTGAAGAGCTGCTTCCCAACATCCTGTTCCTGACGACGGGAAGAAAACAGTTTTTCCTTTTTCAGTTAATAGAATTTTTTTTAAGTCATTAACTAACGGGACTATTAAATCTGGTATAGTTGGATTTCTATGATCTTCCATAGGGCAATGAATTGCCTGTTGAACTGCTGCTGGAACATTAGATGGCCCTGGCACAAATAAATGATGATGTCCTGACATTGTGATTTTCCTTTTAATAAATTAGTTTACAATTTTAATTCCGTATAGTATGCCATAATTAGGAATATTTTAAACTATAATATAGGGTTTTTAGAAAAACTTAATTGTGAATATTTATATATTATATTTAATTACAGGAGCATTAGGAGGCTTCCTCGGAGGATTTCTAGGGCTTGGTGGTGGAATAATTTTTGTTCCATTTTTATTTTTTATATTCAATCATTATGATGTTAATTCATTAAATTTAATACAAAGTGCTATTTGTACATCCTTAGCATGTGTTGTTATTACAAGTTGTTCATCTACACTAAAACATCATAAAAATAAATTAATTAATTGGGAAATATTCAATAAAATGTTGCCTGGTTTAATATTAGGCTCACTAACAGGAATAATTCTTATAACTTTAGTTGCGAGTGATATTCTAAAAACTTATTATGGATTACTTCTAATTCTAATTTCTTTTTTTCTCATGCTTAGCGATGAAAATTCATCTACAATCAAAAAAAAACTTATATTTGTTAAAATATTCTCTTTTTTTACTGGGGCTATAAGCTCTATGTTAGGGATTGGCGGGGGAACAATTACAACACCATATTTTAAATTTCATGGTGAATCTATTAAAACAAGTATCGGAACAGCAGCAGCCTGTGGTATACCAATTTCATTGTTTGGAATTTTTTTAGCTTTTATTTTACACTCTTCAACAAACTTGATTGAAAAAAATATCATTAATTACATAGATTTTGAAAGTTTTATTCTAGTATCATTTGGCGCCATAATATTTTCTTATATAGGTGCTGCTACAACATTTATAGCTAATTTAATAATTTTAAAATATATTTTCTGTAGTGTGCTAATAATTATTGGAGCGACTATATCCTTCGCTTAAAATAGAATTAAGCGTCTTTATCCCGGTTGCTTCTTCTATGACTTGTGATTTAAGGGTTAAACTTTTATCGAAAAAATCAAGTGCCTTAGATTTAACCGATAAAGATAAAAACTCATTTTCATAAAATTTCTTGAGAAAATTAATTGTATAAAAGATTTTTTTATTATTTTTAATACAACTACTATTGTAATAATTTAGTGATGTCTCATTTATGTATGTATTTTTTTCATGATTAAGTGCTGTATCTAAAATAAATATATCCTGTATTCCCATATTTAAACCAAGACCAGCAAGAGGATGGACTGAATGCGCAGATCCACCGATGAGAATGATGTTATTATAGACATAAGATTTTACATAAAAACCTGAAAGTGGAAATATTATTCGGTCTGAAATTTGAATTATATTCCCAATTCGTGATGAAAGTTGATTATTTAAAATCTTGATCAATGATGTTTTATCTTTATTAAATAGATTGTCTACTTCCGAAGAATTAATTGACCATATTAAATTAAATTCATTAGATGAAATTGGCAATAAACCTTGAATTTGACTATCAGCAAATCTTTGGAAAGCAACCTTTTCAGAAATAGAATTCTCTAATTTTAAATTTATAACTAGTGCACTCTGATTGTAATTATGAGTAATTCTATTAATTTCTAAATTGTTAAAAATATTAAAATTTCTTGCATCTGCTAATAATAGTAAATCATATTTTAACTTTTTTTTATTTTTGAAATTGATAACATTATTTTCAGACTGATTAATATATGATACTTCCTCAATACTTTTAATTATTACGTTCTTCAATTTAGATAACTTTTCTTCAATTGCCTTTTTAATAGATGATTCTTTAATTATATATCCAAGATAATCATATGAAATTGATCTAGAGTTAAAGGTTACCTCGTTTCCTGTATCATTCCAGGTAATAATTTTTTTGTATGGTTGTATGCCATCTGGCTTTATATTTTCCCAAATACCAGATTTCATAAACATATACTTAGAAAGCAAATTAATAGAAAAATATCTCTCTATATTCTCTCTCTCAGAGTCTTCTTGAGTGTTACGAAATATATAGATATTATTTTTGTTTTTCGACAATACCAAGGCAGACAACAAACCAATTAAACTATCACCTAAAATAGCAATGTTTTTCATTGGGCAGCCTCAACTGTTAGATATGAATAATTATCAAGACCTAGTATTTTCTTCAAAAATTGTTTCTTTAATGTTTGGGAAGATTTTATAGAATTTAATACAAAAAACGTTATAAATCTTGATGGTATTTTGTCATTTGCAAATAACTTAATTGCTAAATCTACATTTTTAAATACTGAATTTCTGTCAAATAAAATAGTATTTATAGATTTAGAAAAATCAATATTTAAGTTATCACTGTATGCCTTGTTTAAGTCATTAGTTGATTTTAAACAATAATCAACTAATGACTCAATATTTTTTAAAGCAAGATTAAATCCTTGTGCTCCTACGGGATGTAAAAGTTGAGAAGAATTTCCGAGTAATAATACATTATTCTTGAATATTGAGTGTGATCTGATTGTTTTCATATCATATTGACTTATCATTTGATAATTTGATATGTCTGATACATATCCAGAAAAAATATTTTCTACCATATTTTCAATAACATTATTTTTATTATCAAAAAAACTAGATAAATGTGAATTTTTTAGAGTTAATATAAGATTAATTTTATTCTTATCAAATGGTATTGCTGCAAAAATACCATACCTATTAAATATTTGTATAGCCTCATTAATTTTACATTTTGCTTTACAATTAAATATATATGAGGTTTGAGAATAGTCTATATATTCAGAATCAATATGAAGTGATTTTTTTATATTAGATTTATCACCATCAGACGCTATAAGATATTTCGTGTTTATAGTAATTTCTTTTAATAAATTTTTATTATTTATAATTAAGTTTAAATCGTTAGAGCTTTTATTATAATTAATTATTTTAACTTCTGATGAATCAAAAACTGATATTTTATCTTTTTGTGCAAGAATATTTCTAAATATTTTTAGTAATTTATGCCTATCAAATACATATCCAAGAGAGTCTAAATTTAAATCGTTAGCTGTGAGAGATAATCTGCTAAAGCTATTGAAACTTTTTAGAGTTAAACTTTTAATCGGATATGAAATTTTTTTTAAGTCATCCCATATTTTAAATTTCTTTAAAATAAGTATAGACCTATAATTTAATGATAGAGGGCTATAAGTATTGGTTTCTTTTTCTGTTGCAATTATATTTTTTTCAATTACACAACATGAATACCCCATTCTTGATAAAATAATTGCAGATAAACACCCCACTAAACCGGCTCCACTTATTACAAAATCATATTTATTTTTAGTTTCTGACATGTTATTGCATTTGTCTTTCTATATCATCGATATCTTTTGGTGCGCCAGATGTTAGTATGACAGGACCTTTTTTAGTGATAAGTATATCGTCTTCAATTCTTATTCCTATATTATGAAATTTTCTAGGTATAGAGCTATCAGCTTTAATATATAAGCCTGGTTCAACGGTAAAAATCATTCCTGCCTTTAATTTTATTGGTTTTTTATCTTCCAAATATTCACACGGATCATGTACATCAAGCCCCATCCAATGACCGGTATCATGCATGTAAAATTTCGCATAACCTTCTTTCTTCAATATATTTTCTAGTTTGCCTTTGAGCAAACCTAATTTAATTAAACCTTTGGTTAATGTTTTTACAGCTTCAGCATGAATATTTGCAAGATTATTCCCAACCTTACATTTTTTGATAGCCTGTTTTTGTGCATTAAGAACAATATTGTAAATAGATTTTTGTGTGTCAGTAAATTTACCATTAACAGGAATTGTCCTCGTAATATCAGATGCATAATTCAAATATTCAGCTGCAGCATCTGTTAATAATAGATCACCACTTTTCATAGTGGAGTTATTTTCAATATAATGTAGTGTGCAAGCATTCTTGCCGGAAGCTACTATTGATGTATATGCCTCTGTTGCATTAGATTTTCTAAACTCATGAATAAGGCCAGCCTCCAGGTATCTTTCATTTAATCCAGGTCTACATTCTTTCATTAAAACCTTATGTGCTCTAACAGAAATATCACATGCTTTTTTAATTTGAGAAATTTCGTCTGAACTCTTAATTAATCTTATTTTATGTAATATTTTATTTAATGAAATAATTTTGGATGGATATTCAGCTCCTTTTCTGTATTTTTTCTGCAGAGTTTCAGTTTTATCTTCTATTAGTTGTTTTAAATCAGAAGATTTATCTAAAGAATGGTATATAGTTAAACAGTTTTTTAAATAAGTATCTAAATACATATTTATGCTGTCAATATAATTACATTTATCCATTGATAATGTTTTACAAACCTTTATAGAATTATCAAGTTTTCCTGTCCATATCTCATCATGTTTGTTTGGTTTTTTAGTAAAAAAATGAGAAATTAATTTATTATTTTCCTTAACAATAAATAGGGTGGCATTTGGCGAATTATATCCTGTTAAATAATAGAAATTACTACATTGGCGATATCTAAACAGGGAATCATTGTTTCTGGTTTTTTCAGTAGCTGATTCTAAAATTGCAATTGAATTATTTTGCATCAACCTTGCAAGTTTTTTTCTTCTTTTAAAATAAATAGAGGTTTTTTTCATAAATATAACTATTGCTGACTCAATGTTTGTGCATATATCTGATAAATTGTATTTACAATATAATTGCTAATATCATTATAATACTCTGAATTTTCATTACTATCACTCAGAATGTATTCATTTTCAATCTTGGCAATTTCCTGCAAATCTTTTAAAATACCACTTAAATCAGTAACACTTTCTATATATTTATTATTAGCCATAATATTTAAGCTCAGAAAGAAATTTTTGGACCATTGACTCATATATTTTAATTTTTCAATTGTCTTTTTGTTGTCATCAAAAGACAGGTTCACATGGCCTATTTTTATTTTATTTTCTATAAAAGTGATATATTCATTGATTATAGAAATATCATTAATATTAATTGAAGAATCTTCCGTTTCTTTGAAAAAATATGTTTTTAAAGCATTCTGATATTTATCAAATGGTAAGTTTGTACATGCAAATCCACAGAGATATCCATGGGCTTCATTAAAATTAAATGGACAATCAAGTCTATCTATTAGATTTTTTAAGTTTTTTTCTGATAAATTCATTGTTTATTTCCTATTAGTTAGATAGATTATAAATTATAGAAACATTATAATAAATGTCTGTAACTAAATGATTTTAATATATAACTATGCCTAAAATTACTGAACAAATTAATGAGCTAAAAATATCTATTGAGAATATTCGTAGTCAAATGAATAAAATTAAGATTGAAAACACACTATTGGTAGATCAACAGGAGCATCTTGTTTCTGAAAAAGCAGATTTAATTAAACAGAATGAACTTGCTAAGAATGAAATAAAATCTATCTTAGAAAGAATAAATAATCTTGAAATGGGATAAATATGGGAAAAGAACAGGTATCAATTACAGTATTGGATCAAGAATATAAAATAAAATGTGATTCATCTGAAATTGATTTATTGAAAAAATCAGCATCTTTTTTAGATGATAAAATGAAAGAAATTAAAAATGATGCAGCAGCAATAACTAAAGACAAAGTTGCTGTTATGGCTGCTCTCAATGTTGTTAGTCTTTACTTAAACCAAGAAAGCACATTAAAAGAGTATGATTCTATTTCAAGCGAAATTGAAAAATTACAAAATTATATCAATAGCGTGGATAATGTTGAATGAAATACTGGCTCATGAAAAATGAACCAGAAGACTACAGTATAGATAATTTAAAAAATGATAAAACTGAACCATGGGATGGTATTAGAAATTATCAAGTGAGGAATATGATTCGAGATGATATGAAAAAAGGAGATCAGGCCTTTTTTTATCATTCAAATTGTGAAACTCCTGGTATATATGGATTAATGACGATTTGTAAAGAATCATATCCAGATCACACAGCATTCAATAAAAAAGCAAAGCACTATGACAAAAAAAGTAAGCCAGAAGCGCCTACATGGCTAATGGTTGATGTTAAATTTAAGAGAAAATTAAAAAGGGTAATAAGTTTAACTGAATTGAAGTCACATAAAAAATTATCAAACATGAAAGTAGTGCAGCGAGGAAACAGATTGTCAATTACGGAAGTCTCAAAACAAGATTGGCTATACATATTGTCATTAGAAAAATAAAATATCATAATTTTTTAGATGATATATAAGTAATTAAGACAAATCTTATATAACTTCAATGAATAAAATAAAATAAATCTAAGAAAAAACATAAAATTACTTAAAAATAAAAAATAAAAAAATATTTTTGAAAAAAAACTAAAAAAATATGAAAAAAAACTAAAAAAATAACTTGTTTTTTTAAATTTAACTAAATAAAATCTAATTAACCACCAAAACCTGCGGAGGGTAACAGTATGGTCGCGAAGAAAAAAGCAAAGGTTGCTAAAAAGAGGAAAGCAACAAAGAGAAAAGCTTCGAAGAAAAAAGTAGCTAAAAAGAGAAAGGCTTCTACAACTCGTAGAAAAGCTGCTAAACGAAAAGCTAAGAAGAAAGTAACTAAGAAAAAAGCTAAGAGAAAGACTAAACGAAAAGTTAAGAGAAAAGCTAAGAGAAAAGTTGCTAAAAAGAAAAAGAAAGCAACTAGAAAAAAAGCTAAAAGAAAAGCTAAGAGAAAAGTTACTAAAAAGAAAGCTAAAAAGAAAGTAGCTAAGAGAAAAAAGAAGAGATCTACTAAAAGAAGAAGGTAGTTAACTTCAAAACACTTAAAAGGCCCTAATTAGGGCCTTTTTTTTACCTCAAAAAGAGTTTATACGCATCATTATAAGTTTCTTCAAAAAACTCATAATTTAAGCTATTTAAATGCTTAAGAAGCTTGCTTACCTGGACTTCCTCAATTTGCAACCCAATTAACACTCTTCCAAAGTCTGCACCATGATTTCTATAGTGAAAAAGACTAATATTCCATATACTGCCTATAGCATTTAGAAAGGTTAAAAGCTCTCCAGGTTTTTCTGGAAAAATAAACCTAAATATTTTCTCATTATTGGTATTTTTAGATATACCTCCAACCATATACCTAATATGCAACTTAGCCATCTCATTATCGGTAAAATCAACAACCTTATATTTGTTACTCTTAAGAACTTTTAAGATAGACTTTTTGTCCTTAAGTCCATTATTAAGTTTTATTCCGGCAAAAACATGAGCTTTGGCGGTGTCAGCAAATCTATAATTAAACTCAGTAATAGATCTCTTCCCAATAAGCGAACAAAACTTTTTAAAACTACCCGGTGTTTCAGGGATTGTTACTCCAATAATCATTTCATTGAGTTCTCCAATTTCTGACCTTTCAGACACATGCCTTAAACGATCAAAATTCATATTAGCACCACAAAAAATAGCAACAAATGTCTTATTCTTAACATTATGTGATTTTATAAACTTTTTAATTCCTGCTATTGATAATGCGCCAGCAGGCTCAGCAATTGTACGGGTTTCATCATACAATTCTTTTATTCCAGCACAAATTTCATCTGTTGATACTAGAATAGATGAGTCAACTAAATCCTTAGTAATTTTAAATGTTTTCTCTCCAATTTGTCTAACTGCAACACCGTCAGCAAAAATGCCCACACTTTTAAGTTTTACTCTTTTTTTTGATAGAAAAGCACGATTAAAGCAATCAGAGTCATGTGGTTCCACAGCTATAATTTTAGTTTTAGGACTTTCTTTTTTAATGAGAGCTGTTATACCTGCTAGAAGCCCTCCGCCACCAACTGGCACAAAAATATAGTCTGGTTTTTTTTGCAATTGTTCAAGTATTTCAATCGCTATTGTGCCTTGTCCTGCAATAACATCTAAATCATCATATGGGTGTATAAATTCTAATTTTTCTTTAATTGATTTTTTAAGCGCATAGTCATAAGCATCATCATAAGCATCTCCGTGCAAGATAACATTTGCTTTCAATGATTTTACGGCATCAATTTTAATTTTAGGGGTTGTTTTCGGCATTACTATGAATGCCTTAATACCAAGTTTTTTAGCTGACAATGCAACACCCTGCGCATGATTACCTGCAGAAGCAGCTATTAATGCTTTCTTATATTTTAAATTTTTTAGCTTTTGTATTTTATTATACGCACCTCTTAACTTAAATGAAAAAACTGGCTGCAAATCTTCTCGCTTAATATATATCTGATTATTTAGCTTCTTAGATATATTTTTGGCATATTCAAGAGGGCTTTTAATTGCAATATCATAGACATTTGCTGTCTTAATTTTTTCGTAGACTGTATTTAAATATTTTTCTGTCATGACATATCTTCTTATATTGTATAATATCAACATATATTAATATAAAAATATCAAAAATACTTATTTACATGAATCAAGATGAAAAAAAATATGAAGCTGCTAAATCAGCACTTGATTATATTGAGTCTGGTCAGGTCATTGGGATAGGTTCTGGTAGTACTGTAAATAGCTTAATTAGTCAACTTGATAAGGTTAAATCCAAAATTGATGGCGCTGTATCATCATCTGAATATACAACTAAATTACTCAAAGAAAAAAATATCCGTATACTAAACCTCTCTGAAGTTGGAAGAATTCCTCTATATATTGATGGCGCAGATGAATCAAATTCGAATCGGCAACTTATTAAAGGTGGTGGAGGGGCGCTTACCAGAGAAAAAATTGTAGCATATGCCAGTGATACTTTCATTTGCATGATTGATGATTCTAAATTTGTAAAAAGTTTAGGAAACTTTCCTCTACCTATTGAAGTAATCAAAATGTCTCAAAGTTTAGTTGCCAGAGAAATGGTTAAACTAGGCGGGAGACCTGTTTTAAGGGAAGATTTTATAACAGATAATGGAAATATAATTCTAGATATACATAATTTACAAATTTCAGAACCTCTAAAGCTAGAACAATCTATTAACAATATGCCTGGAGTTGTGACTAATGGGATATTTGCAATGAGGCCAGCAAATAAGTTAATAATTGCCAAAAACGATGGGATAGATCTTTTAGAAGATTAACGTTTAGAAAATTGTGTTGCTTTTCTTGCTTTTCTTAAGCCTACTTTTTTTCTTTCTACTTTTCTTGCATCACGAGTAACATAACCTTCTCTTCTAAGAGTAGGAAGAAGATCATTTTGATATTTTATGAGAGCTCTTGTTAAGCCATGTATGATAGCTCCTACTTGTCCACTTGGTCCTCCGCCCGCAACACTTATCTTTAAATCAACTTTTTTGTCCATTTGTGTTTTCTCTAATGGAGCCATCAGTGATGACTTTAATGATTTAGATTGAACAAAATCATCTATGTCTCTTGAATTTATTGTAATTAACCCAGTTCCCTCATTAAGATAAACCCTTGCGCTCGATGTCTTCCTTCTACCTGTTCCATATGTTTTATGCATTTTTATAGACCTAGTTTTTTTGGTTTTTGCGCATGATGCTCATGTTTATCATCATTATATATCTTAAGTTTTTTTATCATGCTTCTTCCTAAAGAATTTTTTGGTAACATACCTTTTACTGCATTTCTAATGACATATGATGGGTCTTTTTTTAACATATCCCCAAGGCAAGTACTTTTCAGATTTCCCACATAGCCGGTATGTTTATAATAGATTTTTCCTTCTAATTTATTACCTGTAACATTAATATTTTTAGCATTAACAACTACAATGTAGTCCCCATTGTCGATATGCGGAAGATATGATGGTTTATGCTTGCCTTTTAGGATAGAGGCAACTTTTGATGCTAATCGGCCTAAAATCGCCTTTTCTGCATCTATTATATACCATTCTTTGTTTTCCATATTGTTTGCCCTTATTTACAGTATCCATGATTTTACGCATTTCAGTGCTTCTATACAAGAAATTTATTAAAAAGTTATTTATAGATAGATCGTTAAATGATTAAATGTATTATATGAAAAATAGCAACAAACCACTGCTTGACAAAGTTATTATGGAATTTGAATATGCATTAGAGTCTATATTTAATGATAGAAATACAATAACTAAAGAAAAAAATACCGTTAGTAAATCTAATCTTACAAAGGGAGACTCGGATAAATCTATTAAGGTAATGAGGGTAAATCATATGGGTGAAGTGTGTGCTCAGGGATTATATCGAGGACAAGCAATAGTTACAAAAGACATAAAAATCAAAAACAAATTATATAAAATATGTAGTGAAGAAAATAATCATCTTCAATTATGTAATTTAAGGTTGCAGGAACTGAATGGTAAACCAAGTTTGTTCAATCCAGTATGGTATGCCGCCTCTTTTATATTGGGAGCCATTGCTGGGGCTAATGAAAAAAAATGGAAATTAGGTTTTATTGAAGAAACCGAAAAACAAGTTGTTCAACATTTGGAATCTTCAATAGCCTCACTACCAAAAAAAGATTTAAGGAGTAGAAAATTTTTAAAGGAAATAGCAGTTGATGAAGAAAAACATAGAGCTTCTGCTAAAAAAATCGGTTCTACCGATATACCGGAAAATGTTAAAAAAACAATGGATGGGCTGTCTGCTATAATGAAAAAAATTAGTTTCTATATTTAGTGCTTTTAAAGAGCCGCTTATAATTCTCTGATTCTTTGCTGTCTAATGTCTCTTCTATATAACTTTCTACCAAAAACTTTCTCAACTTTAGAATAGATTTAATGGGAATTTTTTCATTGGAATGGATTAATGATTTGGTCAAATTTTCAATTTTAATTGCCATAGAGTAATGCTGTGTGGCCGAGTTTTCATATTGTTTCGATATATTATATAAATCATAAAAAAGATTCTTGAATGGCATATCATCTATTGTACACTCTTCTTTGATTACTTGTTTAGTAGATGCATTGTGTTTGGCGCCGCGCAAAAGATAATCAATATTAATTAAGTGAGGTTTCACCTTATCTACATCATTTTTTTGATTATTTAAGGATATGATTTCAGGTAATGAATTAAAGACATTTGATTCAGAACAGGAAGAAATATGTAGTTCCAATCTAACAATTAAAAAATTATTAAGGATATCTTCAATATATGTATGAAAGGTTATATGGCTTTCTTTTAAATGAAGCACAGCATTATTATATGGAGACAAGTCTGCTTGAACCAATAATGACGCACTATCCCCAAATGGCTCAAAATTGTGCGAAGATTCATGTAAAATTTCTGTTTTAATAGTTTTAGAAATCTTTCTAGCAATAGTGAGGAGTTTATCAAGATGGTATCTTTCTTCTAGTTGCGCTTTAGCTATACTAATATTAGAACTATTGTCATAATAAAACCCCTCGAATGTATTTATGATTAAAGTGGAGCTAGCATTATTTATTTTTTTTATCATTATTTATTAAGAGTTGGGTGCCACATAATTTGTAATACATTTTTATCTGGATCATAACAATAAAAGCTACGTGATCCGTCTCTATGATCTTTTATATCTTTAAATATTTCAATATTATGGCTTTTTATAAAATTAAACCAATAATCTACATCATTTTTTGTTTTGAGCATAATACCATAATGATCAAGCCTATTATTTTTACTATCTAAATCAAGATTACTATCTTTATGGAGTGCCAAATTATCTTTCCCATTTGACAAATAAACATTATTGTCATCTGGTTGCCAGTCAATGTCCATCCCTAATATATCTGTATAAAACTTCAAACAATTATCAAAGTTTTTTACTTTAAGCGCAACATGTTTTATACCTAATGTCTCTCTCATATTATTATCCTACTAAATTTTTTAGAGTCTCACTTGGATTTTCAGATGTAATTAAACTTTCTCCAACTAAAAACACATTGATATTATTATTTTTCAAAAGATTAATGTCATCCTTAGTCTTAATTCCACTTTCACTGACAATAACAACATCTTTGTTTTCTATTTTTTTACTAAGCAAAATACTTGTTTGGATTGAAACTTCAAAAGTTTTTAAATTTCTATTATTTATGCCAATCAATTCACAATTATTTCTTAATGCAATTTCTAGTTCTACTTTATCATGAACTTCTACCAATACATCTAAATTCAATTTTTTGCTTACCTCCATAAGCTTCCTAAATTTCTCTTCACTTAGTGCTGCTATGATTAGAAGAATACAGTCAGCACCTGCAATTTTTGACTCTATAATTTGCGCCTCATCAATTATAAAATCTTTTCTAAGAACTGGAAGATTAGTTAATTCTTTTACTTTTCTCAAATCATCCAAAGAGCCCTTAAAAAATTCTTTATCTGTTAAAACAGATAAACAGGTAGCGCCTGCATTTTCATAATCAAAGGTAATTGTATTCAGGTTTAAATTTTTATTAAGATAGCCCTTACTTGGTGAACATCTTTTAATTTCAGCTATTATTGCAACTTTATCATTTTTTATTTTTGATTTTAATGCTTTTATGAAACCTCTATTCGATATTTTCATACTCAAGACTTCATTTACTGTAATGCTTTGCGTATCTTTAAGTTTATCTACTTCTAAAATCTTATTTTTAATAATTTCTTGTAACATTATTTAAAACTTTTTGTTAATTCAATCAAATCAAAAAATTTTTGTTTAACTTTTTTGCTAGCTAAAACTCCTTTGCAGCACTTAAGAGCGTCGTCCATATTATCTTCAATTCCTGATAAATATACTAATGCGGCTGCATTGATTAATGATATTTTAGTCATTGGTCCATCAATATTGTCAAAGGTTAAATTCATTAATTCTAAGCTACCTTTTGTGCTAGAAACAATAATATCATTAATTTTATCTTGGTTTTCAAAATAGTCATTAGGGTTGATCTCGTATTGTTTGATAGATGGCCCAATAATTTCCAATACATGTGTTTTTTCAAAAATACTAATCTCGTCTAACCCATCATATGAATGAACTATCATCGCCCTCTTTATGCCCAAATTAATTACTGTTTCTGCAACAATCTGCATAATATCTTTAGAATATACCCCTATTAATTGAATGTTAGAACCCGCGGGATTTGTAAGAGGGCCTAATAAATTAAATATTGTTTTATCAGGAGCGATTGACTTTCTTGATGCTGCAACATGTCTCATTGCTTCATGATGTAATGGGGCAAACATAAAACCAAAGTTAATTTGATCAAGACAAATTGAAACTTGTTCAGGTGTTAAGATAATGTTAACGCCAGCTGCTTCTAAAACATCGGCACTTCCGCTATTACTTGTAATGGCTTTATTCCCATGCTTGGCAACATATGCTCCTGCGCTAGCAGCTATTAAAGATGCTGTAGTTGAAATATTAAATGTTCCAATACCATCTCCACCTGTTCCACAGTTATCTACAACATTATGTTTAGATATAACTTTCATTGAAACATCTCTCATTGATTTAGCAAAGCCAGTTAATTCTTGAGACCCAAATCCATTTTTATTTAGTAAAAGTAGAACTTCTGTAAGAAAATCTGAAGTAACCTCTCCATTAAAAACTGATGAGATAAATTTTTGTGATTCTTCTTCAGTTAAGTGAATATTATTTCTTAGTTTTTCTAAAAAAGCTTGTGTCAACTTATAACTCCAAGAAATTTTTTAGTAACTGGTGCCCAGATTTTGTAAGAATTGATTCAGGGTGAAATTGTAATCCATAAGTTGGAAAATTTTTATGCTTCAATCCCATTATTTCAATGCTATCATTTTCTTCTTTTGTCCATGCAGTTATTTCCAAACATTCTGGTAGTGTTTTTTCTTCAACAACAAGAGAATGATATCTTGTTGCTTCAAAGGGATCAGAAATATTTGAAAAAATTTCATTTTTTTTATGGTATATTTTTGATGTTTTACCATGCATTATCATTTTTGATGAAATAATTCTTCCATTAAATGCTTGACCAATACTTTGATGTCCTAAGCAAATCCCAAGAATTGGAAGTGATTGATGAAAATATTTTATTGTTTCTACTGAGATACCTGCTTCATTTGGGGTGCATGGACCTGGAGAAATAATTATCTTTTCAGGTTTAATTTTTTCAATCTCAGATATATCAATCATATCATTTCTATGAACAGTTACTTCAGCTCCAAGTTCTCCAAGATACTGAACAATGTTGTATGTAAAGGAATCATAATTGTCTATCATTACTATCATGGTTTTTTTACCCTAATATTTTTATATGCCTGTATAATTGCCTTGCCTTTATTAAGTGTCTCTGTCCACTCAGATTCTGCGATAGAGTCATTAACTATCCCAGCACCACATTGTATATTGAGCTTATTGTCTTTAATAACACATGTTCTAATAGCAATTGCGGTATCCATATTACCATTCCAGCCAAGATATCCTACAGCTCCAGCATATATTCCCCTTTTGATGGATTCAAGTTCATATATTATCTCCATTGCTCTGATTTTTGGTGCACCAGAGACTGTGCCTGCTGGGAAAGTAGATTTTAATACATCCATCATACTTAGATTATTTGCTATTTCTCCAGTTACATTAGAGACCATATGCATTACATGAGAATATCTCTCTATTATCATTTTATCAGTTAATTTTACTGTTCCTATTTTTGCAACTTTTCCTACATCATTCCTACCTAAATCTATAAGCATTAAATGTTCCGCATTTTCTTTTGGGTCTTTGATTAGCTCTCTTTCATATGCGATATCTTCTACAGAATTATCGCTTCGTGGTCTAGTGCCCGCTATAGGTCTTACGGTTATTAAATTATTCTCAAGACGAACTAAAATTTCAGGTGAAGAACCTATAATAAAATACTCTCCCATATTTAAATAATACATATATGGTGAGGGGTTAATATTTCTTAGTTCTTTATAGAAATCTATTGGTTTATCTGTAAAAGGCATAGACATTCTCTGAGATAATACAACCTGCATAACGTCTCCATTAAGAATATAATCTTTTATTTTTTTTACAGCTGATAAAAATTTAGATTTATCAAAGTGATGTTTGGTTTCAAAGCCTAAATTTTCTTTTTGTTGATTAACTATAGGATTTTTTTTGAACTTAACTATGTAGTCTAGAGTTTTAAATAATTTATTTTTTACAATTTTATAACTATCTATATTATTTTCTGCATACATTATTATATGCACTAAATTATTAATTTTGTCATAGATTAGTAATTCTTTAGACAATATTAGGCAAATATCTGGTGTGTTAAGTTCATCAATTTGTTTTGAAGGCTTAATTTTTGGCTCAATATACTTCACAGTATCAAATCCAAAAAAACCAACAAGTCCTCCTTGAAATTGTGGAAGATTCTCATCATTAAGCACTTTGAATTGTTTATGATATTTATCAATCCAGTCAATGGGATTTTCAGACTCTATAGTCTTTATTTTTTGATTTGCTTCATATACATGTATTTTATTATCAACAACCTCAATATATTCTGATGATGGCAAACCAATAATTGTATAGCGACTCCAGTTTTTTTCGCCCTCTAATGATTCAAATAAATAAGACTTCGGTTGATCTGATAATGATTCATATAAATCAATAGGATTAAAATTTTCTAATTTAATAGTTTCTGTTAGTGGGATTAACTTATATCCTTTATTGATATAATTTATAAACTCTTTCTCTTTCATTTATTGATGATAGGAATTTAATTTATATTTTTTCTAATGCGTGCCTCATTGACGCAATAGTTTCTTTGTAGTCTTTTGAATTAAAAATAGCAGATCCTGATACAAATGTATCTGCGCCTGCTTTAGCAACTTTCCCAATATTTTGAAGATTTATCCCGCCATCAACTTCTAATCTAATATCTTTGCCAGATTTTTGAATTATTTCCCTAACTAGTGATATTTTGTTATATGTACCTTCAATAAATTTTTGACCAGGAAAACCAGGGTTTACAGACATAAGTAAAATCATATCAACATCATCCAAACAATGTTCCAAATAAGTAAGGGGGGTTGCTGGATTTAAGACAATTCCGGGCTTGCAGTTATTTTCCTTTATAAGGTTAATGGTTCGATCTATATGATCTGATGCTTCTGGGTGGAAAGTTATGTAATCTGCCCCAGCTTTAGCAAAATCAGGAATAATTCTATCTACAGGCTTTATCATTAAATGGACATCTATGACATTTTTAATGCCGAAGTCACGGAGCGCTGAACATATCATAGGGCCAAAAGTTAAGTTCGGGACATAGTGATTATCCATTACATCAAAATGTATAAAATCTGCTCCAGCTTGAATAACCTTTTGGACATCTTCTCCTAGACGAGAAAAATCCGCTGATAATATTGATGGTGCTATCTTGTAGTCTCTCATGACTTTTTAATGGTATCTAATTTTTATTGATGAGTATATGGCATAAGAGATATTAATTATATTATTATTTTCATGATATTATATATGGATTATTAAAGGAGTAAAAAAATGCAAAAATTTAAAATTTTATGTTTGTCTTTGTGTTTATTCGCTGCAGGGAATATTTTAGCTGCAGAACATGAAGTTAAGATGTTAAGTTCTCTCAAAGGACAAATGATGGTATTTGAACCACCTGTTCTTAATATTAATAAGGGCGATACAGTCAAATGGCTTAATTCCAACCCTGGACACAATAGTGCCTCTATAAATGAAATGATTCCGAGTGGTGCTAAGCCATGGAATGGAAAAATGAATGAGGAGATAAAAGTCCAATTTGATACAGAAGGGGTTTATGGCTATAAGTGTACCCCACACTATATTTTAGGAATGGTTGGTCTTATTATTGTAGGAAGTCCAGGTTCTAATTTAGATGATGCAAAAGCTTTTGGAGAAGATGAGCAAAGCAAATTTGCTACAAATAAAGAAAGGTTTTCAGAATATTTTTCTAATGTAAAATAAATATTAAATCATGAAAGATAGTGAAAAGTTATTTGGAGATTATGAATTAAGTTTTAAAGGAAAAGTTAGAGATATATATAATATTAATGATAACCATTTATTAATAGTAACAACTGACAGAATTTCTGCTTTTGATTATGTTTTTGAAGATATAATACCTGGGAAAGGTATTTTATTGACTAAAATGACAAAATTCTGGTTCAAATTAACAAATCAAATAATTACTAATCATCTTTTAGATAAAAATGAAATAAAAAATTTGAATATTTCAAATGAAGTAGCTGACCGCTGTATGCTGGTTAAAAAAACTAAAGTATTGCCAATAGAGGCTATTGTTAGAGGACACTTAACAGGTTCTGCATGGGAATCATATAAGAAGAAAAGTATTATAAATAATGAAATTACAAAAAAAATATATAAACAATATCAAAAGTTTGATCAAGCAATATTTACTCCATCAACCAAAGCAAGTGTTGGTAAAAAAGATCAAAATATAAGTTTTGATGAAATGAAAGGTATTATTGGGGAAAATTTATCTGTAAAGATTAAAGAGA
>CEUA01112987.1_pt1 | contig 24000 bp, 19 predicted proteins | sample 361541 | NCBI WGS metagenome assembly CEUA01 (sample SAMEA2623079, study PRJEB7988) | marine metagenome | isolation source: saline water (ENVO:00002010), including
CCGTTATTGGTATTTAGTGAATCTAGGGAGATGGGCTCAAGTATATGGAACATTTGCTGCTGCAAAAGAGGGTGTCGCAGATTTAATGAGAACTCATTCTCAAAAAATTATTGATCTAGATCCTACATATATGAATGGGGGAGGTTATTTTATGTTCGGCGCTATTCATTTAAAATCACCTTATATCCCTTTTATTTTATCTTGGCCTAGTAATAAAGAAGCTATCAAATATTTAAAACTAGCTTTAAATCAAGGAGAAAAAACGCCCTCTCAGGTTGTATATCTTGCAAGAGCATTGTACAAGGATGGTAAAAAAGATAAAGCAATTCAGCATCTTAAGAATTTAATATCAAGGCCAATTTCTGAATTAAATAAAGTTGAAGATCTCCAATATAAAATAGAAGCTGAAAATTTGTTAGCTGATTGGGGTTGAGATTTTGGTGATTAAAAATTTTCTATTATTTGTGAGTTTATTCTGTATGCTTTTTAGCCAGGATAAAACAAAAATATATTGGAACAGTTTATCAACAGAGCTTGTAACTAAAGTTCCAATAGCAGATGATGAATCATTAGAAAATGGACAGGTGCAGATAAGTGTGCGTTTTAGTGGAAGTAAGAAGTTTCAAAAAACTGGAGAACCTGTTAAAATAGAAAAAGGTGATATTGATGATATAAAAGAGGTCTCTATTTCTGCCGATATTTTTGAAGTGATGGATGGTTTTTCAGAGGGAGCATCTGTTGAATTCAAAACTGAGATATGGGACAGGGTTGGTAACAGCGCCCTTGGTGAAATAGGAGATAGTCTATTAACAATTGATGAAACAATTCCTGTGGCTACTAGCTTAACGGTTACTTCATCGAATAAAGAAAATCCATTAATCGCAAATCCAGAGGATTCAATTACATTTATTTTAAATGTTAATGAGCCAATAAGATCACCTTCCTTTATTATTAATGATGATGATTTTAAAGGGGAATTAGTTTCAGATAAATCATGGAAGTACATTTATAAGCCAGAAGATGTTGATGATGGTCTAATTTCTTTTGAGATTATCTATGAAGACATAGCCAAAAACCCAGGTTTAGTTTTAACAAAAGGGACTAATTCAGAGGAAATATTATTTGATGGAACTCCGCCTGAATTAACAGATATTAAACTATTTACCTCTAATAAATTTGATAATTTAATGGCAAAAGAATTAGATACTGTTTTTATTGACTTTTCATCCTCGGAGGAAATTAAAAATATACAAGTGAGTTTTGGTGGGAAGAGTGCAAGCAGAAAATCTGTTGAAGAATTGAAATTTAGCTACTTTTATGTTTTTACAAAAACTGATTCAGATGGAGTTGTTCCAATAAGTATTGTTTATGAGGATATTGCAGGCAATAAGGGTGAAATCATTGATGAAACTAGTGATGATAGTTTTGTCACACTTGATATGAGTCCCCCTATAGTTAGTAAAGTTCAAACAATTGAATCTGCTTTTGATGGAAGTTCTCAGAAAAAAATAAAATCATCAAAGAAAGAAACAGAAAATAGCAAAGAGTCTAATGAAGATGTTTTTGGGGTTCCGATTTTTTATTTGATAATAGCCTCATCAGCTGTGGGTCTTCTTTTTTTAATTACATGGCTTTCATTTATAAAAATATTTAGTAAGTGTGGAGAATCTGGATGGAAAGCTCTAATTCCATTTTTTATTATTTTTGTTTGGGTTAAAATTTTGAAGAAACCAATTTGGTGGCTTGCTATCTATTTAATTTTACCAATTGGATATGTTATTTTAGCTCTAGATACTTCAAAGTTGTTTGGTAAAAAAATAATATATACTCTTGGATTAATATTTCTACCATTTATTTTTTATCCAATGGTTGCATTTGGGAAATCACAAGCGGGTGATAAACCAGTTTTAAAAAAAGCAGCAAAAAAGAAACCCAAAAAAAAGAAATGATAAAATATAATATTATATGGATGTAGTCATTTTTTGTGGTGGGTTAGGTTCAAGATTGAGCGAGGAAACTATTTTGAAACCAAAGCCTATGATAAAAATTGGTGATAAACCAATATTATGGCATATAATGAAATATTATTCAAGCTATGGCTATGATAGATTTATCCTTCCACTAGGATACAGAGCTCAAACGATAATTAATTATTTCCAGAGCAAAGAGTCTAGATTTTTTGATACTGAAGAATATAATAAATGGGAAGTCGTTTTAGAAGATACAGGGTTAAACACATTAAAAGGTGGACGTCTGAAACGAATTCAAAAGCACATAAAAACTGAGATTTTTCATCTAACTTACGGTGACGGAGTTTGTAATGTTAGTATTGAAGAACTTGTAAGGTTTTATAAGAAAAATAATAAGATAGGAGCTCTCACTGCAGTGCATCCCCCATCTAGATTTGGTGCAATAAAAATATCAGATAATTTAGTAACTTGTTTTAATGAAAAATCACAAATGAAAGAAGGCTATATAAATGGTGGTTATTTTATTTTTAATCAAGATATTTTTAATTATGTGACTGAAGATGAGTCTTGTGATTTTGAATTTGGTCCGATACAAAAATTAGTAGGTGAAAATAATTTAATGGCCTTTAGGCATGAATCATTTTGGCAGTGCATGGATAATATAAGAGAAAAAAATCATCTGAATAATCTCTTAAAAAATAAAATTGCACCTTGGGAAATATGGTAGATTATAATTTTTATAAAGAAAAAAAAGTTTTGGTTATTGGAGATACTGGCTTTAAAGGCTCGTGGCTTGCCTATTGGCTGAGCCAAATGGGAGCAGAGGTTTACGGCTATGCTCTTCCTCCTTTAAGGGAAATATCACATTATAGTTTACTTTGCCTTGATAAAATAATAGAACATGAAGATGGAGATATTCGAGATATTGAAAGTCTTTTAAAAGTATTCAATAAAATTAAACCTCAAATTGTATTTCACTTAGCAGCTCAAGCCTTAGTATCTAAGTCTTATGTTAATCCAAGAGATACATTTGAAATCAATATTATGGGTTCCGTTAATGTTCTAGAGGCTGTAAAAAAATCAAAAACTGTTCAGTCTTTAGTTTACATCACAAGTGATAAATGTTATAAAAATAAAGAATGGATTTGGGGTTACAGAGAGAATGATGAACTAGGAGGTTATGATCCATATAGTGCATCAAAAGCTTCTGCTGAAATTATTTTTTCTTCATATAAAAATTCTTTTTTCAATGATAAAATAGAAATTGGCTTAGCTTCTGTGAGAGCGGGGAATGTTATTGGTGGCGGTGATTGGTCTGTTGATAGAATAGTTCCTGATTGTATAAACTTTTTAAAAAATAATGAAAAAATAATTTTAAGAAATCCAAAAGCAACAAGGCCTTGGCAACATGTTTTAGAGCCTCTATCAGGATATCTAATGCTTGGGAAAGAATTATATAATGACCCTAGTTTTTCAGGTTCTTGGAATTTTGGACCAAATAGTAAGTCGATAAAAACAGTGGAAGAAGTAGTAAATCTAATTATAAAGATTTATGGTTCAGGGGATATCAAGTATAAAGAAAAATCAATCACTTATCATGAGTCAACTTTACTTCAATTAAATTGTGATAAAGCCAATTCATTATTAAAATGGTATCCTCGATGGTCTTTCAATGAAACAATAAAAAAAACTATAAATTGGTATCTAGATTATTTCAAAGGTCATGAACCGCAAAAATTGATAGATCAAAATATTAAAGATTTTATATCAAATAATTAATAATGATTGAGGGTGTAAAAATATTAAAAAGATCTATTTTTAAAGATAGTAGAGGTGAAATTAAACATATAATGAAGCCTACCGATGATAATTTTAGAATATTTGGTGAAGTTTACTGTTCTTCAATTAAACCAGGCGTAATTAAAGGTTGGAACCTCCATAAAAAAATGACAATTAATTATACGGTTATTCGAGGAAGTATAAAATTTGTATTATTTGATAGTAGAAAAAGTTCGGCGACCATAAATCAAAAACAAGAGATTATTTTAAATGCATCAAATTATGTCTCTATTTCGGTACCTCCATTAATTTGGAATGCTTTTCAGTGCCTGGGTTTGAAAAAGGCATATATTATTAATTTTACAGACTATCCACATTCTCAATCTGAAGTGCTTAAGATGGATCCATTTGAAAAAAAAATAATAAATTATAATTGGTGAAAGTTTTAATTACAGGAGCAAATGGTTATATAGGAGCGAGGTTATGCCAATTTTTAAGCAACAAAGGGCATCAAATTATAGCCGCTTGTAAATCACCCGTATCAAATAAAATTGGATGGTCTGATAAAATTAATAATATAATTATTGGTGATTTATTAATAGATGAGCATATCAATGAACTCCTAGAAACTAAACCGGATATTTTAATACATTTAGTTTCTCTTGATCAAAAAAGTTCAGAGAATAGTATTGAAAAGACTCTTGACGTTAATGTAAAAATCACATGGAAATTGTTAGAAAATTTTTCCAAACAGAGGCTAAAAAAATTTATTTATTTTTCAACTATCCAAGTTAATAATTTGTTAAATAAAAAAAGAAGAAAAATAAACAAATATGGTGATAAAAATCATTATGCTTTAACACACCTTATGTGTGAAAGTATATGTAAATATTACAATAATTTTACTAAAATAAATTGTGTTTGTATAAGATTATCAAATAGTTATGGTGAACCAGTTTTTGATAATTCAAAAATTTGGAAATTAGTAATTAATGATTTAGTTCGAACAGCACACTTAGAAAATAAAATTTTAATAGAATCAGATGGAAGTCCAGTTAGAATTTTTATTCACTTTTCAGAAATATGCGAAGGTATTGAAAAAATAATTCAAGGTGACAAAGAACAATTTAAAGATTTTATATCCCTTGTGCCGAATAATTATTATTCTATTCTAGAAATAGCAAAAATAATACAAACAGTTTATAAAAATTTATATGGTTTTGATTTGCCAATTTTTACCAATAAAAATAAAAAATACTTAGAAGAAAAAGAAGTCACTTCCTTAAAAAATAATAAAAACTTTGTAAATAAAACTATTTCAAGAAAAGAGTCTGATGAAAAATTAAAAAAAGAAATTGAAAACTTATTTTACTATTTGAGTAATCAAAATAAACAATAAAAAAAGATAAAAATTTTAAAAACATATAGGTAATTTATTCTATAAGATTACTTTATATTAAATGCAATTTATAGACTTAAAAACACAACAATCTAAAATTAGATTAGGCATAGATTCTCGATTTGCAAAAGTTTTAGATCATGGTCAGTATATTATGGGTCCTGAAGTTTATGAGTTGGAAAAAAAATTAGCGCAATATGTTGGTGTAAAGCATTGCATTTCATGTTCTTCTGGAACAGATGCTCTGTTAATTTTATTAATGTCAAAAAATATTGGTCCAGGAGATGCGGTCTTTACTACTCCTTTTACTTATATTGCTACTTCTGAAGTTATTACTTTGCTTGGAGCAACGCCAATTTTTGTAGATATTTATAAGAGCACCTATAACTTAAATCCCAGTGAACTTGAAAAAAGTATTTCTTATGCAAAGCAAAAAAACTTATCTCCAAAAGCAATAATTTCAGTTGATTTATTTGGGCTTCCCGCAAGATATAGATTGATTAATAAATTTGCAAAAGAACATAATCTATTTTTGATAGAGGACTCGGCTCAAGGATTTGGAGGTAGTATAAAAAAAATTAAATCAGGGTCCTTTGGAGATGCTTCAACTACCTCTTTTTTCCCAGCAAAACCATTAGGTTGCTATGGAGACGGCGGTGCAATGTTTACAGATTCGGATTCTATTGCAGAGATAGCAGTTTCTATTAGAAATCATGGAGCAGGAGAGGATAAGTATGATAATGTAAGACTTGGACTTAATGGCCGTTTAGATACTTTGCAAGCATGTGTCTTGTTAGAGAAATTAAAAATTTTTGATCATGAGCTGGTCCTTCGAGAAAAAATAGCCCAATTTTATTCGTCCAATATATCTGATAAATACATTACTCCATATATACCTAAAAACTACCAAAGCTCTTGGGCTCAATACTCAATTATGCTGCCTAAAAGTATTAATAGAAAAATGTTAATTAATGAACTAAAAAAAAATAATATCCCATGTATGGTGTATTACTCAATTCCTCTACATTTACAAAAGGTTTTTTTTCCATTAAACTATAAACAAGGTGATTTTCCAATTGCTGAAAAAGTTTCAAGTCAGATAATATCTCTGCCGATGCATCCTTATATGGATACTCAAAATCAATCTTCCATTATTAATGTTTTAAATAATTTCAAATAATTTTTTATTTTAATTAAAACAAAAATATCATAACAATACGTAGCAGGTGAATGATTATAAATAATAACAAACAAAAATTAAAACAAGTTTCAAATAATTATGTATCATGGCAACTAACTGATCGTCAAATCTGTGATTTGGAACTATTATTAAATGATGCTTTTAATCCATTAAGGGGCTTTTTAAATAGAGATGATTACAATAGTGTTTTAGAGAAAATGAGATTGTCTGATGGGGCTTTATGGCCAATTCCAATTACTCTAGATGTAACTGATGAGTTTATTAAATCTATAAAAGGTGAGAATAAAATTACTCTTCGAGATAAAGAAGGTTTTGCCCTAGCTATATTTAATATTAATGATATTTGGAAACCAGATTTAACCAAAGAAGCAGAACTTGTGTATGGAACAACAGATCAAACTCATCCAGCAGTGTTCTATTTAAAAAATATTTCGAATAAAAACTATATTGGAGGTTCTTTAGAGGCTATTTTATCACCTATACATTATGATTATCAAAAATATAGGCATCAGCCTAGGGAGTTAAAATTAATATTTAAAGAAATGGGCTGGAAAAAAGTAGTTGCGTTTCAAACAAGAAATCCTTTGCATAGAGCTCATTTAGAAATGACAGTCCGTGCGATGGATGATTTAGATGCAAAACTTTTGATTCACCCTGTAGTTGGAATGACAAAACCTGGAGATGTAGACCATTATACAAGAGTTCGTTGTTATGAGCATATTTTAAGAAAATACCCAAAGAATACTTCAATAATGAGTTTATTACCTTTGGCAATGAGAATGGGGGGCGCAAGAGAAGCCTTATGGCATGCGATAATTCGAAAAAATTATGGTTGTACGCATTTCATAGTTGGTAGAGACCATGCTGGGCCAGGATTAGATAAGTTTGGAAACCCATTTTATGGAGCATATGATGCCCAAGATTTATTGCTTAGACATCAAAATGAGATAGGAATTAAGATGGTCCCCTTTAAGTTTATGGTTTATTTGCCAAATAAAAAAGTTTATAGGGAACTAGATAAAGTAAAAAAAGGGAGTAGCTATAAAACAATTTCAGGAACCGAGCTAAGAAGTTATTTAGATAAAGGCTTAGGTATTCCTTCATGGTTTACTTATGCTCAAGTTGCAAAAGAATTAGAACTTTCTAGACCACCATTAAAAGAAAGAGGTTTTACGATTTTTTTAACGGGATTATCTGGCTCAGGTAAATCTACATTAGCAAATGGCCTATTAGTAAAATTGCATGAAAATGGTAATAGGCCTATTACATTATTAGATGGAGATATAGTGAGAACTCATCTGTCAAGCGAACTAGGATTTTCAAAAGAACATAGATCGCTGAATGTCCAGCGTATTGGATTTGTTGCCAGTGAAATAACAAAAAATGGAGGGATTGCTATTTGTGCACCAATTGCGCCATATGAGGTAGATAGAAAAATTAATAGGGAATTAATATCAAAGTTAGGTGGTTACATTGAAATACATGTTGACACTCCTATAGAAAAATGTGAAGAAAGAGATGCTAAAGGTTTATATAAATTGGCTAGGGAAGGGGTAATTAAAGAATTTACTGGCATTTCAGATCCTTATGAAGAGCCAAAAAACCCTGAAATAAAAATAAACTCAAGTAATGTTTCTCCAAAGACACTTGTTGATAAGATATATGACCATATTAAAAGTTTGGGTTATATTTAATAAAAAGTAAAGTCATTAAATACTAAAATTAATATGTTAAAAAAAAGTAAAAATATAAAAATTTGTATAGTTGGATTAGGTTATGTTGGACTTCCATTAGCTGTGGAATTTAGTAAAAAATATCCTACCATTGGACTAGATAAAGATAATAATAGAATTAATGAGCTTAAAAATGGATATGATAAAACTTTAGAGATAAAAAGTTCTGAGTTAAAATCATTAAATAATATTAGATTTACTTCAAATTATCATGATACTAAAAATTGTAATATTTATATTATTACAGTTCCAACGCCAGTTGATAAAAAAAATAAACCCAACTTGCTTCCATTAAAAGAAGCAAGTGAAATAGTGGGGCAACTTATTAATAAAGATGATATTGTTATATATGAATCAACAGTTTATCCAGGAGCAACTGAGGAGTATTGTGTTCCAATTATTGAAAAATGCTCTAATTTAAAATATAATCATGACTTTTTTTGTGGTTATAGTCCAGAAAGAATTAATCCTGGTGATAAAAAACATTCGTTGAAAACAATTATTAAAGTAACTTCAGGTTCAAATGAGATAACGGCTGATTTTATAAATGCTTTATATAGTTCTATTATTACAGCAGGTACATATAAAGCAAAGTCTATAGCTGTTGCTGAAGCTGCTAAGGTTATTGAGAATACTCAAAGAGATGTTAATATAGCCTTAATAAATGAGCTATCAATAATATTTACAAAACTAGGTTTAAATACTTCAGATATTCTTGAAACAGCAGGGACGAAATGGAATTTTTTGCCTTTCAGTCCTGGTCTTGTTGGTGGGCATTGCATTGGTGTAGATCCATATTATTTAACATATAAAGCCCGTGAAATAGGTTATAATCCAGAAATTATTTTAGCTGGGAGAAAAATAAATAATAAAATGGGAGAGATAATTTCAGAGAATATTAGAAATAAGCTAATAGAAAATGGTGTTAATATTATAGGAGCAAGAATTGCCATTATGGGCTTTGCTTTTAAGGAAAATTGTCCAGATATTAGGAATACTAAAGTAATTAATATCTTTGATAATTTAAAACAGCAAGGAGCTAATGTATTTTTAACAGACCCATGGTCAAATAAAGATCAGGTAAAAAAAGAATATAATATAACCCTAAATAATGTTAATGATTTAAATAACTTAGATGTCATCATTTTATCTGTTTCACATAATGAATATAAAGATCTGGGAATAGATTATTGGAAAAGCATAATGAAAAATAAAGCAATATTTTTTGATGTTAAATCAATTTATAGAAAAGGGTTTTTCAAAAATACTAAAATATCATATATGAGTTTATAAATTTGTTGAAAGAAAAAATATTAGTAACTGGTTGTGCCGGTTTTATTGGGATGCATTTATGTGAAAGTCTTTTAAAAGATAGTTATATTGTTTACGGTATTGATAATTTGAATAATTATTATGATGTTAAATTGAAAAAAGATCGATTGAAGAGGTTAAAAAAATCTAAAAATTTTAATTTTTTAAAATTAGATATAACACATAAAAAAAATCTTTTTTCAGCGTTTAATAAATTCAATCCAGATAAAGTCGTAAACCTTGCAGCCCAAGCAGGTGTTAGATATAGTATTGAAAATCCCAATGCTTATATTAATAGTAATATTTTGGGCTTTATGAATATTTTAGAGTGCGCTAGAAACTATGAGGTTGAAGGTTTGATTTATGCATCAAGCTCTTCAATTTATGGTGGTAATACAAAAGTCCCTTTTTCTGTTGATGATAGAACGGATAATCCAATCTCGATATATGCAGCATCAAAAAAAGCAAATGAATTAATGGCTGCTACATATTCTAACTTATATAATTTAAACACAACAGGTCTGAGATTTTTTACTGTTTATGGTCCTTGGGGTAGGCCTGATATGGCATTATATATTTTTACTAGACATATATTAGAAGGGAAACCAATTTCAGTATTTAATAATGGGGATATGGAAAGAGACTTTACTTATATTGATGATATCATTACTGGTGTAAGGTCTGCTATAGATAAAAATTATAAATGTGAAATTTTTAATTTAGGAAATAATAAAACAGAAAATCTTAATGAGTTTATTAGTTTGATTGAAAAAAACTTGAACATGGAGGCCAAAAAATTTTTTATGCCTATGCAATTAGGAGATGTAAAAAAAACGTATGCAGATATTGAAAAATCTATAAAAAAGCTTGATTTTTATCCTAAAACGTCAATTTATTCTGGAATACCTAAATTTATTAACTGGTTTAGAGAATATAATAACTAATGAAAAAAGCAATAATTACAGGTATAACTGGTCAAGATGGATCATTCTTAGCTGATCTTTTGTTAAAAAAAGGTTACGAAGTCCATGGTGTGATAAGAAGAACTTCAAGTTTTAATACTTATCGTATTGATCATTTATATAAAAATAGTAAGGTTTTAAATAAAACTCTTTTTTTACACTATGGTGATCTTTCTGATTCGAGTAACTTGAATCGTTTATTAGAAACGATAAATCCTGATGAATTATATAATTTAGCAGCTCAGAGTCATGTGCAGGTTTCTTTTGAAGTTCCAGAATATACTTCTGATGTTAATTCAGTTGGAACTTTACGTTTACTAGATGCAATAAGAAAAACTGGTGTTGAGACAAAGTTTTATCAGGCTTCAACTAGTGAGTTGTTCGGGAAGGTTCTAGAAGTTCCTCAATCTGAAACAACACAATTTTACCCAAGATCTCCTTATGCTGTTTCAAAGCTATATTCATATTGGATTGTGGTGAATTATAGAGAGGCATATGATATTTTTGCATCTAATGGAATTTTATTCAATCATGAATCTGAACGAAGAGGAAAAACCTTTATAACGCGCAAAATATCAATTGCGTGTTCAAAAATAATGCTAGGTATTCAGGAGAAATTAAAAGTTGGAAATCTTGAAGCAAAAAGAGATTGGGGATATGCTCCAGAGTATGTTGAAGGGATGTGGAAAATTCTTCAGCATAAAATACCTTCAGATTTCGTCTTGGCAACTGGAGAAACTCATTCAGTGCGAGAATTTATCGAAGAATCATTTTTAACATTAGGTGAGGAAATATTATGGGAAGGGAAAAATTTTGATGAAAAAGGTGTTCTAAAAAGTAGTAATAAGGTTGTTGTTGAGATTGATAAAAAATATTTTAGGCCAACAGAAGTAGACCTTTTAATAGGGGATCCAGAAAAAGCAAAAAAACAATTAAAATGGCATCCAAGGGTTAAATTTAAAGAATTGGTTAATAAAATGGTCACTTATGATTTTGAGAGATTAAAGCGATAAAAATCAAAAAAAAATAATTATTAATCTTATGAATATTAAATCTAAAATATATATAGCTGGACATACGGGTATGGTTGGATCGGCAATCCTAAGAGCATTAGAAAAAAAAGGATACAGCAACCTTCTTTTCAGAACTCATAAAGAGCTAGACTTGACTTGTCAACAATCAGTTTTAAGTTTTTTTGAGAGAGAAAAACCAGATGTTGTTTTTATTGGAGCTGCAAAAGTAGGAGGTATTAATTCAAATAACAAATATAGAGCAGACTTTTTATATAATAATCTAATGATACAAAATAATCTAATTCATTTTTCTCATAAAAATAATGTAAAAAAATTACTTTTTTTAGGTTCATCATGTATCTATCCAAAATTTTCAGAACAACCAATTAAAGAAGAAGAGTTATTAACGGGAACTTTAGAGCCAACAAATGAACCTTATGCTATAGCAAAAATTGCAGGAATAAAACTTTGTGAAAGTTATTATAGACAATATGGAGATAACTTTTTTTCTGTAATGCCGACAAATTTATATGGAATTAATGATAATTTTAATTTAGAACATTCACATGTAATCCCAGCATTAATAAGAAAAATACATGAAGCGAAAATTAATAAATTAAAAAATATAACTGTTTGGGGCGATGGTTCTCCAATGAGAGAGTTTTTAAATGTTTTTGATTTAGCAGATGCATGTATATATTTAGTTGAAACTGCAAATTTTAAAGAATTATATAGTTCAAAAATTTCTCATTTAAACGTTGGTTCTGGTTTAGAATTGACCATAAAAGAATTAGTTGAAATATTGATTAAAATAATTAAATATGATGGGGGCATAATTTTTAATAAAAACATGCCCAATGGGACTCCTAGAAAACTTATTGATTCTTCTAAATTAAAAAAACTAGGTTGGGAGAGTAAGATTGATTTAATTACGGGGCTGAGTCAAACATATAATTGGTATTTAAAAAATTTAGATGGTAGCTAAGCCTGAAGTGGCTTTAAGTAAGTTTTAATAGTTTAAAAAATTTAATATTTACAGTAGTTTTATAGGTAGCTGTTATGGTAGTTGTTATGGTAGTTGTTGTTTTTTTTTTATATATTTGATAATGAGATCAGTAGTTTTATTTACGAACATAATAAATTAATAGCTGCTTAATGAGTAGTATTTATAGAAAAGGACGAGATGGTTACTTTTATTACCAGACTTATTCTCAAGACCCCTTAACACAAAAAAAAGACAAAAAAATATATCACTCTCTTGGCACAAAAGAGCGATCTATTGCTGAAAAAAAAAAGATAGAATTAGATAACTTTTACGCTAAAGAATTTCAAAAATCATTATCTAATGGTGCTCGCCTACTTTTAGTAAGAAGAGTGCTTTTTACAGGTTTAGTTATTTTCTTGATTTATATTGGTTATAGTAGCTACGATTTTAATTCAAAAAGATCAAAAAAATTTCATCAGAACAATGAAGTTTTGCCCTCAGAATATAAATCATTATTCTCAGGTAAAACTCAAAAAGAAGTAGAAACTGAAGATGTTATCGAAAAGTTAACAATGACGACTCCTAATACAGATGTGTATCTCAAAAAAGATTCTGCAAAAGAAAATTCAAGAATAAGTCAAAATAATCTTGACAAAATTAAAAATGTTAAATTTGAATATGAAATTAAAAAAGTTGATCTTATAGATGGTTCTTTTAAACAAGGTAAAATTCATGTTGTAGTAAATGAAAAGTATGGAGATGAGCACATGGTTGAATTATGTAAAATGATTAAGAATCATCACTCCGAATTTTCAAATATTATTATTTGTGTTTATTTTAACTCTGAAAGTGGTATAGAACTATCAATGGGGAAAGGAAACAGTTTAACAGCTAAGGAAATCTCTGATTCGTGGTTAGCAATGTATAGTTTTAATAATGTTGAAGGAGAATATTTTGATAACAGCCCTGCAGTTTATCTTGGTGATTTTTAAGATTAAAATATTAGAGGAAATAAAATTATGATAAAATACTTTATATTTATCTTAATAATTAATGTAGCTTTTTCTCAAACGCCATCGCAAATCAAACAGGCAAAAAGCTTTATTAAGACAAATAACTTAACAAAACAACAAGCCATTGATTTAGCAAAAAAGAAAGGTTTTAATAATAGTGAAATAAATAACGCAATAAATCAAGAAAATCAGAAAAAACAAGATTATAATCAAAATCTTAATAATAGTGGAAATGCTGATATAAAAAATAAAGTTCCTGCTGAAGAAATTAAAGTAAATTTCAAAGAAAAAACTGTAAATGAACTACCTATAATAGATAGTGAAGATTTAGAAGTTATAGATGAAAATACTCTGGATATTGAATCAGTAGAAAATAATATAGTAAACAAAAGAAATTATTATTTTGGTTATGATATATTTAAAAGGGATCCTTCAATTTTTCAAGCTAGTGAAGTTGGTGCTGTAGATCCAGATTACATAATTGGTCCAGGAGACGATATAATTGTTATGTTGTGGGGTGAAACACAATTTAGGCAGGTATTAACTGTGGATAGAGAGGGTTTTATATTTATACCAGAAGTAGGCCAAGCTTTTGTAAATGGTTTAAATTTAAGTTTACTTGAATCTAAACTTTTCAGAGTATTTTCACAATCCTATGCTAGTTTAAATCCAGAAGGAAGAAAGCCAACTACTTTTCTAGACGTGAGTATTGGAAAACTTAGACCCTTAAGAATTCAAGTACTTGGTGAAGTAGGACAACCTGGTGCTTACACAGTAAACCCTTCATCAACATTATTCTCATCATTGTACTATTTCAAAGGGCCGAGTTTTTCAGGTTCGTTGAGAGATATAAGATTAATTCGGGGTGGTGAACAAATAACATCAATAGATTTTTATGACTTTTTATTGACTGGCAAAAAACCTAAGGATCAAAAATTACAGCTTGATGATGTAGTATTTATTCCACAAAGACTTAAAACGGTGACTATTCAAGGTGCAATAAATAGAGCAGGTATCTATGAATTAAAAGAAAATGAAACATTTAGAGATTTAATTCAAATTGCAGGAGGTTTAAGTATAACAGCATATTTAGATAGAGCTCAAGTAGATAGAATTGTGCCATTTTCAGATAGAGAAGAGCTTAAAATGGACAGGATGCTTTCAGATGTTAATTTAGAGGCAATAATAAATGAAAATGAAACTTTTTCATTGAAAGATGGAGATAAAATTGAGATATTTTCAGTTTTAGATATTAGGCAAAATGTAGTTAATCTTTCAGGAGCAGTCACTCGACCTGGTGCTTACGATATAGGTGAAAAACTTTCATTAAGAGATTTAATCCAAAAAGCTGATGGGTTATTAGGAGATGCTTATCTTGATAGAGTTGATATTGTAAGGATAAAATCTGATTTCACTGAGCAATTAATTAAGCTAGATCTAGAAAAAGCATTAAATGAAGATTCTATAAACAATATAAACTTACAAAGTTTAGACCAAGTGCGTGTCTATGGAATGTCAGAAATGGTACCAAAAACTTATGTATCTATAAGTGGGCATGTAAAGAAACCAGGGAAATACTCTCTTCAAGAAAATATGACTCTTTATGATTTAATTTTTAAATCTGGAGGTTTTGTTGATGATGAGTTTAAAAAGCGAACATATTTAAAACGTGCTGAACTAGTAAGAGTTCAAGAAAGTGATGATGAAAAAGAAATCATATCTTTTAACTTAGGATTGGTAATTAAAAAAGATGGTTTATTTTCAACCTTACTTCGAGCTGATGACGCCGTTCGTGTATATGGTTTAAACGAAATTGAAGGAGAAAATCGTTATGTATCTATTGATGGACAAGTTAAAAGACCCGGTAAATATGAACTTTTTGAGAATACAACACTCTATGATTTAATCTTTATTTCAGGTGGGTTCGATGATGCTCAATTTAAAAATACAACTTATTTAAAAAGAGCGGATCTTATCAGAAAATCTGAAGATGGTAAAAAAGAAATAATTCCATTTAATTTAGAATCAGTCATCAATAAAAAAGGTCTTTTTAATATAAGATTAATGCCTGATGATGAAGTGAAAATTTATAATTTGAATGATGTAATGGGGCAAACTAGGTATGTAACTATTAATGGGCATGTAAAAAAACCTGGACAATATGAACTATATGAAAATAACATGTTGTTGAGTGATTTACTATTTAAAGCTGGAGGATATGAAGATTCAACTTTTTTTAAAGATACTTATCTTGAAAGAGCTGATTTAATAAGAAAAAATAAAAATAGTTTTGAATCCACGTTAATACAATTTGATTTGGGTAAAATATTGAACGATGTTAATCATAAAGATAATTTAAAATTATTTCCTGGTGATGAAGTAAGAGTTTATTCATTGTCTATTTTTAATAATACAAAATATGTTACATTAAATGGAGCTGTGAAAAACCCAGGTAAATATCTATTAAAATCAAATAATAATATAAAAGATTTAATTCTTGAAGCAGGAGGGTTCTCAGATGATATATATCGTTTTATTATTGATATTATAAGGGTTGATCCATATTCTGGTGAAGAAAAATCTTATGCAAAGCAATATAGACTAGAAATGTTGGGTGATTTTAGTTTTAAAATCTCAAAATCTGATAATAATAATAAAACTGATGATAGATTAGATAAATTTTTATTATCACCATATGATAGAATTGATATTCGTCCAGATCCTTATTTTAAGCTTCAGAAAATAGTTAAAATAAATGGAGCAGTATATTACCCAGGTGAATATGCTTTGCTTAATCCAAATGAAAAATTATCTGATATTATAAAAAGATCAGGGGGTATATTACCTAATGCTTTTACTCAAGGATCAAGATTTACTAGGAATGGACAAACTGTTCAATTAGACTTAGAAAAAATATTAAAGAAGCCAAAGTCAAAAAATAATATTATAGTTCTTGAAGGTGATGAAATATTTATCGCAAATAAACCAGGCATAATTAGTATTGAAGGCGAGGTTAATTCTCCAGGATTATACACTTATCAGAATAAAATGAGAGTAAAGGATTATTTAAAGTATTCTGGAGGTTTGAATAACCAGGCAGATAAAGATCAAATATTTATTAAATATGCATCTGGGAAGTCAAAGAAATACTCTTCAATTTTAAATAATCATAAGGTTTCAGATGGTTCTCGAATCATAGTAAGCCCTAAGGAGGAAGAAGAACCATTCGATAAGACAGAGTTTGCAAAAGAATTGGCAGCTATCTTGGCCAGTTTTGCCCAGGTAGTGTCAATTCTTATTATTTCAAGGGGATAGTATTTAAATTAACCACAATAAATAATCGTATATGAACAAAATTAAGGTAAAAAACATTGATAATGTCATAAATATTGAAGATGATAGGATAATATCTTTTTCTGATATTTTTTTATTTTTTGCACAGCACATTAAAATCATTTTAATAGTGCCTTTTATCTCAAGTTTTTTATCAATTATTTATGTCAAAGCATTTAGTGAACCATATTTTATATCAGTTTCAAAATTTAAATCTTCATCTGAGAACTCTCAAGATTCTCCAGTTTCAGGATTAGCAGCTCAGTTTGGAATAAATTTAGGGGGTGGCAATAAAAATCAAGAATGGGTTTACCCTAGTATCATTAAAAGTAGAACATTAGCAAAAAAGATGATATCTAGAAATTTTACTACATTGAAGTATGGTCCTCAAAAATCTTTATTGCAGATTTTAACATTCGGTAATAATAACCCTATGTTCTCAGAGGATACTTTAGTTAAAATGGCTATTAATAATTTTATTCCAATGGTCTCAATAGTTGAAGATGCTATGTCTGGTATTTACTCTATGGAAGTAACCTCTTTTGAACCTAAGTTATCTTATGAAATAAATTTAGCTATAATTGAAGAATTAAATACTTTTTTAAGGAATTCAAATAGACAAAAGAATAATAAAGCAAAGCAGTTTGTGGCGGAGAGAATTTCTCAAACTGAAAAAGAACTTCAATTAGCTGAAGAAGAATTAAAAAAATTCCGAGAGAGAAATAGAAGAATTGAGAATTCTCCAAGTCTTAATCTTATTCAAGAAAGATTGAGTAGAGAAGTTTTTGTATTAACAAATGTTTTTACAACTCTAAAACAACAATTGGAGACCGTTAAAATTGAAGAGGTTAAAAAGTTAGATTATGTAGTTGTCTTAGATGAGGCCGAAATTCCTTTATATTCTGCAGGCCCTAATAATAGATTGATAGTCTTTATTTCAGGTGTTCTTGGTATATTTTTTGGTTGTACAATTGCAACTTTTAAGTCATATCTTGAAAAAAGAGATAAAATTGATATTAAGAAACACAACTTGGCATTAGGTATAGCAAAAGAAAATATAAAGGACTTATTTTTGTTTGGGAAAAAATAATTATACTGAAAAAATATAAATTATGTTAAAAAATATTAGTTTTAAAATCGAACATATGAGCCCTAATTATTTAAAAAATAGTTAAATTAACTCTAGTTTTGTTATTTTATTTTCTAAATTAAAAATTAAATTTAAAAAAGTTGAAATTCATTCGAATAATACCTCGACTTGATATAAAGGGTCCAAATCTTGTCAAGGGCATACATTTAGAAGGTTTACGTGTTCTTGGTAGACCTGAATATTTTGCGGAGGAATATTACAAACAGGGAGCTGATGAGATAATATATCAAGATACGGTTGCTAGTTTGTATCAAAGAAACAGTCTTATTGATATTGTAAAACGTACTTCTGAATATATATATATTCCCCTTACTGTTGGCGGTGGGATAAGAAGTTTAGAAGATATTAATAATGTTCTCAGAGCAGGCGCAGATAAGGTTGCTATTAATACTTCTGCAATAAAAAATCCAGATTTTATTACAAAAGCAAGTAAAGTTTTTGGTTCTTCAACTATTGTTGTGGCTATTGAAGCTATTAAGCAATCCAATAATAAATATCTAGCTTACACCGATAATGGTCGTGAATATACTGGAGTAGATGTTAAATTTTGGTCTAAAGAAGTTGAAAATTTAGGAGCTGGTGAGATTTTATTAACTTCAATTGATTTTGAAGGTACTGGCTCTGGATTTGACTATAATCTAATTGAACTAGTTTCAAAAAATACTAATATTCCTGTAATTGCGCATGGCGGAGCCTCTAAAAAAGAGGATATAAAAAAGGTTATAAATAATTCAGGTACTGATGCTGTTGCAATTTCATCAATGCTCCATTATTCAACTTTGGAAAGTAATTTAAGTGTCGAAAATTATAAATATGAAGGTAATATTGAGTTTATAAGAAATCAAAAATCACATAAAAAATTTGGTAAACAAAATATTCAAGAAATTAAAAGGTTCCTAAAAAGTAACAATGTTCCTGTTAGGTTATTAGATAAAATTTAATGGATGTAGCCATTATAGATTATAAAATGTCTAATCTGTATAGTGTTCAGTCGGCATGTAATAGGGTTGGTCTAACCTCAATTATTACTTCAGATAAAAATCAGATATTAGATTCTAAGGTAGCTATTTTACCTGGGGTTGGTTCATTTGGTGAAGCAATGTCTCATATAAGAAAATTAAAATTAGATGAATACATTTATGAATATATTAATTCCGGGAAACTATTTATTGGGATTTGTCTGGGTTTGCAACTTCTTTTCAATAGAAGTGAAGAGTTTGGTGATTATGAGGGCCTAGGTATTATAGAGGGTAAAGTAAAAAGATTCAAATTTTTTAATAAAAATGGGTTTAAGTACCCAGTTCCTCAAATTTCATGGAATCAAATATTTAAAGCAAATCAAAATTGGGAAGGTACCTTATTAGGCAGTAATTTCAATAGTACTTTTATGTATTTTGTTCACTCCTACTATGTCATACCAAATGATGAGAACATAATACTTTCAAAGACAACATATGGAGATGTTGAGTATTGCTCATCAATCAAATATAAAAATATTTTTGCTTGCCAATTTCATCCTGAAAAAAGTGGTGAAGATGGAATTAAATTATATAAAGAAATAAAAAATAATATCGATAAAGGATCTTAGTTTATGTCTAAAATAAAAGCTTACTATAATTTACCACCAGAAGTAAAGTTTTGTAGTAAATGTGTCAATTCTAATCAATACCCTGCATCCATACCAGAGTTCACTCATCAGAGAGAAAGAAAAAATGCAACATATGTAAAATTTGATAAAGATGATGTATGTGAAGGTTGTCTTGCTTGTGAGCAAAAGACTTCTGGAATAGATTGGGAAAAAAGAGAGGAGAGCCTGCTTAAACTTTTGGATAAATATAGGAGAAAAGACGGTAGATATGATTGTGTTGTACCAGGCAGTGGAGGCAAAGATAGTGCAATGACATTACATTTATTGAAATACAAATATGGAATGAATCCACTTTTTGTTACATGGTCACCTATCATTTACACAGAATATGGATTAAAAAACTTTAATAATCTTATTGATATAGGAGGGTTTGATAATATATCGTTTAATAGGAATGGTAAAGTATTAAAAACTTTGACTAGACTGTCCATTGAAAATTTACTTCATCCATTTCAAACGTTTATTATTGGTCAAAAAAATGTTGCTCCAAAAGTTGCGCTTCAATACGATATTCCATTGATATTTTATGGAGAGAATCAAGCTGAATATGGTAATCCAATTTCAGATAATGATACTTCATTAATGGATAAATCTTTTTATACTTATAAAAATATTGATGATCTATTTCTAGCGGGCGTATCAGTGCCTGAGCTTAAAGAAAAGTATAATTTAGATTATAAAGATTTAATGACATATCTTCCCCCTACTCCCAATGATTATAAAAATGGACCTAAAATAGCATTTCATTATCTTGGTTATTATGTAAAATGGATTCCGCAAGAGGCATATTATTATGCAGTTGAAAATACGGGGTTTAAAGCTCGGCCTTACAGATCTCAAGGAACTTATAGTAAGTATAGTAGCATTGATGATAGAATTGATGATTTACATTATTACACAACTTTTATCAAGTTTGGAATTGGAAGAGCGACTTATGATGCCTGTCAAGAAATAAGAAATAATCATATTACTAGAGATGAAGGTAAGGCTTTAGTAGGTCGTTATGATGGAGAGTTCCCTGATAAGTATTTTGATGAAATAATGGAATATCTTGGTATGGAAGCAGATAATTTTCATGATTTATGTAATGAATTTAGATCTCCTCATCTATGGAAAAAAGTTAATGGTGAATGGAAACTTAGACATAATGTAAACTTAAATGGAGCTGAAGATAATTAATTAAGCTTTTAATAATGATTGTAAACTTTTAAGTTTTTAAATATGGTAAAAAGTGAATTCTCTATAAATAGCCGTTTAATTGGGCCTAATCATTTACCTCTTGTTATTGCAGAGATTGGTATTAATCATTCTGGTTCATTATTAGTAGCAAAAAAAATGGTAGATGCTGCTTATAATTCTGGGATTGAAGTTGTAAAGCATCAAACTCATATCGTAAATGATGAGATGAGTAAAGAGGCAAAAAATGTTATTCCTGGTAACGCAAATATTTCAATTTATGAAATAATGGATCAATGCTCTTTAAATGAAGATGATGAGATAAGTCTTAAAAGATATGTAGAATCTAAAGATATGATTTTTATAAGTACTCCTTTTTCTAGAGCTGCAGCTGATCGTTTATTTGAAATGAATATTCCTGCATTTAAAATTGGCTCTGGTGAGTGTAATAACTACCCATTAATAAATCACATTGCATCCTTCGGAAAACCAATTATACTTAGTACTGGTATGAATGATATAAAAAGTATCAAAAAAGCTGTGACTATTTTTGAAAAAAAAAATATTCCATATGCTTTATTACACACTACTAATATTTATCCAACACCTCCTCATTTAGTTAGGCTTGGAGCAATGACTCAACTGCAAAAAAATTTTCCAAATTCAGTGATTGGGTTATCTGATCATACAACGACTAATCATGCTTGCTTTGGTGCAGTTGCCCTTGGTGCATCAATTTTAGAAAGACATTTCACTGATAATATGAATAGAAAAGGCCCTGATATCTGTTGTTCTATGAACCCTAAAGAGTGTAAAGATCTTCTAGAAGGTGTAAATATTTTGTTCAGTGAAAGAGGTGGAGTAAAAAGTATTATAAAAGAAGAAAAAAAGACTATAGATTTTGCTTATTCTACTATTGTTACTATTCGCCCCGTAAATAAAGGAGAGGTATTTACAGAAAAAAATATTTGGGTTAAAAGACCTGGAACGGGTGAATTAAAAGCTGAAATGTATGATAAGGTATTGGGAACTAAATCTAAAAAAGATATTGATATAGATACTCATTTAAAAAAATCAGATATAGAAGAATTAGAAATATGAAGAAGATAGTATGTGTTACTGGAACTAGAGCTGATTTTGGGAAATTAAAATATATTTTAATTCGTCTTGAAAAAAATAAACTTTTTGACTTGGAAATCTTTGTCACGGGAATGCACCTTTTAAAAACTTATGATTATACGTTTCATGAGATCGAGAAGGCTGGTTTTTCAAAAGTGTATAAATTTATAAATCAGAATAATAATGACTCAATGGATCATATATTATCCAAAACAATATCAGGTTTTAGTGATTATATAAAAGAAAACCGCCCAGATTTAGTTATTGTGCATGGAGATAGACTTGAATCATTAGGGACAGCAATTGTTGGATGCTTTAATAATATATTAGTAGCTCATATTGAAGGTGGTGAGGTCTCAGGTACAGTTGATGAAATGATTAGGCATTCAATAACCAAAGTATCTCATCTTCACTTTGTAACTAATGAAGAATCAAAGAAAAGAATTATTCAATTAGGTGAATTAGAATCTAGTATTCATAAAATTGGATCTCCTGAAGTAGATATTTTACAATCTTCCTCATTGCCATCAATAAAAGAAGTAAAAACTAGGTATGGAATTATGTTTGAAAAATATAGTATTCTTGTTTTTCATCCAGTTACTAGTGAGCATAATGAATTAAATTTTCAAATTAAAACTTTAATAGATGTTTTATTGAAAAATAATAGTAACAATTATATTGTAATTCATCCAAATAATGATTTAGGAACCAATATAATTTTAAATGAGTATAAGCGATTAGAAGGGAATAAGCGATTTAAGATGTTTCCTTCTATGAGATTCGAGTATTTTATACAGCTTATGAAAAATTCAGAATTTGTAATAGGTAATTCTAGTTCTGGAGTAAGAGAAACTCCAGTAATTGGAATACCCTCTATAAATATTGGAACTAGGCAAAATAGAAGGAATAATGCTTCAACTATAATTAATTCAGACTATTCAAAAAAAAGTTTGATTAAAGCTTTTGAATTAATAAAAAATGTAGGAAGAGAAGTCTCTTCAAAATTTGGTTTTGGTGGGTGTTCAGAAAAATTTGAAAATATATTAATGAATAAAGATATTTGGAAAACAAATACTCAAAAGTATTTTGTTGATTTAAAACACTAATTTTACAATTGTAAATCGAGATAAAATAAGATGACCGTTAACAAACTTTTAACTATAAATGCAAACATCGTTTCAGGAGAAGGTTCACTTAAAGATCTTCCAAAGTATATAAAAAATAAAGGGTTTAAATATCCAGCTATTATAGTTGATAAGAATCTATACGATAATTCAAGATACGTATCTGATTTAATAAATGATTTAGTTGTAAACAGTGACATGCTTTTCTTTTACGATTATCCTTTCGAGCCAAGCTATCAATACTTAGATAATATGATGGTTAAAATTAGAAAAAATAATTTGGATATGATTATTGACTTGTGGATTGGAGTAGGAGGAGGCTCTACGATGGATACAGCAAAAGGCCTCGCTATATTATGTAAAAATAAAGGAACTTCTATTAAATATAAAGGCTTTCCAGAAAAGTTAATTAGTCCAATACCAACAATCGCTGTACCATCTACAACAGGAACGGGGTCAGAAATTGTTTATAATGCTAGTTTTATAGATGAAAAAACAAAAATTAAAATGGGTATTAATTATAAGTATAACTATCCTATTCTTGCGATTCTTGATCCTTTAATTCCTTCTAGTGCACCTAAAAAAGTCCTTGAGTCTAGTGGTTGTGATACTCTAGTTCATGCTCTAGAAGCCTTTGTATCGGTTAAAACTAACATTCATGTTCAACATTTTTCAAAATTAGCCATTAATCTTACATTAGAAAATATGAAACTAATTTTAGAAGGTAATGGTGATATAAATAATTGGGAAAATATGCAGTGGGCTTCAGTTTATGCTATGTTTGCTCTTTCGAACTCTACTGCGGGACCTTCAGGAGCTCTCTCTTACTATCTTGGAACAAATTTTAAAGTTAATCATGGTATTGCTGGAGGAGCTTTTATAGGAAAGTTATGTAAATATAATCATGAAAATGGTTATTATGGTTTATCTAGTGTTTATGATAGATCAAACGTTCATACTTTAAATATTAAACAAAAAAGCGAAATAATAGTTAATGATATATTAGAACTGTTAGATTTAGCCAAAATACCAACAAGGCTAGATTGTTTTGGTGTAAGGTCAAGTGATCTGAAAGGATTTAATG
>CEUA01040646.1_pt1 | contig 23883 bp, 37 predicted proteins | sample 361541 | NCBI WGS metagenome assembly CEUA01 (sample SAMEA2623079, study PRJEB7988) | marine metagenome | isolation source: saline water (ENVO:00002010), including
ATCTTCTTCGTCGTGTTCGTCATGCTCGTCTTCGTCGTGCTCGTCGTCGTCGCTGCTGTTGTCTTCCTCTTCTCGCTTCCGCTCGTCCTCCTTCCTCTGCTCCTCGAGTGCGAAATCGGTGAACATCTCGAGACCGTGCGAGTTCTCTAACAGAAGTCGTGCTATCTTGTCAAGAACTGCGTGGTTCTGTTTATCGAACCACTGTCTCACTCCTTCTCCAACCATATACCTGCGCTGTGCGCCATATTCTTCGTTGAAAGGGAGCATTCCGGTCAGCGCCACTCGCAACTTCCCCTCCCACACCTTGAGGTTGCGAGACTTGGTGTTGTTGTCGAAAGTTGTCATTGTGCGTGTTGTGTGTGCGTGTGTGTGCGTGTTGTGTTGTTGTTTTTGTCCAATATTGTTTCCGACTTTTAAGGTGTGTTTCGTGGGTCTTTTTTAACACATGTTAATTTCAGCGTATACGCATACTAAAAATACCACGGTATTGCACACTAAAGAAACGGACCTAATATTGAGAAAAAACATACACAACCATGCTCGACACAACAAACTACCTTCAACACATGACTCCTAGCGAGTTCGACTGGCAACTCTCTATCCCGTTCTACGTGTCGCCTTCAACCAAGAACCTCTTTGTCGACGAAGAGATCGACGCAGAAGCTCTCGGACTCATGCTGATGGACGAGAACGAACGAGACTGGCTCGTCAACAACATCGAAGTCCCTCACGACGTAGCCACACTTGACCGGCTATGGATTTCGGCGCGGACTTCTTACTTTGAAAACTTTGGCGTGGCAGCCCCGTTCACGCCAACCGTGCACATTCCCTACTATTCGTCGCCTCCTCGCCTGGAACGCCGTCAGTCTGCCGAAGATTTCAACTTCCTCGTGAACCACGAGGATTGGGAGTCGACTCGGCTTGTTCTGAACGACCTGTTTAACGAACAAGTTCCAGTTGTGGTTCCTTACGTAATGGGCGAAGGACCTCTTTAAATAAAACGCAAAAAAACAAACAAAAAACAGAAAACGCAAAAACCCAGAAAAAGCCTTTTAAGGCACGTAAACACAAACTTAAAGCAAGAACGCAATATTAAAAAAATGACAACGACACAAGAAGAACAATGGACGAAAGACACTTACGGCAAGCCTGTAAAACCAATTCCCCAACCTCCCGCAGAAGACTTGGACACGTACGGACCCAAAGCCCCCAAAGCAAAAGATGGACCGGCGTCGACGTTTAACGAAGAGATAAAAGAACCGGCTCCGAAATTTTCGAAAAAAGAGAAGAATGCGGCAAAACGCAAAGAGCCGGAAAAGAAAAAAAGTTGGGGATCCGAATGCGAAAGCGAGGAAGAGGACTAAACCAACAAAATACCACAAAAATACACAAAACAAAAAAAACCCACAAAAAAAGTACCTTTTAAGGCACGTAAACACAAAAGCAAAATCACTAATCATGAGCAAATTCGAATCTCCCAAAGGCATCCCTTCTCAGGCTTGGTTCAACAAACAAAGCTACGAGACGCTATCTACTATCGCAGAGATGTTGTGGCGAACTCACACCATCTCTGTTAAGTGGCACGAACTCGAAGAAGACGAAATCACCGAACGGTGCGAGAGTTGGGGTATCGAACCCGGCAAAAACATCTGGCATTCCCGGAACAGGCTCCGCAAAGCCAACGACGAAGAGGAAGAGTATGACGAAGATGACGACGACGAAGAAGACGACGAGGAACACGAAGAAGACGAACAGCACGACGAGGAAGACGAAGATGTCGAACAGCACGACAAGGAGCCCGAGGAGCCCAAGCAGCCCAAGCAGCCCGAGCAGAGAACCGCACTAATGCGCTTGACGCTAAAAGAGCTTAAAGAAGAGGGTAAGAGGTTGCGTATCAAAAATTACTCCACTATGAATAAGGCAACTCTATTCAAAGCGATCGAAGATTACTGGGGAGTCGAGGAAGACGAAAGCAGCAGCAGCGACGAAGAAATGGACTACGACCTACCGCCAATTCAGACGGACCCGGAAGAAGGTCAGAAGATGTACGATGAACTGGTGCAGATGATGGAACTGAACCAAGGTCCTGATTCGTTAGCGGAGAAGGTGGAAAAGTTAAAGGTATAAAAAAGCAAAAAAAAACAAAAAAACAAAAAACAAAATAAAAAGCCTTTTAAGGCACGTAAAAAAATCACGATGCTACCTTCTGAGATAATCGAACTAGCAAAGAAGCAACCAAAACTAAAACACACGGAGCCCAAAGAAAAACTTTTGAAACTAAAGTTTTGGGCGGAAGGTGCCGCCGAAAGAAACATCGATTGTCCCCTCGAAGACGAAGAGGGTTGGTTCTTTGGCAAGCCTATTAGCGAATTCTTGTGCCAAACTTCTGAAAACACAGACGAGGATGATTGGCACAAGCTTCATTGGAATATACTGGAACAAGCTTTCTACGACAGGCAGTGTACGGAGGACGAGTTGTACGCACTATTGGAAAAACGAGGACTTGTTCCTGAAGGAGGACCCGAAGCTCAGATTGAGAAGATCGATATGGTGGCGATGATAAGGAACTGGAATTTTTCCTGGAGAGAAAAAGAGGCACAACGCGAGCTTTCAACGTATGGAATTCAGTGTTCCAAACAGGAAAACGCATGGGAAACTTGGCGAATATTTAAGATGGCTCTGAGATAAATAACACAACGCACCTTACACAACCTTTTAAGGTGCGTAATACCAAAAAAAATGCCGGTAATGCCGGTAAAGGTGAAAGCTGGCACAAATACGTGCGGGATTTGTTACAATCCGGCACATTTCTCGTTGAACATTCCTCGCAAACCTGTAGAGAACAGCACACCATACGAACTTCTCGTGTGCGGGCATGGAATTTGCAACGATTGTTATAAACAAATATGCGAAAGAGGTCCTTTCAACTGTCCTTTTTGTAGGAGAGAAGGGAATCGGTTGGTGCGGCTAGGAACTGGTTCGGAAATTGGCGCAGAAGTAATAAATACGTTTACGGAGTTCCTGAACGTGTGGGAAAACAAGGAGTATTTGCTAGGGAATCACGGAGGTCGCTACATGACGATGTACAGAGAAATATACTTTAATAAAAGAGCAGAGATTCTAAAGCAAAAAGAACAAGCGGCACGGCTCGCAAAGCTGAAAGAAAAAGAAGAGAAAAAGAAAAACAAAGAGAATTCAAGAAAATTGGCAGTGTGTAAACATTGTAACCGAGACACATTTACTAGTCTAAAGCAGTTACAAATCCACATTGCCAAGAAACATTAGCCTTTTAAAGGCACGTAAACACAAAACCTTTACAAGACAAGACAAGACAAGACATGATTACGACAATGACTTTGGCACATATAATAGCGTTCTATTACCTGACGGTTGGAGGAGGTATTGAAGGAGCGGCTATTAAATCGATAAAGCACATAGTGCTAGTGGGGTTTCACTATTTGTTGTTGAGTATTTTGATAACAATTTTTACGGGGACAAAAGATTACGTGGTGTACGGGCTCGATATTATTGAGTCGCTAATAGTATAAGTTGAGACAAGCAGATACCTTTTTTAAGGTATTAAATAAGGAAATTGGTGTTGAATCTTTTTTTGTTAATTTCTTCGTTTGAAATTGGTTTTTTGACATTTAACATCTGAACGATTTGATTATAAGATTGAAGCACGTTGATGGAGCTTTTATTTTGTTCCATGTGGGAAGAAAAGAGACCTTGTCTGTGAATATCTTTAATGTTATAATCACCGTTTGAAACTTTAATAGCCAAAAAAAGCAATGCGATATTGCTGCCAATATTATTACCACGCACACAAAGCTCAGAAACTATGGGGTCGTAAGTCAAGCTGGGAGATATCGAGATCACGTCAGCAACCTTATTGTATGGAATATTAAACATGACGTAGCTGTAAAAAAATTCGTAGTGGGGAGAAGGGCATTTTACTGGAATTTTTTGGTCCCGTAAAATGTGTTTATTAAAAATGTTTTTGAGTGAGAAAATTTCCTGATTGGCATTCCACAATACGTGACCCCCGGCACTTTTAATCAGCTGTGCCGGATTGCCCAAAATTTTTCTTACGATATCAAAATAGCTCCACGCTTCCCTGTGTAACCAAAAAACGGGTTCTACGGGGATGGGAGTTACGGTGGGTTCTGGTGTTACGGTGGGTTCTGGTGTTGTAGTGTGTACTTGTTCTAAACGTTTGGTGGTGGCTAAGTTTTGATTCCAGCTATTTCCGTAAACTGATGATAAATCGGTGGGTTCTTTATTAAAATGGTCGGAGAAAGCAAACATAATCTTATATTAAGAATAGAAAATGTTTTTATACGCTTTTACAAAATTCCCAGCCTAAATCTTGACAAATACCTTTCCATATTTTATCCTGTACATAATTTTTGTCCCGAGACTTTAGAAGAGGGAAAAAATTCATGAGTTCGTTTTCTCCTAAAAGCCCGCACATTTTATTAAGAGTGTAGCTGTAGCTGAGAAAGTTTTTTCTTTCCGGAGCTTCAATTTTAACCCACTTGGCAAAAGGTTCTTGTATCTCCCTAAACATGTTTATCAAACGGAGTTCTAGTTCTTGAGAAAGTCTTGGAGGGGGTCTTCCGGTAATTCTGTAAGTTATGGTAGGAATATGTTCGTAGTATTTGTTATATCTTAATTTTTTAAGAATCGCCCTTATTTTAGCGGTAGTTACCTTTTCAGAATTTGTAATTCTTTGTTTTTTCAATTCTGCCAAAATATTGTTAATAACGTCTTCCGGAATTTCGGTAGTTTCTTTAGCTTGAAGTTGAGCTAACCATTCTTTGAAATGATTAATTCTCTTATACGCATAAGGAGAAATAATTTGTACACCTTCTCTAAATTCTGGGTTCTGCCTGTCGTCTTGATATTCAACAGAAAGACCGCATTCATGACAAGTTGCTGTTGCTGTTCTAGTTTCTACAATCATTTCTTGATTTTTACAATATTTACAGAATAATATTGGAATTCCTCCTGTATTTTGTACAATGTGGCAATTATCTTCAATAAGTTCTTCATCATCGGGTATTATATTATTAAAGCAGAATTTCATATAATTGTTGTATCTACTACCAGCGGTATTAGATGAAGTTTTTTTGAAAAAGTCTTTGGAATCTTCAGAATTTTCGTTAAATATATCTTCTAAGGCAGTATTTTTTTCACAGTCTAATTCGTGTTGGATAAATTTTTGAAGATTCATAAAGTACTCTATTTCAACTTTATTTGTTTCGATATCGTGAATTATCGATTTAAGTTCATCTATTTTTTTTCCGATATCAAATTTTTCGTGACCCTGTTGTATAGCGTTATATTTTTTGATTAATTTTTCGAGATCTGATTTTTTCCGCGGAAGGCTTTCTTTATTTTTCTTTATGGTTTCTAAAAACTTATTTTCCTGATTTTTAATAGAAGACCGCGAATCGTTATGAGTAAATTTCTTTTTCAATTTGTGATTATTCATAAAATATAATAATAAAATCAATCAAATCTTTATTATTATATCGGTTTTTTAATCTATATTATATCTAAATATAACCATGTTAACTCCTTGGCAAAAATGGGCTAAAAAAGCAACCCAAGTTACAGACGAGCCGTTCCTGTATCTTCTTTTTCACGACGAAAATATAGATTATATAAGAGCTAAGACGCAAGAATTAGTAAAAAAAGAAACAGGTATGCCTTGTCCGAATATAAACAAAGAACAACTTGTAATAACGTTACTTGCGGCATACGAAAATTTACACCAGGAACCCAGAGAAGATTTGAGAAAACTATTGATACAAGCAAATAAGGAAATAACAGCTTCTTTGGTCAAAAAAATGATGACGAATCTAAAAATGTACGGTGAGTTTTATCATAATAAGGTTACGCAACCGCAGCCATTACCTTTAACATTACCGATTAATGCGAATAATGGCGGAACACGTGCACTTGAGGGGGGTAAACCTTTTGTATAAATTTTTTGTGTATATTTATAAATGGTGGTGAATAATCATCAAGTACAGGCAGTATATTATAAAGATTATGATTTTTTGAAACTTAGGTGTTCAAAATCGATAAGATCTCACTTGGGCACTTTGAAGAAATATAATCCGGAAGCTATAAGGATTCAATTTCCAAAAATAAGGATCCACGAAATTCAGGGAGATGTTTGGTCCATTGATTTTTCAGAAAAAGGCGAAGACTTTTTGCTAAAATTACAAACCTTCAACGAGAATAAACGTGGAAACAAAGACCTCATATTATTCAACAAACTCATAGAAGGTAAACCTAAAATCGTACAAATGAAAGTTAACGACTCTACACTTTATTTTAACGAAAACAACGAAATTGTAGATTACAGTTACATAGTTGAAAACTTTAAAAACGTGGAAGCTCGTTGTATAGCAAGCACAAACGGACTGTGGTTTACCGAAACAAGCTACGGAAACACCTGGATCATAGACCAAGTAAAGATATACACTAACCCGTGAGTACCCGTGAGTACCCGTGAGTACCCTTGAGTACCCGTGAGTACCCGTGAGTACCCGTGAGTACCCTTAACCAGACAATATGCGTCAAAGTTTAATGAAAGTTATTATATGCTACTACTAATACTTGAATGGCGTCATTTTCTATAAGAAAACTTGAAGTTGGCACAGACGAGGATTTATTAGAAGCCTTTAAAAATATTCATATTGACGATGTTTATAAAGATTATCACAAGGATTGTTACAGAGTTTATTACAAAGAAAACGATTGTTTGAGTTTAAAATTTCCAGTAATGAAAATAACGGCAGAGCCGAATGACGGTGATAAATATATTTATGCTCACGTCGACGAATCTGCTAAGAATGTAGAGAGTGCGGTGAACGTTTTTGACGCTTTGGACAATTATCTGACGTCAAAAATGCCGGATGCTTTTATTTCAAAGGTACAGCCGACATTTAAAAATATTAATAAAGGATTGGTCAAATTGTACATCCCGTACAAAGGAGGCTCCATTAATTCAAAACGTCTCAAAGTATTCGACGGCAATAAAAATCTCACAGATTTTTCTTCCGTTAAGGAGAATACCACCGTAAAGGTTCTAGCTTATCTTAAACAATACAAACGTTACAGAGATGAAATAATACCCATGTGGGTCTTGGAGCAGATACAGATAGTTCCGGATTCTGTTAAGGAACACGCAAAGGTCGACAAGGTTGACAAGGTTGACAAGGTTGACAAGGTCGACAAGGTCGACAACGAGTCTGGAAAACTCCAGGAAGAAAAATCTCCACCAGATGAGGATTTAGAATTTATAATAGAAGAATATCACAAAGAAATGGAAGTTAAGGAAGATTTGTTAGTTAACGAAGAGTCCGAGGAAGACGAAATTCAGGATAACGATTATGAAACTCCATGGTAATTTTTTTATCTCAAAGCTTCTTTTTTTTTTCCCACCTATTATTAACTAAACCAATTATTAATGAAGTCCGTCAAACTTATGGATCTGCTTTTAATAGTATTAACACTTTTTCTCGTTCTAAAGACTTGCTCCCCATCTTTAATACCTCAAATTCCCAAAACCCTCACAGCTAAAAAGGACCCCGTTATCGTGGAAACACCAGCCCAAGTTGAAAACAACTTAGAAACCGTTCCCGAAGAACAAGAAGTTATCCCTCAAGGTATGAACCCCGATGTCGAGGGCTACGCACCTTACGGCACAGAATTCTTCTCTTCTGCCACCGCAGACGAAGAGGAATGCGAACAGACCGGAGGAACATTACTCGACGGTAAGTGTGTGCCATTCGAGGAGGGATTCGAACAATTCACTCAATCCGTAACACCAACCCCCAAGAAATGCCCACCATCTCTTGTTTACAAAAAGAAGGCGCTCCCGGGCTCTGACGCCGAGGTTGGGTGCTGGACCGGTGACGACTCCGTCACTAACAGCTGCCTCCCCGCTAACGCCACCAAAGCAGCCAACTTCTACGATGCCGCTCAGACACAGACTGTCGTAGACGCTATCGATCGTGACCCAACTCGTGAGATGAAGATAAGACAGGCACCGGCTACTGCTAACTACGATCTTAGAGCTTCTCCTAAGATCAAGTTTAACGGCTATCCTTCTATGAGCTTTATCAAGGGTAACTCCAACACCGGTTTCCAGGCTGCGTAAAAAATACCTCACTTCAAAACCCTGACAAAAAGATGGTATGTATGATTAATAATTGTAACAATGACTAAGTTTTATGACACACGCAACGCCATTCTAAAAAAACAGCCAAAAAAAGGAGATTTTTCCAATTGGATACATAGTAGATTTAAAGAAGTAAAAGACAATATTACACCTGAACTACAAAATGCCGTTGAAGTGTTAAGTAAACAAATCAACAGCTGGGGAGATGTCCCTCATTTAGAGTTGGAAGCAAGGCTTGGATATTTTGAAGAAGATCATGAAGGGAATGCGACGTTTCCTTTCGATTCTGATATTGGTAAGGAATGGTTCGAAAAAATTAAAGACGAGCTTGACAACGATTCCGATATAGTTTCTAAAGAAGAAACTGATACGACTGATTATAACGTGTCTTCTTTAAGATTAACCGTGAACAACAAGACTCAAACTAGGTGTGCTATCGAGAAAACGGCTTTGTCGCATTCTAACTTTAGGTATGTAAATAGTCCTTTCGATGTAAGGGTTTCGTTTTCTAAGGAAACTCCTGTGACTGTAAAAGATTTTCAAGATAAGGCGAAAGCTTCTAAAGCTTCTACTTCGGATTACAGGAAGAAGAAAAGGTTTACTTACCATACCAATCATTGGAAATACGAACTTACACGTGTAGATTTCAAAAAAAATCAAATTGAACAGTGTAATTATCAAGTAGAAATCGAAGCGAAATTAGAAGAAATTCCGTATTGCGACTATGTCTATATGGCAAACAGTTTGCTTCTCAAGGTTCGCAAATTGGTCAATATTTGCGAACCGGAAGAAGAGGACGACCCCAGAGATCTTGCGTATCTGAAAGACATTTCAAAAGATTTTGCTTCTCCCGCCGACCAAATTAAAGACGGTTTACAAAAGCTATCTTTGAAGTAAGCCCACAAAACCCGTAAATACACAGCCTTTTTTGGCTATGCGAACGGTAAGGGGTCCCCCTATTTACCATAAAAAAAATGATTTAAAAATAAAAACCTAAATTAGATAAACATGTCAAAACTCGCCGAAACCTACAGACACCCGAACAACGAAGATTACACTTACGATGTATGCCGCCAAGAAGACGAAGAAACCGTAACCCTCAACTTTAAAGTAAAAACCCCCAAAAAAAAGAAAAACAACTTTGAAAAAGTAAAAACATTTATGTCAATAATGGGTCAAGACTGCCCCCAAATACCTGTAGAACCCAAATCCTCACCTTCCATAACAAAACTACGAGTTGAACTAATAGAAGAAGAACTCCGAGAACTCAAAGAAGCCGTTGAAAAAAACGATTTCGTTGAGGTCGTTGACGCACTGGCAGACATACTATACGTGACCTACGGAGCTGGCGCTGCGTGGGGAGTGGACCTACAAAAGGCTTTTGAACTCGTTCACGATTCTAATATGTCGAAAATTTGTAATTCCCGTGAGGAGGCGGAGAAAACTGTAAAGTGGTACGAAGAAAATCCGCACAAAGGGTATCCGACGCCAAAGTTTCGAAAAGCTTTAGATGACGAGCAAGATACAAAGTACGTTGTGTACGAAAATTCTTCGGGTAAGATTTTGAAGAATGTAAATTACAAGGCAGTCGATTTGTCTAAAATTGTGGAAGTCCCGGAATTTTAATTTAACCGCATATCTTATTTGTTTTAGAATTTTTCAAATACTTTTTATCAATATATTTCATATCTCGTGTTAAAACCTCGCATTGTTTGAATCCAACGCTACCACGCACCTTATTCTTTCTATATATCCGCAATGCGTTCAGCCTGCCCTTTTTCTTTTGGGCTGCCGAACGAATTGTTATAGATTCAATTATGCTTTTTTTTTTAATTTCTGCGTCTAACACCAAGCGTCGTTTTTTTGCCGATTGGTCTAACTTATATTTAAGCTTACCTTCGTATTTATTTCGCGATAACAGAATTTTCAGAACCATTTTGTATAATACCCGAGATTTTAAAATTAAAGAATGTCGTCCTCGCTAACTTTTGGCGCCAAAGCATATTGAACACGACCTAGATTTCCAACCTTATAAAGAACAATCATAGGTCTATTTTTCTTGAAAAATAGTTCAACTATATTTCCCAAGTTTGTAGACTTTGTAAACATATTCAGATACTTGAGAGAAAACTCTTCTTCTACGTCTTGTCCGTCGTGCTGGTTTTGTATTATTCCTCCCCCGGGACCGATGCTGATAATCTGTTTAGCAAAATCACCGTTTACTTCAAATCTGAGTTCTTCCGCCTTGCTGGTAATCTTAACAACTTCCCCAATACTAGAAAGATCTCTACAATTCTTCTGAAAGTCGTTGGCTGGTATCTTAATTACAGAGCTATACCTGATATCAGGAATATCGTATTGGTCTTCATTAATATCAAGCAAATTCAATATGCTAATACTTTGAGAATTCTTAGAACTGTTAGAAATACAAATCTCCATCTTATCAGATTCTCCGGCGTATATCTTAAAAGAAATAGTGTCCTGAGGCGTAATAGTTTTTATCAGTTTTGAAATGCTTGTCATGTTTACACCAGCTACAATATCTTTAGAGTTACAAATAAATGTTTCAAAATGTTCTGATTCCAGACTTAAATAGATCAGGGCAACGTGGGAAGAATCCATAGCTTTTAACCACATGTTATTTTCGGTAAAGTGTATATTTACGTCAGTTAGAATATCTTTTAACGAATCGAAAAGAACTTTTATACACGAAGCTTGTACTGTTTGTATAAAAACAGATACTGGTTTATCATTCCTGTTGTGCGATCGTAATTCTTGTGATGTCATTAAAGCCTTTATAATAGTGAAACCAAATAAATCCTTAAATCTTTACGCATTTGGAAAAATCAGTTTTTTAACATTTCCGTTTTTGAATCTTAAATTTAGGGTTCCTGGTCTAGTTTCATCGTTAAGCAAGGAAAAGAACCCTTTTGTTGTAATATTTTCTAAAGTCCAATCTATTCCTTCTGTTTCGTTCTCAGTGTTAAATTTTAGCGCTATTAAATCATCTTCGTTAATGTAAATATCGTCTGCTTCTTCGTCGGAAGAAGTTAGAGAGTCAATTTTTTGCCTTATCAATCCATAATACCTAATATAATCATCTTTTGTCAAACCTGCCAACTTGTACATCCCAAACAAGAAGAAATTAGAAAAACAAAAAACGTCAAAACTGTAATCTCTGTATATCATAGCAAGAAGCAACCCAATTGCTGTAAGATTCAACATTTTCAAAACCTCTTTCGTATTTTCAAAGTTGGGGTTGTATTCGTTAATTTCTTCTTCCTCGCTCACGTCGTGACCGGTCCCGGAAGTCAAATTGTCGTCTTTTTCAATGTTAACGTAATTCAAAGATACGTCATTTTTGTTATCATCTTCTTCGCTGCCGTCATTTGTAGTGGAACAGCAGGAACCTTCGGAGCAGCAAGAATTATCGGGAATGCTAGATTCTCCGGAGCAAAAAGGCGTTTCGGGGGTTTTGTCGTTTTCCATAATATATATTGTTAAAGTTACAGCTTTAAATATATAAAGAATATCCGCAAAATATTATTAAAACATGGAAACTTCTACAACTATAAAGAAGCGTGGCAGAAAGAAAAAAATTCTAGATGAACAGGAAAAACCACAAACGATAGTGCCAGAAGGAGATGAAGCTAAAGACCCCATAATACAAAATAACATAAGTTTTGGAGGAAGCGGTTCCGAAAAGAGCGTGGTCGCAGAACAAAAAGAGAAAACAAAAGATACGGGGAAAAACAAGATTATGTTCGGAGGACTAAATATAACAGTTCACAAAGCAGAACAACCAGATATCAGCAGCACGGCACAAAATTTAAGATTTGGTTCTTTGACAGCAAGCAGTTCTACAGAGAAGAATAATAAAACAAATAAAGAAACAAGTAATGTAATATATGGGGAAGTTACAAAAAAACGTGAGAAGAAATCTCTACCTTCTAAAATGTGCGAAATTGTAGAATACGACTCCGATAACGAAAACCCACCCGTCAAAAATATTGTCGATCCGCCTCAAACATTTTCTACAAGCGAAAACAAAAATAAAGGATATTATTTACCAAGTTACCCAACCCGCGAACACAGACAAAAATCACAATCCAGAAGATTAGAACACATATTTTCTTCAAACACAGATACATCACTACCAACAACAAGTAATTTGTGGTGCTGGTGGTGCTGTCATAATTTTAAAACAGAACCGTGTTATTTGCCTACAGTTCACGATGAGTACAGAGACCGGTATGTTGTGATTGGGAATTTTTGTAGTTGGTCTTGCGTAAAGTCTTATAATATTGATATTGGAGATATGTACGTAAATAAAAGAGCATATATAATAGGTCACATACTAAAGAAGTTAGGCATACAATCTAGAAATATTTTGGCAGCACCCCCACGAACTGTACTGAAAGAGTTTGGTGGTAACATTGACATAGTTCAGTTTAGGAAAGCTTCGGGAGAATACCAACTGTCTAAGCCTTTGTCGTCTTTAACAGTTTGTATAGAGCCACAGTCGTATTTGAAAAGGAGGAATACATTGTCTCTTAAATGAGATGATTTATTCGTTAACAAGATCAAAAATGTTAATTACGAGAATGGAAATTAAAGCAAATTTGATCAAACAATCAATGCGATCTGACGCTAAAGAATCTGTAAAAATTTCTAAAAAGTAGTCCATAAATTTCTCTTTTTGAGACGTTTTATTGATATCTTTTGCCTTTTCCCCTAAATTCTTAGAACTTAAATAAGCGTCTACTTTTTGTTTTACCAAATTAGAATGTGCGTCTTCTTCTAAATATTCTTCCTCATTGTTCACAGAACCCTGTGTAAAAAAACTTTTAGTCGTATTCGTGCTATAAGGGTCAGGCGCCGTACGAAATCGGTGCGGTGATGTTTGATAATACTTGGGTCCAGCATCCCAAGATTCGCCAAAAGCTTCTTTAAGTGAACATCCAAGTTTACTCATTCTTAATCCTTTAATTATAAAGGATATTTTATTTTAACATTTATTTTTTGCCTTTTTTAGCAACGGGTACAGAAACCATTTTAGCTTTTGGTACGAGTTTGTTCCTTGAATCTTCTGAAGAAGAAGATTCGGTTTCTGACAATTCATCATCAGATGATACGTCTGTTTCAGAACCCTCCTCCGAAGACGATTCTTCTGGCTCATTTTTTGAAAACTGTTTTCCCCGCGTAGAAATACCCGCTTGCTGCATAGGATTCAAATTCATTCTAGGCGGCGACATTTCGTCATCGTCATCGTCGTCGTCATCATCCTGAACGTTATTTCCACCTCCCGTAACCCCACTCATCATTTTACGCATCATATTTTCCATCATGTCTGGTTTTTGAGACCCCATTGCTTGGAAAATCGCCGACGGGTTCGAAAGTATACTCTTAGACATGTGAAACATGAAAGCACTGCCAGCAAGTGCCGTCATCAATTCCATTTCCGGCGCTACTTCTACGTGGCTCGTCCATTTTTCTACAATGCGTTCTAAACTGTGGTCGAAATCTTCGATATTTTCCATTACAGATTCGCTCCATCCTTCTAGCTTTGCGCCAACGGGGTCAAACCTGTTATTCATCCATTCCGTTACGCTTACAAATCCCATTAGCAATTTTCTTCCAAATTTTACACCTGCTTCGTTAGCCAACATTTGGGATAGTCGGTTATATTCAGCCTGGATGTGTATTAGTTTGTGCTTACTGCTAAATCTTTTGCTTGTGTGAACTCCTTTGCGTTCTAAAGCTTGTATTTTAGATAAAAGGTCATACTTTAATTGTTGTCTTTCCGATTTGCTCAATTGCTTTGTGGGAATGTTATCTTGACCATCTTGAAAAACAGCGGGGTCTTTTTGCGAGGGAGTTTCGTCCGAATACTCAGTATACCCGTCTTGTTCTTGAGGTGCTCTTCTTTTTTCATCTTCGCTCAGACTGCTTACGTCTCCGTCGCTCCCCTCTTCGCTAAATTCGTCTTCTGATCTGGGTTTATGCCTATCTCCCATATACGTTCCAAATGCTCCCATGCCTTGGGGAGCTTCTCTGGATTTTGTGGGGTTTGCGAAGGATTTAAGATCCGCCGTGTCTAGGGCGACGTTACTTTCCAGACCTCCGCCGCCAAAAGGTGACTTTTTGAAAATATCGGCGGGTTTTTGGTGGAACTGTTGTCCTTTAATAAATTTGGGCGGTTCTCCGCTGATTCTGGGTTTTTTGTTTTCTTTTGCCGTGGCGTCGCTGCCACTCCCGGTGTCGTTTCTCTTTATGTGTAATTTTGTATTACCAGATGCTGCGATTCCAGCTCCTTTACCAGCAGCCTTATTGTCATTTTTCCCCGGTATCGTTATTTTTTTTTGTTCGGAGTTATCGTGGGAAAAACTAATGTTTGCTGGTGTTGCGTTTGGCATACTCGTTGGGCTTTTATTGTTAGTTATGTTAATTTCCTTAGCTGTTAGACGCATCAACTGAGGTTGACTGTTACTGCGGGGTTCTCTTTCCATTATTATTGGTTTTGGAGAATTTAAAGACATTAGCTTTTCGCTTACTTGTTCGTTTATTAAACAATAAAGTTTTAATACAGTATAATTAAAATATAAATTTAAGGAATGAAATCATATTTAAATGAAAGTATGGAAAACACAAAGTCGTTCGAAATCTTAAATTCAGGTTCTTCTAATTCTTCGGAATCTTCGTATAATATACCAGAAAAAACTAACCCAGAAGTAAACAACAGATGGAAACTCACAGACCAAGAACAAAAAGGGTATTTTAATAACCACTATTCCATTAACCATTATTATCATCACGACAAAACAAAACAATACGACAGGAAATTTCAATATTACAGCGCCGGCGTACTTCCTTTTTCTAAAGACAGCGGGGGTAACGTATATTTTCTGTTAGGAAAAGATAAGGAAGGAAACTGGAGCGATTTTGGAGGTAGATCGGAACATACCGATGCCGGAAATTATTCAAAAACAGCTTCGCGGGAATTATACGAAGAAACTATGGGTTCTGTTATGTCATTAGAAAGTGGCTTCAAAATGCTTACATTACCTAATTTTCAAACAAGAAGAACTTTGATTACTTCTAAAACTTTGGGGGGAAGTCCGTATTACATGTATTTACTAGAAATATATTACGCCGATTACAAAAAAAATTTTAAACGTACACACGATTACGTAAAATACGTAGGACACAAATTTATAGAGAAAACAGATATAAGGTGGGTTTCTCTCGAAACTATCATCGGAGCAACAGATAAAGATTTAGAAAACGAAGATGTTCTCGTCCCTTTGCGACCAATTTTTCGTCAAACTTTAAGAAATCATATAAATGAAATTAACAACACCGTATCTAATATTTCTAACATTCTGTAAGATCGTCTAGAGCCTCGTCTAGAGGCTCTTCAAGAGTCTCTTCTTCGCCGTCAGAGACAGGGGTGCTTTTATTTTCTACAAAATCTTCGATGTTTCCGTACAATTCTTCCAATTTGTTTTTTATTACAGGTTGGTTAGTTAAAATGTCTTCAATGTATTGTTCAATTTTGTAAGATTCCGTGCCTTGTTCAGTTCCCTGTATTGTGAACTGGTCCATTGGTCCTTTACAAGGTTTTGAAAGATTCTGGACATGTTTATCATATTCTTGAACCCAATTGTTGAAAAGCCAGTTGAAGTGGCTATCGTCTAAATTACCATTCTTAAGACTATTTTTTGTTGGTTTTTTCATAATTCTTGTCATTTTGTTATATATCTTATAATAACTAACTCCCTGCAAAAAAGAATCAGCAAAATCGTCTTTCTTCTTCGCCTTCTTAAATTTTTCCTGCCAACAACCAAGAGTCGGTTCGCTCTCTAAATAAAATTTTGTAGTATCTATAGCACGTTTTTTGTTTTTGGCGTACTGTGTACTTCCGTCGTAGTCTTGGTTACTTCTACACAACTGAAGTTTGTATTTGGCACTATAAGATTTTATCTGCTTGAACCCTTTTATTACAAAGTACATGTGTAAAGCCGACGCTATGACTCTCATTTTAGGGTTAAACGAGGGTTGTTTTTCTATCAATACTGTTTTAATAGCTGCTGTATCGTAAATTATTGGGTGTGCGTCCAGAATTTTAACGATATTACATAAATACCTGGTTGTCTCCTTGGTATTTCCTATATTAAAAACTTCCCAAAACCTGATTTCGGTAGGTCCGTCTAATAGACACACTGCGAGATTTTTTATGCCAACATCGATACTCAACACACCCGTTGCGGAAACTGACATTATAACTTAACTAATTTAGGGGGACTATTTTTAATTCTCTTTTCTTTGCGTTTTTTCTTTTTTGCTCTATCATTTTGGTAGTCTATTTCTCTTTGCTCTTCCAACTTTTCTGCCGACCAATCAATTATCAACGTTGTGGGATTTACGCCTTCCACGTAAAACCCGTCTTGTCTCAGTATTTTTATCATCCTGTTTCTTACCCACATAGCGTCGTACAAAGGAAGACCCATTTCGTATATCGGAACTTGAAAAGGTATGCGTTTTCGTCCGTATTCGTTGTGGGAACGGACCTTTTTGTGGGCTCGGTCTCTGAAATAAAGCAGAGTGTCTACTTGGAGTTGTTTGCTTTTTTCCTGTTGTAACTCTAGTTTCTTTACCAACGGGTCTCTATTATCCCGGGGCATCGCAATTCTTTTTTACAATTCCCATATTTATTTTTATAAAATCGTTATCCGCATTTTAATATTTACTTTTAGTATGGATACGCCTACACCTTCTTCAACAATCGCCTACGCCAACAAAGTCTCCTCTGTTTACCACCAACCATGCGAAATATGTTATAACGAACCTATTTCGCATTGGAAAATATTGCCTTGTACACATAAAATGTGTTATGATTGTATGTTAAGAATGAAAAATAATGCTTGTCCGTGGTGCCGGACTAAGTTAGACTTAAAACTCAATGATACACGTATTAGATTTGTAGACACCATTGTAATAGATTCCATACCTTTACCTAGACGGAGAAACAGACCGCGAGATAGAAGTTATAGCGATCCATTGCCCAGACGTGACAGTTTATTTACGCCGGAGGATGTTATTGAATACGAAAGGGTCATTAACAATAAACTCGAAAAACGCAGGGTTATTAACAATAAAAAAACAGAACAAACCGTAAAATTACCCCGCGATCAGAGAAGAGGGTTTAGATACACCAACGCTTCGAAAAGAAGTATTAAACAATCCAGAGACCATAAGTACAACAACTTATTTTTTGTGTAGCTTTAGTTTTGTCTTCCGCGGAGGGGACTTTCTGGTTTGTAGTTTTTATCGATTGTTTCCCAAATTAAAGCTTCGCATAACACCAAAAGTAAAATTGCACAGAAAGAATAAAGTATTTGCCTGTTAAGATTGCCGCCCGCTAACACCAAAATCTTTTTCATAAACACCATAGGTAAAATATAAGATAATAATAGCGTCAGAAAACCTTTGATAACACCTATTCTTATTTCTGATTTGTCATATGTCACGATAGTTGCTGACCAAATAATCGATAACAATACGATAAAATCTATTAGAACTTTTCTCCACCCTACGTATACTTTAGATAGCAGAGATTTAGGAGGAGAAGAGTAGGTTATTAGAGAGGCGATTTCGTTTAAAAATGGAAGTATTATAACTATTTTTTTTTGGGTTTGTTCGTTCATTATATATACCCACATTTAAATTTCGTAATCCGAATAAAAATCGCTCCACATGTTTTGGTACTTTTTATTGTGTAATATCATCATTTCGTAAGCTTCAAATTCGCATGAAAATAAATCTTCCTCGCCCTCCTTCTGAGAAGACACGCACTCCTCTATCTTCTCATCCACATCCGTAAAAAAAGTATCTTCCGGCTCTTGTTCAATTTCCGCAGTCGTTTCTATCACGTCATCCTTTTTTATTCCTAACATAATTTCGTCATAGTCTTGGTTGTAAGACGAAGGCAAGCAACCTCTGTCTGCGTGTTTTTGAATCGTGGGAAATATTAAAGAATTTGTAACCGTTAACGACAAAAGGAAATACGTTATCATTTTTATTAAATATAATTTATATTTTTTTAAATACTGTGTAATTTTAATATACGCTATTTAACAAAGTAAATATGGATCAACAACAAGATTGGACGGTACACTACAAAACAAATTCTCCCGTAACGGTGAACCGTAACAACCGGTTAATTCCAGGACAAATTACAGGCTACACATCTCCGCATATACCAGACCCCCACATTATCGTAAAATATAAAAAAACAGGACATCAAGAGCCCGGGTTAATTGTTATTACAGATCCCGATAGCATAGTCGAGCCTACAGATATTACTCAAGCACGTTTTGATTTTGGGAAAAACGCCCAGCGTGCTTTTGTTAAAAAGTATTTTGTTCCTCTTCGTAATTTTCTGAGCGTAGACAAACTTTACAAAATTTACACAAAACTTTACAAATCCCGCAGACAACTTTCAAAATTTGGTGCGTTACGACCAACCAATTTAAACCCCTATTTCGCAAGAGAGCAATCGTTTAGAAGCGTAAACGAAATCAACAGATTCGATATAGTAAGATACACTCCTCTGAGAGAAAGAAGAAGCCGCCCTTTTGTCATAGAAAGAAAATACTGGTTCCCCGAGGATCCTACAATACCACATTACAAAAAGACTTTGAATGTAGACTTGTCACCTTATATTCCTAATAATCAACAATTGGGAATAATGGGAAACATACACAACGTACCGTGGTATCAACTAAAAAGATACGTTCCCGGAACTTAGAATTGTTTAAATGTTTTCCGGTGATGCTCTGTAATTCCGTGTTCTTTAATAGCATTTCTGTGTTCTAATGTACCATAAGCCTTATTTTGTTTCCAATTGTAAACGGGAAATTGTTCGTGTAATTCACACATAAACGCATCCCGAGTCGTCTTCGCCAGTATGCTAGCAGCAGCAATACTTCTGTATTTATCATCACCCTGTGGCACGCAAATGTGAGGGGTACTGTCGTCGGGGTGAAAATGCGGTCCGTCTACGCAAATAAAATCGGGTTTGTGTCCTTGAGCTTCTAATTCTCGAAGAACTTTTTTCATTCCCCACAAGCTGGCATTTAATATGTTCAACCTGTCAATATCTTCTACGGAAATAAAAACGGTGGTCCACGCTGTGGCGTTTTCTTTGATCCACGCAGCGCTGGCTATTCTTTTTTTTTCGCTAATCTTCTTGGAGTCTCGTATTATTATGTCAGGTGGCGTTTCTAGATCTTTGTTTAAGATAACGCCAGCTACACAGACTGGACCTGCTAAACAGCCTCTTCCTGCTTCGTCGAGACCTACTTCTTTGGAATAAAGGTCGTAATTTTCGCAAATTTTTAGTTGTGGGATAATTGCTTTGGGCATTGATTTTATTTTGTTTGTTAATCTTAAATGAACCCACTTTTTGATTTACAATCGTTAACCACGACGCTTTTCCCTGTTTTACAATCTTTTGATTTTGTTGACGTTCTTACATTAACAAAACCATTTTCTACAGTATTTTATATAAATTACATAGTTTACGAAATAAGAAAGTATTTGTTGAATTTAGAATCTTCCGAAGATATGGACCTAGACGAACGCATTTTTGATTTCGTCTTTGGAAAGTGGGATAAGCTGACGTATTTATCGTATGTCCTTTTTTACAAAACAATGTTCTTATTAATGACATTTAAACTTCAGAATACCAAAATGGCAGTAATCGTATCTTTTATGTTCGCCCTTGCTTATTACCAACTTGTCGATATACCAAAAGTATACAAACTAAATCGCAAAGAAACAAATATTTTATATTTTTCAACTATAGCCCTATTTGCTTATTTCTACACTGTAGCTATTTAAAGGTATATCTTTTATTAAACCAAATGCTTAAAAGAGCAACAATCATTAACACTTCCTATTTTAAATCATCCATACCTCCTCCCGGATTCGTAAAATTAGTAGACACAATGCCCCGAATTCTATCCGAACTTAAAATAGAACAACTAAATAAAAGCGAACTACTGTTGGATAAAGCAATAGTACAAGCAGCACGCGTGAGTTACGGAGAAGGAATGAAAACTCGAGAGCAAGACGTTGCATTGATAAATTATTTGATTAAGCACCAACACACGAGTCCGTTTGAAATGGTGGAATTTAAGTTTCATCTTAAAATGCCGATTTATATACAAAGGCAGTGGATAAGGCATAGAACGGCGAGCGTGAACGAAATTAGCGGAAGGTATACGGAATTTAAATTGGACAAGGATTCTTTTTATCATCCAGATTCGTTGAGACAGCAATCAAAAAGCAACAAACAAGGAAGTTATGTCAATAGCGACTTGTGTAAAACAAACAAAGACGTTCAAAATATATGGAATAACAGCAAAGAAAACATAAATCAACAAATATCCAACTATCATAAACTTATAAAACTTGGAGTGGCTAAAGAACAAGCCAGAATGATTTTGCCTGTTTCGACATACACTGAATTCTACTGGAAGATAGATCTCCACAATTTGCTTAATTTTATTAAACTTAGAACTCACGATACTGCTCAACACGAAATTCAATTGTACGCTTTAAACATTTTGGAAATGATAGAAAAAATGTGTCCTATTACGATAGAAGCCTGGAAAAAACACGTCCTTAAAGAACATACAAATACAGTAAAAATTTACAGTGGTATTAAAGAAGCTTTTGACTGATTAGATTAGTATGCTTTTTGGTAAGCAGCCGCCTGGGCTGTATTCTCTGCTGGTTATTATAGTAAATATAGCGGCTTTGTCGCTTCTTTGGGGGATTTTAACGATTTTGCTGGATTTTTTGGAAGGTTGTTTGGTCTTTTTCTTTTTGTCTTGGGGTTTCTTTTTGTCATCTGTGGGTTTTCCGAATTTTGCTTTTGCTTTTTTTGGTTTGGTGCCACGAACGACTGTTTGGTTCGGTCTAATAACTTTATCTTTATCTTTCTTCTTGGTGGATTTTTTAAATTTGAAGGGGCTTGTTGGAGGTTTATTACGACCTTTTGTGGGAACTCCGGAAACGTTGATTAGTTTTTTTAGATCGGCTGAAATTTTTCGAGGCATACGAAGAAGATTGTTAATAATTGTATAGAATTAATTTTATTTAAAAATATACATTATTAAATTGTAAAATGCCTAAACATAAAAATATAGACGAGTTAGAACGTGAACGTCTAGATATAATGTATAAACATGATAAGTATCAACATTATAAAAATCTGGAAGTTCTAGATATAGTCAATAAAAAATATCCTAACGCAAATTATCCCATGTTCGAAAGGTTATGCTTCAAAACAAATTTAGATAGAAGAGCCCGCACACTCAAAGAATTGACCGTAGTATTCAAAAAAGCCCGCAAAATAAAATCTTTTAACTTTATTCACTGGAAATGCGGATTAAACCAGTTTCTTCCAGAAGATATTTCCCGCTATTTGACAGAATTTGTGCGTACCGAATCGGTACCTTTAAAGAAATTAAAACAAACCGAAGTTTGATTTAATTTCTTTTTTTATCGATTACTTTAATCCAGATTATCCTCGCAATCTTGGTATTCTTCAGTTTCGTGAGAGTCTGAAACTGAAATTGTGTAGTTTTCTAAGAATTGTATCCGTTCTTTTAGTTTTGTGTATTTTTCTTTCGTCGCCTGTAGTTCATCCCGTATTTTATTACCAGCTATCATCATCTTGTCCATTTTTCCTTTTTGGAATATAATTTGATTTCGTAGCAAACCGTTTCTCACTTTTTCTTCTCTTAATGCTTCGTTAAGTTCTTTAACAATTTTAACTTGCCCGCCAAAATTAGAAACCCACTTTTTATGGGCTCTACAATTGTGAACGTGACTTAACCATTGTCTTCGGGTGTTATAAACTCATAAGACGTCCCGCACCCACACATGTAGGTTGGCTTATTTTTCGTCGTGTCGTTTTTTTCGAACGGGCACACATCCTCGTAATCTCCAACTTTTATGTTAAAAGTTGGGACGTAATCTAAATACGAAGTTAGTGTTAGGGACATCTTGTTTTAATTTTACGGACCATTCAAAGCTTATTTTAATGGTCTGTAACATTCTTATTCTCGTTCCATTTCTTCGTTGTCAATACCGCCACTGTACAAATCCAACATTCTTTCGCACGTGTTTATTAAGGTAGAACCGTATTTATAGCAACAACAAATATACTTGTTTTCGAAAATTGTAACTCCGTAACGTTTCGTATAATACGCATCTACGAGATGACAATTTATAACCGTACACGTACTTACAGCAGTTCCTAAACAAAACGTTTCGAACCATGATCCGCAATTACATTTCAACAGCATCTGAAAGATTGAAGGGTCGAATGTATAAATTATACCAGAACCCACTATTGTATTAAATACCGCACAACAACCACATACTAGGTATGCACTACCTATTGTTGTACAGCATTCGACACAATTACCATTACCATTGTATTTGTATTTTTCTTCGGCGGAGTCTTCCGGAACTTCGTGTATTATTTCTTTCCTGCACTGCGGGCATTTCTTTTCTAGATTGTGGCTTATTTTTTTTATACATTTTTCGCACATCTTATAATTACATTCCGTTTCTTTGTTTGAATTACCACAAGTTTTCAAATCTCTTAATTCCGTACAAATATTACATTGTTCCGTTTTAACAGTGCTTAGCTCAACTTGTTCCGTTTCGGTCATAATTACAGTTTACCTACCAAAAAAGGTAGCTGCTTTGTCTCTTTTTTATTTTTGAATTATTTTCGTTTTACCATACAGAAGATCACAATTAGCAAGATAAGGCTAATAACTGACAACGCCATCAGTTCATTTTCGTATTCTGGTTTGTTTGGAGGGAAAGGTATAAACATTTTACATTCAATATTAGGTTCTCTCAGCATACATTGGACAAACACTTCGTGGTTCTGCTTTGGAAACCAACTGTTGTACTTTACCAATTGCTTGTTCATGTTTTGCGAAAAGTTGGTTGGGATCATTGTTGTTGTTGTTACGCACCTTAAAAGGTTTTTTTAATGTTTATTATTTTTATCTGTGGAATTTTCTTCGAGTTCCTGGGCTTCCTGGGCTTCCTGGGCTTCCTGGGCTTCCTTGCGAGCTTCTTCCACCTCCCGTGGGAAGATTGGGATAAGTCCGGGAATCTCTTCTCCTTCCGAATCGTAAGCTGTGGATTCTGCTGTTAAATTCTTCGTAATAAGTTGAATTGACAAGTCTTTATTCATTTGCCCCCCTATTTGTTCCAAGAAAGTTGACAACTGATTTACTACGTTTTCCGTTTGGTCATCGTATTCTCCTTCGGTGTAGGGGACAGTAAGTTTGATTGTAGATTCGGTGTATGCGGACATGTTATTAATTATAATCAGCGTTCATTTTTTAAATCTGTTTAGAAGTCATGACCTATACCATTTCTACAATTTGCCATTTGTAGCATTTCGCATGACATTCTATCTAATCCTTCTGTCTGAAGCTCTCCGTTTGGTCTTCGTGGACTCATTATGTGACTTGGTTCACTAGGACGTTTGGGTTCTTTTACAGAGATTGGGGTACATATGTAACACAAGATAGAACCCATTTTATTGATGATGTTTTACGTGCCTTAAAGGCATTTTTTTT
>CEUA01025206.1_pt1 | contig 23796 bp, 23 predicted proteins | sample 361541 | NCBI WGS metagenome assembly CEUA01 (sample SAMEA2623079, study PRJEB7988) | marine metagenome | isolation source: saline water (ENVO:00002010), including
TTAAAGTTTTAAGAAGATAGTTTATTTCACCTAAATTATTAATCCCATTAATATTGACGCGAGCTGATCTTTTATCGCTTTAGTAGTTAATTTTCCTGATTCCCCTTCAATTGCTGCTAGGTATTTAAAAAAATATAGATCTAAAAGTATATACTACAAGGGTTTAATCAACGGGGCGTGGCGCAGCCTGGTAGCGCACTCGGCTGGGGGTCGAGCGGTCGTAGGTTCAAATCCTGCCGTCCCGACCATTTTTTATTAATAATTCTTATATTTGTAGTATATTGAAATAAATTTTATTGGTCATAGCTATGATTCAAATAACTTTTCTTCATTAATAAAAAAGAGCGTTGATAGCAATGAGTAGAAAAAAAGATATAGATGAGCGTAAATACTCTAAAGTTGTGGTGGATGGGTATGAGCAGGCTCCTAGTAGAGCCATGCTCAGAGCTGTTGGTTTTAAAGATGCTGACTTCAATAAACCTCAAATAGGAGTTGCCTCTACTGGAAGCATGATAACACCATGCAATATGCACTTAAATTCACTTGCAGAAATTGCCGCTGCTTCAATTAATCAATCAGGAGGAAAGAGTATTGCGTTTAATACTATTACCGTATCTGATGGTATTTCTATGGGCACTCAAGGAATGAGATACTCTTTAGTATCAAGAGAGGTAATAGCGGACTCTATAGAAGCTGTGGTTGCAGGAGAGGGGTTTGATGGGCTAATTGCTATTGGTGGTTGCGATAAAAATATTCCAGCATGTGCTATGGCAATGGCTCGTTTAGACAGACCTTCAATTTTTATTTATGGTGGTACTATTAAGCCAGGACCAAACAACACAGATATAGTATCTGTTTTTGAAGCTGTAGGTAGCTTTGCCTCTGGTTCAATTACTAAGGAAAAGTTTAAAAAAATAGAATCAACAGCCATACCAGGACCAGGATCTTGTGCTGGTATGTACACTGCTAATACTATGGCATCTGCTATAGAAGCTCTTGGTTTAAGTCTAGCCAATAGCTCTGCACAAGAAGCTGTTTCTGATTCAAAAAAGATCGATTGTGAAGAAGCTGGCAAAGCGCTGATGAATCTAGTAAAAAAAGGAATAAGACCATCTGATATTCTTTCTAAAGAGTCTTTTGAAAATGCTATAACAATGATCATTGCCCTTGGAGGATCTACGAATGCAGTGCTTCATTTATTAGCAATTGCACACGAAGCAGCTGTAGAACTTACTTTAGATGATTTTACTAGAATTGGCTCAAAAGTACCGGTTTTGGGTGACTTAAGGCCTAGTGGTAAGCATATGATGTCTGAATTAATTTCTATTGGAGGGATTCAACCTCTAATGAAAACTTTACTTGAAGAGGGCTTTCTTAGAGGAGATTGCTTAACAGTAACAGGTAAAACATTATCTGAGAACCTATCAAAGGTTAAGCCATACCCATCAGGACAAAATATTATTAGGCCCTTAACAAGCCCAATCAAGAAAGATAGCCACTTAGCAATACTCTATGGAAATTTAGCACCTGAAGGTGCTGTAGCAAAAATTTCAGGCAAAGAGGGTACAAAATTTACTGGAAGAGCCCGTGTTTTTCACTCTGAAGAAGAGGCTCTTGCCTCTATTTTAGATGATAATATTCATGCTGGTGATGTTGTCGTTATTCGATATGAAGGCCCTAAAGGCGGACCTGGTATGAGAGAAATGCTTAGCCCTACGGGAGCGATAATAGGTAAGGGTCTAGGAGATAGCGTAGCATTGATAACTGATGGGAGATTTTCTGGTGGAAGCCATGGCTTTGTAGTCGGGCATGTAACGCCAGAAGCGGCTTTAGGCGGACCAATATCAATAATAGAAGAGGGTGACGAGATAGTAATTAATAGTGAAGCACAAACTATCAACTTATCACTTGATAAGTCTTTAATAAAAGATAGGTTAGAAAAATGGAAGCCACCTAAAAATAAATCAAAATCTGGACTACTATGGAAGTATGCAAAATTAGTAAGCTCTGCTTCACTTGGCGCAGTTACAGATATTGACTAATTATCAGATGAAATTATTTAAATGAAAAAAGAGCTATAATCTACAGTAGAAAAACAAGGCGATACTAATTTGGCAGTGCAATCAAAATTTGTTGTAATGAAATTTGGGGGAACAAGCGTTTCTTCAGATTCTAATTGGAAGACTATTCTAGGGCTTATAGGTAGTAAGATAGATCTAGGTTATAGACCTATTGTCGTAGTCTCAGCTTTAGCAGGTATTTCAAATTTACTTGATAATCTCACTAAGGATATATCAATCTCTAATTTAGATAAATGCATTAGTGATTTTTATGATACCCATAAGAAATTAGCTAATGACTTGAAGGTCCCTATATCTTGTATTAAAGATGAATTTGAACATTTGACGCAATTAGTTGATAGCATAAAGATTACAGGAGATATTAATGCAAAAATTGTAGCAAAAATTATGTCTTCAGGTGAGGTTGCTTCTTCATTACTCGCAGCTGCTTATCTTAAAAAAAATAAAATTCCTATTAATGTTCTTGATGCAAGAGAGATATTAAAAAGTAATTTATGTATAGACGATGACCCTATATCATACTATTTTAATGCTACTTGTGACTTTAGACTTAATAAGTCATTAATTGATAGGTTTAGCAGTCAAAATGAAGCTATATTAACTCAAGGATTTATCGCTGAAGGTAGTGATAGTGATACAGTGTTGTTAGGTAGAGGTGGTTCAGATACTTCAGCTTCTTACCTAGCTTCAATATTTGGAGCAAATCATCTAGAGATATGGACTGATGTTCCAGGAATTTTTAGTGCAAATCCACATATTATTTCCTCTGCAAGATTAATTAAATCTTTGACTTATAAAGAAGCACAAGAGGTATCATCAGCTGGTGGTTCCATTCTTCACCCTAGAAGCATTCTGCCAGCAAAATTATCTAATATCCCGATACACATCAAATCTACAATCAACCCTAATATTGATGGTACGGTCATCAGAAATCAGACTGATGATTTGGGTGCACAGTTAAAAGCCATATCACAAAAAAATGACGTAATACTTATTTCAATGGAGTCAATTGATATGTGGCATAGCGTTGGATTTGTTGCTGACATTTTTAATCTATTTAGAAAATATAATATTTCTATAGATTTAATATCTACTTCTGAAAGCAATGTTACGATTACAGTTGATAGCTATTCTGGAGTTATAAAAAAGGAAATAATAGATGATCTTATGAAGGATCTGTCTCCATTATGTAAAGTTAATATTATTTATGATTGTTCTGCAATAACATTAGTTGGCAGAAAAATAAGAACTATACTCAATGAATTTTCTCCAGTTTTCGATATCTTTAAAGACAATAAGATCCATATGGTGACTCAGGCATCTAATGACTTAAACTTTACTTTTGTTATTGACTCAGAGCTTAGCAATAAAATTATAAAAAAAATGCATAGACTTTTAATAAAGAGCTTTAGTGAAGATACCGTGTTTGGGAAAACGTGGGATGATCTCTCTAATAATAGTAAGAATGGCATTATTAGAAAATCAATGCAGCCTTGGTATGTAAAAAGGAAATCTGAAATTCTTCAATTAGCAGAAAAACATACTAATATTTATTTATATAATTCTCAGCTTATTAAAGACACTTTATTAGGGCTTAAGTTATTGAATTCAGTTAATAGAGTCTTCTATGCTATGAAGGCTAATTCAAATATAGATGTCTTAAAAATTATTGAATCAATGGGAGTGAGTTTTGAATGTGTTTCTATAGGTGAGATAAAAAGATTAATTAACTTATTTCCAGGTATCGATAGAAATCGAATACTTTATACCCCTAATTTTGCATCTAGAGAAGAGATTGGCTGGGCTATTAATCAAAATATTATTTTTACATTAGATAATGTTTTTCCTGTAGAAAATTGGCCAGATCTATTCACTAATAAAGAAATATTAATTAGGCTTGATACTGGATCTGGCTCTGGTCATCACGAGCATGTTAAAACAGCTGGTACATTATCTAAGTTTGGTATACCTCTATCTGAGCTTAATGATCTAAAAAAAATATTACAGAAAACTAAAACTTCTGTTGTTGGTTTTCACGCTCATACAGGGAGTGGTATTTTTAATACGGATAATTGGAAATCTATAGGACAGCAGCTTATAGATTTAGTATCTATTTTTCCTACAGTCAAATATTTAGACCTAGGAGGAGGTATGGGTATCCCAGAAAAATATGGAGAAGCGCCAATAGATTTAAAAAAGTTAGATGATTCTATTAAGTCTCTTGGTGCTAAGGATAAAGGTTTAGATGTTTGGATAGAGCCAGGTAGATATATAGTTGGTCCAGCAGGTATTTTAATTTCTAGAGTTACTCAAACTAAAGGGAAGCAAAAGATGAAGTATCTTGGATTAGCTACTGGAATGAATAGCCTAATAAGACCTGCTTTGTATGGCGCATATCATGAGATATTAAACCTATCTAATATTAGTTCTACCGATTACGAAATGGTTACTGTAGTTGGTCCAATCTGTGAAACAGGAGATAGGTTAGGATCTGATAGATTATTACCAAAATCTAAGGAAGGAGACATTATTCTTATTTCTAATGCAGGAGCCTATGGATTTGTGATGAGCTCTAACTATAATTTAAGAGATCCTGCTATAGAAATTATTATTTAATTTTTATTTCTTCTTTCTTCAAGCTCTAAAACTACATCCTTTAGGCTTATTCCTTTAACCCCTAGTAAGACAAGAAGATGGTATATAAGGTCTGCAGACTCATGAATAACCCTACTATTATCTTCTTTTGTAGCAGCTATTATCACTTCAGTAGCTTCTTCCCCGATCTTCTTGCAAATTTCTATTTCTCCTTTATTAATCAAATCTGATGTATAGCTATTTTCTATATTATTACTAATTCGATCAGTTATAACTTTTTCTAAGTCAATAAGAAAATTTAATTTAGACATATCACCTCTCTTTTGTTGGCCTTATATTTATTCCTTTTTTTAGAAGGTATTGCTTTAATTTATCTATAGTGATCTCTCCAGAATGGAATATAGATGCGGCTAATGCCCCATCAACATTAGCATCATTAAACACTTTAACAAAATGATCTTGATTTCCTGCACCACCAGATGCTATTAGTGGCACCTTACATATTTTACGTATTTTTTTTAATTGGGTTATATCATATCCTTGTCGAACACCATCTTGATTCATGCAATTTAAAACAATTTCTCCTGCCCCTCTATTTTGCACTTCCCGAACCCAGTCAATAGTTTTACGATCTGATGACTTGCTTAAATCAGGGTTTCCTGTGTATTTATGAACATAATAGTTACCATTATTTAATAATGTGTCTATTCCAATGACAACACATTGAGATCCGAACCTATTTACAAGCTCATCTATTAAATTAGGATTTATTAGAGCTGGAGTATTTATTGATATTTTATCAGCACCCATGTTTAGAATATTTTCAGCATCATCTATTGATTTTATTCCACCAGCTACACAAAAAGGAATATTAAGGATAGATGCAACTGAATTAACCCAGCTTCTATCAACAACTCTACCATCAGGGCTTGCAGTTATATCGTAAAAAACTAATTCATCTGCTCCGTTATCTTTGTATCTTTCTGCAAGATCCAAAATATCTCCCATTATAGTATGGTTTTTAAACTGGACCCCTTTAACAACCTTTTCGTCTTTAACATCCAGGCAAGGTATTATTCTTTTAGTAAGAATTTTTTTATCTCCATATTATTTATTTTTCCTTCTAGAAGAGCTTTACCTGATATTGCTTGATAAACACCAGTTTTTTTTAAAATCTCAATATCATTAATATTCCTAACTCCACCTGAAGCTTGAAACTTTATTGATGGCCAGTACTCTACACATTTTCTATAAAGCTTTATATTTGGCCCAGATAGCGCTCCATCCTTAGATATATCTGTACATAGTACATATTTAATTAAATCTTTATTATAATTTTCAATTGCTTCCCATAACGAAAGCCCGGATGTTTTTGTCCATCCTTCACTAGCAACTATTGGATTTGATTGACTATCAAGTCTAATATCTAGTGCTAAAACTATTGATTCAGCTCCAAATTGATCAAGCCATGATGTTACTATTTCAGGCTCGTCTACTGATTTACTTCCAATAACAACTCTATCGACAACCTCAAGAGCGTTTTTAATAGAGTCTATATTTCTAATTCCACCACCAAGCTGTATGTTAATACCCGTTTTAGTTTTTATAGATTCTATAATATTTAAATTACTAAGATTACCTGTATATGCTCCATCTAGATCTACAATATGAATCCATGATGCTCCAAGAGATCTATATTTAATTGCGATATCTAAAGGGGATTCAATATATTTAGTTTCTTTATCAAAATCTCCTTGAAAAAGCCTTACACACTTTCCCTGCTTTATATCTATAGAAGGTAATAAGAACATTAATCAATTTCCAAAAAATTCTTCAAAATTTTCTCACCGTAATTAGATGATCTCTCTGGATGAAATTGGGTGCCAAAAAAATTATTCTTTTCTACAATGGAAGTAAAAGTTACACCATAATTTGTAGTTGATACTGTGCTTTTACATTGAGGTAGAGCATAGCTATGGACGAAATAGCCATATTGCTCACCATTAATATTTTTAGTTATCATAGATTTAGATATATTTTTAATTAAATTCCATCCCATATGCGGTACAGGTATGTGGCTATTATTATCAAATTTAGTTGCTCTTCCATTAATTATATCTAGACATTTAGTACTACCCTCATCTGATTCAGAGAAGAGAAGTTGCATACCTAGACATATTCCTAGAGTAGGTTGACTAGTCTTTAATAGCAATTCTTTTAGAGCACTACTTTTTATTTTATTCATGGCATTACCAGCAGCTCCTACTCCAGGCAAAAATAGATGGCTAGCACTTTTTATTTTTTTGTGTGAAGAGCTTATACATACATCATACCCAATTCGCTCAATAGCAAATTGAAGTGAAGATAAATTTGCACCTGCATAGTTAATGATAACAGGGTTTTTTTTCATAGAACCCCTTTAGTCGTAGGCAGTATTTTAGAGTTTTTTTCAATAGCTTGCTTTAATGCTCTAGCAAAACATTTAAAGCAGGCTTCAATCATATGATGTGTATTAGTTCCAGTAATATCAATATTAATTGCCGCCCCCATAGACCCACTCAATGACTCAAAAAAATGAGGTATTAGCTCTGTAGGCAGCTCACCAATTATATCTCTCTCAAACTTCCCATTAAATACACAATAGGGTCTACCGCCCAAATCAATTGAGACTTTAGCTTCACTTTCATCCATAGGTAGAACGAAACCGTACCTTTCGATACCAATTTTATTTCCTAATGCTTCTTTGAGCGCTTCTCCTATAGAGATTGCAACATCTTCTACAGTATGATGCTCATCTATTTCAAGATCACCATTGCACTGTATTTCAAGAGCGAAGTTACCATGTTTCCCCATTTGTTCAAGCATATGATTAAAAAAGCCTATACCAGTATCAATTTTAGACTCTTTAGGCCTATCAAGATCAACTGTTACTTGAATAGTTGTTTCTTTAGTAGCTCTTAATATTTCAGCTCTTCTAGGGTTGTTGGCTATTATGTGTGCAATATCAAACCAATCATTACCTTTTTCCTCAGATATTTTATACCCCCTAATCCCAAGATTTTTTGCTAACTCAAGATCAGTTTCTCTATCACCTATAACAGCAGATAGTTTTTTATCAAATTCATTATTAGCTAAAAATTCATTTAGTAGGCCTGTTAATGGTTTTCTACACTTACAATTATCATCATCCTTATGAGGACAGAAAAATTCCTGATCAAATTTAATACCTTGACTCAAATAAAGATCAATAATGTATTGATGAGTTTCCTTGAATTTCTTAAGAGGAAATTCTGTTGTTCCTAATCCATCTTGATTACTAATAATAATAAACTTATAACCTTCTTCTTTAAGCATAAGAAGAGAAGGTATTACATTTTTTAATAGCTTTACCTTATCAATAGAATCAACTTGCTCATCTTTTGGTTCTTCTATTAAGGTGCCATCTCTATCAATAAAAATAATTTTATCTTTCATTATTCTAGCCCCCATCAATAATGGATTGAATTAGTGCATTGTTCTCTTCTTTTTTACCAACTGTAATGCGTACGCAATTTTTAATTATTGGCTCATTAGGAAATGATCTAACAAGAATTTTTCTTTTAGATGCAGCACTCATAAAACTTTCAAGATTATTTACCTCAGTCATAAAAAAGTTTGCATCACTTGGCCATATCTTATTAACTTGTGATAATTCTAATAGATTAGAGGTAAATCTTTGCTTCTCTTTTCTGATTAATTCAACCTTATTTTTTGATGAATCAATAGATCTTCTAGATAAGGCTCTAGTTACTTCTTCAATACATGGTGTAGGAAAGGTATATGGGGGTAAGACTTTATTAAGAAGCTCGACAACATCTTCTCCAGCTATAACAGATCCGCATCTTACACCAGCTAATGATACAAACTTAGAAAGAGTTCTGAGAACGACAATATTGTTATATTTTTTTTGTAGCCCAATAAGGCTCTCTTTGCCTGAAAACTCTTGATATGCTTCATCAATTACTATAATTGACTTGCCTAATCTATTTTCTGCAATTTTCTTTATATCTTCCACTAAAGGAGAATTTCCAGTTGGATTATTTGGAGTGCAAATAAAAATAACCTTTGTCAAGCTATCACATTTACTTATTATGGTTTTTACATCAAGAGAAAAATCTTTTATAACATCCTCATTTCTGAGAAGTGGAACTTTAGTTATTAAAGCGCCTTGAATTTCTGCATAGAGCCTATACATATCAAATGTTGGTGGACACATAAGAATTTTATCTTTTTTTGGCTCACAAAATGCTCTAATAATAATATCAATAGCTTCACTCGCACCTCTAGTAATCATAATATTTTCTTTCTTAACTTGGTATTCTTTAGATAAGAGGGTATTTATGGCAACCGGTCTTGGAGGAGGGTACCTGTTTAAACCGATTTCTGTATTATCGCCAATAGCCTTCCATGGAGACTCATTAGCATTAAGTCTTGTGAATCCAGACTTATAGGCTCCGGGTATATAAGGAGATATTTTAAGTATATCTTTTCTTGCTATTTTTGTTATATTTTTCATTATTCTTTTACTCTATTTTATTGATCTTAGTCGTGTTTCAACAGCATATGAGTGCGCATCTAAACCTTCTTTATTAGCGATTTCTATTGCTGTTTGACCTATTTTTTTGATTCCTTCCTTAGTTAATTCTTGAACAGTTATAAATTTCATAAAGTCAGTAACTCCAAGACTAGAGTTTGATCTAGCATAGCCGTATGTTGGTAAAACATGATTAGTACCACTACAATAATCCCCGACCGACTCAGGCGACCATGGGCCTAGAAATATTGAGCCTGCTGATGATACGAGCGGTAACAATTCGCGAGATCTTGAGGTATTTAAAATCAAATGTTCTGGGGCATATTGATTAGATACATTAATAGCCATAGCAAGGTTATCTACTAATATTGCCTTAGCAGAAATTAATGATTTATTAATAATGTCTTTTCTATTTCTATTAGATATTTGTTTTTTAATTTCTAATATCACATTATCGCAAGTTTTTTCATTATCTGTCACTAGGATTACTTGAGAATCAACTCCATGTTCAGCTTGAGAAAGCAGATCAGCGGCTATAAAGTTTGGGTTTGATAGGTTATCTGCAATAATTAATAGCTCTGATGGTCCAGCTGGCATATCTTTAGTGGCTCCATTTGGATCTTCAGATACTTGAAGCTTCGCCTCAGTGACCCATGCATTCCCCGGACCAAAAATTTTATCTACCTTTGGTACTGATTCAGTTCCATATGCCATAGCAGCAACAGCTTGCGCCCCTCCTATTTTATAAACTTCATTAATTCCACAGAGTTTTGCAGAATAAAGTATTTCTGGATTACACTTCCCATCTTTTTGAGCAGGCGAGCATATAACTTTTGTTTGACATTTTGCTATTTGAGCTGGAATTCCAAGCATTAAAACTGTTGAAGGTAAGGGAGCCGAGCCAGCTGGAATATATAGTCCAACTTTCTCTATCGGCAAAGAGATTCTTTCACACATTACTCCAGAATCAATTTCTATAGCTATATCTCTTGGCACCTGTTCCTGATGAAATTTTTTTATATTCGTGAATGCTTTTTTTAGGGCATTGATAGTATTACGATCTACGCTTTTTTCTGCCTGATCAAAATCTTTTTTTGTTACCTTTAGTGATGCTAGTTCAACTTTGTCATACTTAGCAGATAGTTCATATAGCGCCTCATCACCTTTGATCTTGACAGATTTTATAATACTTGATACATCATTTTTTATATTAGGAATAGACAAAGCTGGTCTTTCAAGTATTTTAACTTGCTCATTAGGTGTCAGCTTATTCCATATTACTTTTTTCATAATTTTATCTATGGTAGTAATTTTTCAATTGGCATAACTAAAATAGAGCTCGCCCCAGCTTTTTTTAGCTCCTCTACAATATTCCAGAAATCATCTTCTTTACATAAAGCATGGAGTGCAACTTTATCTTCATTACCTTCAAGCGGCATTATAGATGGAGATTCACTACCAAGTATTTCACAAATTTTCTTCAATGACTTTCTTGGTGAGTGTAGCATTATATATTTCCTCTCATTAGCCCGTTGTATAGCCGTAATACGCTTAACTAACTTGTTTACAAGGTCTCTATTTTCTAGGGATAAAGAATTATTTGTTATTAAAACTGCTGAGCTTTCTAAAACTACTTGACCTTCCACTAAATTATTTGCCAATAATGTAGTTCCTGATGAAATTAGGTCACAAATGATATCTGCTTTGCCCAGCCTAGGAGCAGCTTCTACTGATCCAGCCATATAAACTACATTTGCTGTTATTCCCTTACTGTCTAAATACTTTTGAACTAAATTAGGATAACTACTAGCAATAGTAGTATTTTCAATAATCTCGTCAACATTTTTATTAGATTTAGTCCATGACTGAGGAAATCCAAAAGACAACCTACACTTACCGTAGTTTAGCTTAATAGCGATATTAAATGGATTAATGACTCCTGCAGCTTCAAGTTTTAATTTTTCTTCTTCACAAACATTTAAACCAACGATTCCAATATCACTTATATTTTCTGAAACTAATAGTGGAATATCATCATCTCTAACAAACATTAAATCGATAGGCATATTTTCACAAGAAGCAATTAGCTTATCTTTTACTATAGGTACTTTTACCCCGCAACTTGATAGCAAGCTAACACATTGTTCTGTTAATCTTCCTGATTTTTGTATTGCTATTTGAAGCCTCTCTTTATTCATAATTCAACCTATCTAAGTTATCAATTCTATCTAGAGCTACATTATAGCCACCATTACCTAATGTTATAGTTCTAGCCACCCGTCCTATCGTTGTTACTGAAACTCCTGTTATTTCATGGATCTTTCTATAAGCTAAGCCTTGATTTATATACGAAACTACAGTCCACCTATCTATCATGGCTTCTAATTCAGCTGGCGTACATAAATCCTCAAAAAATTCACTACATTCTTTATTATTCTTCAATAATAGTATCGCCTTATATAGCTTATTTTTACCTAACTCATTATTTTTAATATTCTTTTTCTTCATATAGTATCTAATAATGTAATAATACAATATTATAATAATACACTATTACATTTAATTCAAGAGAAATATAGATAAAATCATATGAATATTTAAAGAGTTAAACGGATAAGTTGGAAAGCACATGCTCTCCAAATGAGGAAGTCGAAATAGGGGAGGTATTTGATAATCCAGAGAGATCAGCAGTATACTTTTTTTGTGAAAAAGTTTTATAGACAGCATCCTCAATAGCGCTAGCTATAGGCTCTAACTTTAGCGAGTATCTAAACAACAAAGCTAGGCTTAATATTGCTCCAGTAGGATTTGCAATACCTTTTCCTGCAATATCAGGTGCAGAACCATGAATCGGCTCATATAATCCAAAACTACCTTCACCTAATGATGCTGATGGAAGAAGACCAAGTGAACCTACAAGCATAGAAGCCTCGTCAGATATAATATCTCCAAACATATTATCGGTAACCATCACATCAAAGGTATTTGGCTTATTTATGATATGCATTGTAGCTGCATCAATATATATATGTTCTAGCTCAACATCAGAGAATTCTTCCTTAAAAATTCTATCAGCAGTAGCTCTCCATAATCTCGAAGTATCTAAAACATTATGTTTATCAATAGATGTTACTTTATTATTCCGTTGCCTTGCTAACTGACCAGCTCTTCTACAGATTCTCTCAATCTCACTAACTGTATATTCGCATGTATCAAAAGCTTTCAATTTAGTTCTATTTCTTTTACCGAAGTATATTCCTCCAGTGAGTTCTCTAAGAATGAGAATATCTACATTTCTAAGATACTCCTCCTTTATTGGTGAGTAACTAATAAGCTTAGGATGAATTTTTATTGGCCTAAGATTAGCAAATAGTTTTAGTTTTTTTCTCAAAGGAAGCAATCCTGATTCTGGTCTTAAGTGAACAGGGTTGCTGTTCCATTTCTCACCACCAACAGCTCCTAGAAAGACCGCCTCAGCTTCTTGACATGCATTTAATGTATTATCAGGAAGAGGGGAGCCTGAAGCATCTAACGCCGCTCCTCCTATTAGCGCTTCTTCAGTGAGGAGCTTAAGGTTAAGATCATTATTTATCTTATTAAATATTTTTAATACCTCTGAAGTTACTTCTGGACCTATGCCATCTCCTGGTAGAAAAATAATTTTTTTATTCATCAACCATCTCTTCGTATTTCTTTATTTGACTTTCATGCTTCATTATAAAACCAAGCTGATCTATACCATTTAGCAGGCAATATTTAGAAAATGGATCCATATAAAAATCTAGTTTTTTATATCCGTCTATATTTACTGATAGCTCGTTAATATCAATTATAATTTTTACTCCAGGGTTAGATAAAAGCCAATTATGTGAATCTTTATCTATTCTGATTGGTATAAATCCATTTTTTAAAGAGTTGTTAAAAAATATATCAGCAATTTGAGTGCTAATAACAGCTTTTATTCCATAGTCTAATAAAGCCCATGGCGCATGTTCTCTGGAAGAACCACATCCAAAGTTTCTACCAGCAACTAAAATTTCACATCCAGAGGATATGCTTTGATTTAGAACAAACTCTTTAATTAGCGATCCATCAGAATTGAAACGCCAATCGTTAAATAAACTTTTTCCTAAACCTTCTTTTGATGTAGTAGTTAGAAATCTAGCTGGGATGATTTGGTCTGTATCAATATCATCTAGTGGTAACACTACTGATTTAGAGCTAATTATTTTTACTTCTTTCATGCTATTTTATTATTTTAGAAGAGTTCGTGGGTCACTTACGTAACCTCTAACTGCAGATGCTGCCGCAGTGAGTGGGCTAGCAAGGACTGTTCTAGCTCCCCCTCCTTGTCTTCCCTCAAAATTACGATTACTTGTACTAACCGATAGCTTTCCTGGAGGTACAAAATCACCATTCATTGCTAAACACATTGAGCATCCAGCCTCCCTCCATTCTGCTCCTGATTCTTTAAAAATTTTATCAATACCCATTTTTTCAGCTTGGCTTTTAATGCTCTGAGATCCTGGAACCACAAGCATCCTAACATTCTTATTTACTTTTCTTCCCTTTAAGAATGACGCAGCTGCTTCTAGGTCATTTAATCTAGAGTTAGTGCAACTGCCAATAAAAACAACATCTACCTTTTTTTCGGAAAGGGGCTTGCCAGGCGTTACCTGCATGTAATCAAGGGCTTTGATAAACGCCTCATCATTTTTATCTGGCTCAGGTACAGCCTCATCAATTGAAATAACCATGCCAGGATTAGTTCCAAAGGTAACCATTGGCTTTATCTCAGAAACCTCTATGCTTAATTCTTTTTGAAATTTAGCTTCATTATCTCCTACTAAATTTTTCCATGAATTTAGAGCTTTTTCCCATTTCTGACCTATAGGTGCTTGAGGTCTGTTGATAAGATATTCATATGTAGTATCGTCTGGAGCAATCATTCCAGTCCTAGCTCCTGCCTCTATTGTCATATTACATATGGTCATTCTTTCTTCCATTGATAATGACTTAATTGTATTGCCCCTAAATTCCATAGCGTAGCCAGTACCACCATCAACTCCAATACTGCCGATTATTTTAAGAATAATATCTTTAGCACCTACTCCTTTTTGTAAACTACCATTTAGATTTATAGCTAAATTTTTTGGTCGTCTTTGCAGCATACATTGTGTTGCAAAGACATGGCCTACTTCAGTTGTTCCTATTCCAAAAGCTAGAGCACCGAATGCACCATGAGTACTAGTATGTGAATCACCACAAACAATAGTTTTACCTGGTTGAGTAGCTCCTAGTTCAGGGCCAATTACATGACAAATTCCTCTTTCATCACTTGATATTCCACCTAGCTTGATGCCAAAATCATGACAATTCTTTTCCATTTGAATTAGCTGTCTAGTCGCTGGTGTATCACTTACTAGCGCTAAATCTTTAAGCGATGCAAATGGCGTCGTTGGGATTGAGTGATCCATTGTTGCTAATGTTTTGCTTGGACATCTAACTTTAAGATTCATTTGCCTTAGAAGGTTAAAAGCTTGAGGAGAAGTTACTTCATGCACTAGGTGAAGATCTATATAGATAATAGAGGGCTTATCATCAGTTTCTTCAACTACAATATGTTTTTCCCAGACTTTATCAAATAGTGTTTTCATTTAAACAATTAAGAAAATTATATTAATTCTAACCAGCCATGATTATCTTTAGTTGAGCCATCAAAAAGCCCAAAGAAACTTTCTTGAAGTTTTTTTGTCATTGGTCCTCTTGAGCCTGAGCCTACTTTAATCCTATCAATTGATTTAACAGGAGTAATTTCTGCAGCAGTGCCTGTAAGGAAAACTTCATCTGCGATATAAAGCATCTCTCTTGGTATATCTTGCTCTACAACTTCAATATTTATTTCTTTTGCTAGCCTAATGACTGTATCTCTAGTTAAACCTGGGAGGATAGATGCAGTGGAGGGCGGAGTTATTAGCTTTCCAGCACTAGCAAGAAATATATTTTCCCCTGCTCCTTCGCTAATAAACCCTCCTTGATTAAGTGCAATCCCTTCAGTAAATCCCTGTCTTTTAGCTTCTAAAGTAATTAGAATACTAGACAGATAATTTCCTCCAGCTTTAGCTAAACTTGGTAGCGTATTAGGACTTACTCTTTGCCAGGAGGAGACACATACATCAACTCCATCTTCTAAACCATTGTCACCTAGATAGGATCCCCATTCCCATGCTGCTATCGAGCAAGTAGCTGGTTCTTCATGATTGCCTGCAACTCCCATTTCTCCATAGCCGCGATAGGCAATAGGCCTGATATATGAACCCTCAAGTAGGTTATTTTTTTTAACTATCTCTTTACAGCTCGAAACTAGATCTTCAACTGTATAAGGTATTTCCATATAATAAATCTTAGCCGAATTTTTCATCCTTAGTATATGATCGGTAAGCCTAAAAGCCACTGACCCTTTAGGGCTTTTATAAACTCTTATTCCTTCGAATACAGATGAACCATAGTGTAGGGCATGAGTTAGCACATGAACCTTAGCTTCTTTCCAAGGAACTATTTTTCCATCGTGCCATATATATTTACTTTCTTTTAAGGCCATATAATTATTCCAAGATTATGGGGTTATCAGACTTGTTTTTTTTGCAGATTCAAGATTATTTTTATCCTTTAATCTAGATATACGATTAACAACTTCTAAGTATGCTAATGCAGCGCTTTCTAGAATATCTGTACTTAATGCTTGTCCTCTATAGCTTTGTCCTTTGTATTCTACCGAAACTGTTACTTCTCCTTGAGCATCGTCTCCATCAGTGATTCCTCTGACTTCAAAGTTTTTTAGCTTAAGTTTTATTTCAGTAATGTTTTCAATTGCAGTAAATATAGCAGCAATAGGCCCTTCACCCTTAGCAGATTTTTCAATTAACTCCCCATCTTCATTCTTTATTATAGCGACAGCAGATGAATAGGATGAGGAGATTGAGTTTACCTTAATCTCTTCCATTGCCCAAGGACCAGATTTAATAGTATCAGTATTCATAAAGATAGATTCTATATCTCTGTCATACATATTTTTCTTTTTATCAGCAACCTCTTTAAATTTTTTAAAAGAGTCGTTCAATTCATCTTCACTAGAAATAGTAAAGCCTAGCTGCTCAACCTTTTCTTTAAATGCGTGCCTGCCACTATGTTTGCCAAGGACTAGGTTTGATTTAGATAGCCCAACATCTTCAGGTTTCATGATTTCATATGTAGCTTGATTCTGAAGCATCCCGTGTTGATGAATACCCGCTTCATGAGCAAAGGCATTTTCACCTATAATTGCTTTATTTCTTGGAACATGCATTCCTGTTACATTCGATACTATTCTGCTTGTGTGATAAAGCTTCTCAGTTTTGATATTTGTTTCTAGACTGAAGTACTTCATTCTAGTTTTTAATGCCATCACAATTTCTTCTAGAGAACAGTTACCAGCTCTTTCACCAATGCCATTTATAGTACACTCTACCTGTCTTGCGCCTGCTTCTACTGCTGCCAAACTATTTGCTACGGCCATCCCAAGGTCATCGTGACAATGAGAGCTTAATGTAACGTTTTCAATATTGTTTACATTATCTTTAAGGTGCTTAAAGATATTATAAAATTCTCCAGGTACAGCATAACCTACAGTATCTGGAATATTTATAGTAGTAGCGCCTGCTTTTATCGCTTCGTCAACAACTTCTGATAAGTAATTTAGTTCGGTTCTAGATGCATCTTCAGGCGAAAACTCAATATCACTACAAAGAGATTTAGCAAACTTAATACTATCAACAGCAGTTTGAATAATTTCATCTTTTGCTAATTTTAATTTGTGTTTCCTATGAATCTCACTGGTTGCAACGAAGACATGAATTCTTGGCTTCTTTGCTTTTTTTAAAGCACTCCATGCTAACTCGATATCTCTATTATTACACCTTGCTAAAGCGCAAATAGAAGGACCATTTATGTCTTCTGCAATAGCGTTTACTGATTCAAAGTCCCCTGGAGATGCTGCAGGAAATCCTGCCTCTATAACATCAACGTTTAGCTCTCTAAGGGATGACGCTACTTTTAGCTTTTCATTTAGAGTCATACTGCATCCTGGAGCTTGTTCTCCATCTCTAAGAGTAGTATCAAATATTATTACTTTATCTTGTTTCACTATTTTCAACTTTTTCAGGTTAAATTATTAACTAGTTTTTAAGCCAGCTCATTCGTCCTCTAAGCTCTTTACCGACATCTTCAATTTTACTTTTAATATCTTTTTCTAGGAGTCTATTGTATTCAGGAAGACCTGATTCATATTCAGAGACCCAGTTCTTTGCAAAGGTGCCATCTTGAATGTCTTTAAGCACTTCCTTCATTTTTTCGCCAGTATGTTCATCTACGACTCTTGGCCCTTGAGTTAGATCACCATATTTTGCTGTCTCACTGACAAATTCATGCATCTTAGCTAATCCGCCCTCATGAAGAAGATCCACTATAAGCTTAACTTCATGCATACATTCAAAGTAAGCAACTTCTGGTTGATAACCTGCTTCTACAAGTGTGCCAAAACCCCGCACAATTAATTCAGAGAGGCCTCCGCATAGTACTGCTTGCTCACCAAATAAGTCAGTTTCAGTTTCCTCACCAAATGTTGTATCTAAAACACCACCTCTAGTTCCCCCAATACCATGAGCATAAGCAAGAGCTCTAGCATGTGCTCTATTTGTGGAGTCTTGACTTACTGCAACAAGACATGGAACCCCTCTTCCTTCTTCGTACTGTCTTCTTACAAGATCGCCAGGACCTTTTGGCGCAATAAGGACAATATCTAAATCTTCTCTAGGCTTTATTTGTTTGTAGTGAATGTTAAAACCGTGAGCAAAAAGAATTGTAATATTCTTATTTAGTTTATTTTCTATCTGTTTGTAAAGTTTAGCTTGAACCATATCTGGGACAAGAAAAGCTACAAGACCAGCATTTTTTACTGCATCTTCTGGATTTAAAACCTCAAAACCATCATTTTTTGCTTTAGTTGAAGTCGACCCTCCTGGTCTGAGGCCTATTACAACATCGAAACCAGAGTCTCTTAAGTTCATGGCGTGAGCTTTTCCTTGGCTTCCATAGCCTAGTACCGCAATTCTTTCACCTGTTAGTTCATCTGGTTTTACATCAGATTCTACATAGAGTTTCATTCATTACTCCTAATAATTAAATGTATATAAAAAACCCCGCTTTCCGAAGTTTGCGGGGGTTTATTATTCATCAAGTTTTAAGACACAGACCCCGACCACTAATTTCTAAGTAGAAAAATATAACTTAAAGTATAGTTAATCCGAGTCATATTTATACCGTATAACCTTGTATGTTCTTAAAAAGGTACCTATATGTCAATGTCTTAGGGTGTTATATTGACTAATCAAAGTATGATTATAGGGATTACCTCTATTTTTTTATCGCTTATGTCAAATTGATAGGCATAGTAATAAGCAATAATAGTCAAGTTTTTGTTATCTGGTATAGCTTTTGCGCTATTCCATTAACAATATTTAGGATCATCTATTATGATGATTGCTACTAATTTTAGAGATCCTAAGTTAATTATACTTTTATTTTCCTGTTAATCCTTTATAATTTTCCTTAACTTTTTTAGGGCCGTGGCATACAGGTTTATTAAAGTTATTATTTTTTTAAATAAACTGTTTGTTTTTGCCATACGATAAGTTATTTTATTACCTGGGAATCTTATTTTTTTAGGATTCTAACTTTATATTTTTTAAAAGAATTTGAGGAGAAGGCATGAGAGCTAAATTTTACGCAGCGCTTATAACTATTATTACTTTCTTTTTTTGTAATTTAGTTTTAGGTCAACCAGCAGTAGATCAGATTGTTGCAGCTGAAAGTCAACGCATTCAACAAGCTCAAGAATCACAAGATACTATTGATGAGGTTGTAGATGAAACTCGTCAAGTTTTTGAAGAGTACAGGGCAGTAATGAAGGAAGTAGAAGGCCTTATTGTTTATAACACTCTTCTTGAAAGACAACTAAGAGATCAAGAACAGACTTTAGTTAATTTAAGAGAATCTATTGATAATGTTCAGCAAGTTGAAAGACAAATTCTTCCTCTTTTAGATAGAATGATTGAAGGCCTTGAAAGATTCGTATCATTGGATGTTCCCTTCTTAGCTGATGAAAGAAGAGAAAGAGCTATGAGCTTGAGGACTCTTCTTGAAAGATCTGACGTTACAGCTGCAGAAAAATTTAGAGTAGTCATGGAAGCATGGCAAATAGAAAATGATTATGGCCGAACTATTTATGCTTATACAGGTGAGCTAGAAATAGATGGGAACATTAGGGAAGTAGATTATCTACAAATTGGTAGAGTAGCTTTAATTTATCAAACTCCTGATGGAGAAAACTCTGGCGTATGGGACCAATCATCAAGAGATTGGATTCCTGTTGGTAGTGGCTTTAGAAATCAGATTAGGCAAGGTTTAAGATTAGCTCGTAATCAGGTTGGACCATCCTTGTTGTTACTTCCATTATTAGCTCCGGAGGAAGGATAATGAATAATTTAAAAATTTTATTAGTTGCAGCTTCTTTATCAATAAGTAGTTTTGCTTTTTCTCAGTCTTCTGATGAATCGTTATCGCTAAATGATTTATTGCAATTAGTTGAACAGGGGAGGGCCTCTGATAACGCTTCTGAAAATGAAAGGTTAGCTCGCTTTCAGTCTGATCAGTCAGCTCAGGAATCAATGCTTCAAGATGGTTTGGAGCAGAAAGTTTCTGAAGAAAGAAGAAGTGGTATCTTAGAGACTACCTTCGAGGAAAACGAGCTTCTAATTGCTGATGTTCAGGAGCAGCTTGATACTAGGCTGGGTTCTTTGAGAGAGCTTTTTGGAGTATTGCAACAAGTAGCTGGAGATGCTAGATCACAATTTGATAATTCTTTAACTAATGTTGAATATCCAGGACGGTCAGAGTTTTTAAGTGAGCTTGCTGCTAAGATGGGTTCAAGTAGTCAATTAGCTACAATTGAGGAAATTGAGCGCTTATGGTTCGAGCTTCAGCGTGAAGCAACTGAGCAAGGCAAAATTAAGATAATTCCAGACTTTAGAGTGATCACTCAAAATGGAGAAGAATCTTTTGAGAATATCGTTAGAGTTGGAACTTTTAATGTAGTTGCTGATGGAAGATATTTATCACACAACCCTGATACAAATACCTTGTCTGAACTTCAAAGACAGCCAGAACAAGGTAGGTTTACTGGAAGCACTAGCGATATAGTTAGAGCTAGCTCAGGAAGCGGAGTTGTTAGCTTTGGTTTAGATCCAACTAGCGGCATTATTCTTTCAGCATTAGTAGAAACTCCAAATTTAGGTGAAAGAATAGGACAGGGCGGCATTGTCGGGTATGTTATTATTACTTTGGGTTTGTTAGGTCTTTTACTATCTCTTGAAAGACTATATTCATTGACAATGGCTGGTAGAAGAGTCGCTGCACAATTAAAACAAAGCACACCAACTGATGATAATGCATTAGGCAGAGTCTTGATGGTTTATGATAAGAATAAGAATGCTGATACTGAAACTTTAGAGCTTAAGTTAGGAGAGGCCATACTAAAGGAGACTCCAGCACTTCAAAGAGGCATTCTATTTATTAAGGTCATCTCAGTTGTGGCACCTTTAATGGGTCTTCTTGGTACCGTAACTGGTATGATAAATACTTTCCAAGCTATTACATTATTTGGTACGGGTGATCCAAAGACCATGGCTGGTGGTATTTCTCAAGCCCTGGTTACAACTGTATTAGGTCTGACTGTAGCAATACCAACTGTACTTCTGCATACATTAGTTAGCGGCAGAAGCAAGAGCATAACTCAAGTACTTCAAGAGCAAAGTGCAGGGTTGGTAGCAGAACAATCGGAGAAATCCTAAGTTATATAATTTTGTGGGGTTGGTTGTTTAATCCAACCCCATAGAATTATTTGGAGATTATTATATGTTTATAATTGATGCCTGGGAAGCAATTAGAGATTTCTTAGAGTTAGGTGGCCCAGTTCTTCGGGTGATAGGTTTTAATATTTTTGTTCTTTGGGTGCTTATACTAGAGAGATTAATCTACTATAGAACTGGGATGGTCGAGCTTATTAATAATTCAATTGACGAGTGGAATAGAAGAAGTGATAAGACTTCTTGGAATGCTGTTCAGATAAGAGAATCTTTAATATCAAAGGCCAAGATTGCTGCAGAAAACAGTCTGCCTATGATACAGACTCTCGTAGCTCTTTGCCCACTTTTAGGTCTAATGGGGACAGTGACTGGTATGATCCAAGTTTTTGAAGTTATGGCAATGTCAGGCACAAGCAACGCTCGCGCTATGGCAGCTGGTGTCTCCAGGGCAACTATTCCAACAATGGCAGGAATGGTAGGAGCCTTATCTGGAGTTTTCTTTGTTACGATTTTAACTAGAGCATCAAAGCGTTACTCAGCTTCGTTAGAAGATAGCTTGATGAGGGATTAGAATGAGAAAACATATTGCAAATTTAAAAAGTGAAGAGGATGAGAATGAAATCAACCTAACACCAATGTTGGATGTTGTTTTTATAATGCTTATATTTTTTATCGTTACCGCTTCCTTTATTAGAGAATCAGGACTTGATGTTAACAGACCTGATCAAGACCAAGCTCAAGTTGTTCAAGAAGAGGGTGCAATACTTGTTGTAATTGACTCTACCGATGATATATGGATTGATAATAGGATAGTTGATGTAAGAGCGGTAAGAGCAAATGTTGAGAGATTGCACGCAGAAGATCCTGAAAGACCGGTTGTTGTTCAAGCTGCGAAAGCATCGAGTGCAGAGCTATTAGTTTCTGTTATGGATGCAGCGAGACAGGCCGATATATATGATATTTCAATTGCAGCAGGAGATTAAAAGGTATGAGAGAATCAGTTATTGAGCAATTAGAGCAAGATGAAGAGGCTGAAATCAACCTAACACCAATGTTGGATGTTGTTTTTATAATGCTTATATTTTTTATCGTTACTGCTGTTTTTGTTAAAGAGCCTGGTGTTGAAATTTCTAGGCCTGAGGCTGTAACTGCTTTTGTTCCAGAAAAAGGAAGTATATTTATAGCAGTGACGGCTGCTAATGAGATCTGGGTTGACAACAGAAGCGTTGGGACTGAAGGCATAAGGGGTGCAATTGAGAGACTTCATGCAGAGAACCCTGAAGGCGGAGTAGTTATTCAGGCAGACAGAGAGGCTGCAAATGAATTTGTTATTAATGTTATGGATGCAGCTAAAGCCGCTGGAGTTAATGAAGTTACTATCGCTGCAGCTGCGCCCTAGGTTAATTTTTATAAGGAGTTAATATAATGAAAAGGTATGGTTTTTCAGTTTTATTAGGAACAGTAATAACTTTTGGTTTGCTTTTTATTATGCAGCTTTTAATTGCTACCGGTAGAGGCGCACTAACAGAAGCCTCTACGTTTAGAATTACCGATTTTGTAAGGGTAGAAAGGAACGAGACGATAGAAACAAAAGAGAATAAACCTGAAAAGCCACCAGAACCAGAAATTCCACCTGAAATTCCAGCTCCTACAGCTGATAACTTCGATAACTCGATGTCTGTTTCAATGAGCGCCCCTAATATGAATGCAAATATGAACATGGGAGGCGTTGGATTTGGTATTAGTGACGGCGAGTATTTACCTATCGTTAAGGTTGCTCCTGTTTATCCATCTAGAGCCTTATCAAGAGGCCTCGAGGGATATGTTATTGTAGAGTTTACTGTAACAAGAAGCGGAACAACAAGGGATGCTTTTGCAGTAGAGTCTACAAGCAGTCTGTTTGAGCGAGCAGCTATAAATGCTGCCTTAAAATTTAAATATAAACCAAGGGTGATTGATGGAGAACCAGTAGAGGTTCCTGGCGTTAGGAATAGAATTACCTTTGAGATTTCAGATTAATTTTATTTAGGAGCTAGAATGCGTTTATTCTTCAAAGTTTTTATTTTTTCAATTCTGCCTATACTATTTATTCCTCAGTCAGTTGTTGCCCAGGAAGGAATGGGGATGGGCGCTGGAGAGCAGAGAACTAGGAGAACTCCTGCAATGAGGCAAAGAATATATGAGAGCCTTTCAGAAGCACAAGCTTTTATGGAGGAAGATGATATTGACTCTGCAATGGAAGTAATGGCGGAAGTTCAAGAAAGAGATGACCTAAATAGCTATGAAGTAGCTCAGATGTGGAATTTCTATGCTTTCATTTATTTTGCAGAAGATAACTTTACAGAAGTGCTACGTGCTTACAATATGGTCTTAGCGCAGCCAGATTTACCCTTAGGGATGGAAACAACTACTAGATTTACTATGTGTCAGCTATTGTTTCAGCAAGAACGTTATGATGAATCGATGCAAATGCTAGATTCATGGTTTGATCTTGAGGACACTCCTGGTCCTGATGCGTATATCCTAAAAGCTCAACTTTTTTATCAAATGGAAGAGTGGAGAGATGGTATTGAGCCGGTAGATACCG
>CEUA01114431.1_pt1 | contig 23757 bp, 24 predicted proteins | sample 361541 | NCBI WGS metagenome assembly CEUA01 (sample SAMEA2623079, study PRJEB7988) | marine metagenome | isolation source: saline water (ENVO:00002010), including
TGATTAACAGTCAGATGCTCTAACCAACTGAGCTAAGGAGGAATTTTCTTATATTCGAAGAATCAAATATAAAAAATTATTAAATCTCCGAGAGATATAGTTTAATTTAATTTTATTTAATATGAGTTTATTGGTCGTTGGAACAGTTGCATTTGATGGTATTCAAACCCCTTTCGGGAAAGTCGACAAAATTCTAGGTGGATCTGCAACATATATCGGTATTTCTGCCTCTTATTTTAATCCAAATTCTAACCTTATTTCTGTTGTCGGTGGAGATTTTCTTCAAGAGGATATTGATTTGTTAAAAGATCACAATATAGATTGTGAAGGCTTGGAGATTATAAAAAATGAAAAAACTTTTTTTTGGTCTGGTCGATATCATGAAAACATGAATATACGAGACACTTTAGAAACACAGCTGAATGTATTAGAAACATTCGAACCAAAAATTCCAACTAAGTATCAAGATTGCAAATATTTGATGCTTGCTAATCTTATGCCATCGATTCAGTTAGATGCAATTTCAAAACTCACTAACCAACCCAAATTAATCGTCACTGATACTATGAATTATTGGATAGATAGTTGTTTTGAAGACCTAATGCTTGTTATAGAAAAAACAAATGTGTTGATTATCAATGACGAAGAGGCCCTGCAATTGTCAGAAAGTGGTAATTTAATAGAAGCTTCAAAAAAAATTTTAAAAATGGGCCCATCTTTCTTAATAATCAAAAAGGGAACAGATGGAGCGCTATTATTTGGAGATAATCAAGTATTTGAATGCCCTGCTTTCTGTGTTAAGACATGTGTTGATCCAACTGGAGCTGGAGATACTTTTGCTGGTGCATTTATTGGTCATTTGAGCAAGTCGGATGACATATCTTTTCAAAACATGACTGCCGCCGTTATTAAAGCCTGCGCTATGGCTTCTTTTTGTGTTGAAGATTTTGGAGTAAGAAATATTGTAAACACAAATGATTTATCTCTCGAAGAAAGAATAGTTTCTTTGGAAAGGCTCTGTAACACTTAATTAATCAAATAAGCTTTTCTGAGAATTGTTAATTGATTCATACTCTTCATCAATTTTTAGATTACTATTATTTGTTGCATCAACGGCTAAATTATCACATCGTTCATTTTGTATGTGACCTGAATGGCCTTTGATCCATTTAAAAATTATGTTATACTTTCTATAAACCATTAGAAATCTTTTCCATAAATCTGGGTTTTTTTTCTTTTTATAATTATTTAATTCCCATTTAAATACCCATTTTTTATTAACTGCATCTACAACATATTTAGAATCTGAATATATTGTAATTTGATGTTTTGAATTCTTAATCTGTTCTAGGCCAATAATTACAGCTAATAATTCCATTCTATTATTTGTAGTAAGCCTAAATCCTTCTGATAATTCTTTAGTTTGGCCAGCATACTCTAAAACCACCCCATATCCTCCTGGACCAGGGTTCCCTTTAGCTGATCCATCTGTATAAATATTAATTTTTGACATCTAATAAATTTTTAATTATTCGTGGGAAGAATTTTATCTCTAATTTATGTACTTTTTTTTGAATCTCTTTAGCTTTTATGTTATAGTATAGTGCGCATTTGGCTTGAAATATAATTGCTCCTGCATCATAAATAGAGTTAACAAAATGAATAGTTATTCCTGATTCTAAATCTTTCGATTCTGCTACTTTTTCATGAACACGCATGCCATACATCCCCTTCCCTCCATATAATGGCAATAAGCTTGGATGAATATTGATAATCTTGCCCAAATATGACTGAATAATTATTTTCGGTATTTTTAATAAAAATCCTGCTAATACAATAAATTCTATTTTTTGAAACTTTAGTTCTTTGAGAACCTTTCCGTTTGTTAATGCAGTTTTATCAAAAACAAAAGTCTTAATATCGTGTTTTTTGACCCTATCTATAACCCCTGCATCAGGATTATTTGATGCTATCAGCTCTACTTTTATGGTATTGCTTTTTTTAAAGTATTTTACAATATTTTCAGCATTTGAACCATTCCCGGATGCAAATATGGCTATTCTTTTCATGTATAAAAAACATTAAAATGTTGAAAACCCTGTAAATAAACGTGGTGTATCATATAGTTTATCAATAAATAAATTATATATATTTACCGCTAAACAAATTAATAATTAAAAATATATAATTATGTCAGAAATATCATCAAAAGTCAAAGCAATTATAGTCGACAAATTAGTAATCGATGAAAGTGAAGTTACTAATGATTCGAATTTTATGTCCGATTTAGGTGCAGATTCATTAGATACTGTAGAATTAATTATGGAGTTTGAAAAAGAGTTTGATCTTCAGATACCTGATGATGAGGCTGAAAAAATCACCACTGTAGGAGAGGCTATTAAATACATCGAGGACAAATCTTAATTCGTACGCCTATGAAGCTTAAACGAGTTGTAGTTACTGGATTAGGCGCCTTAACTCCTATTGGAAACAATATTGGTGAATATTGGGATGCGTTAATTCATGGAAAAAGCGGGGCTGCAAAAATTACACATTTTAATCCTGAAAAATTTAAAACACAATTTGCGTGTGAATTAAAAAATTTCGATCCTAACACACACTTTGATCGAAAAGAGTTAAGGAAGTATGATGATTATACTACATATGCGTTAGTTGCAGTAAAAGAGGCTATTCAAGATTCATTTCTTGAGTTAAATACAATTGATAAAGAACGATGTGGTGTGATTTGGGGCTCTGGTATTGGGGGAATAAAAACCTTTTCACATGAAGTTTCTGAATACGTTCGGGGTGATGGCAACCCTAGATTTAATCCATTTTTTATTCCAAAAATGATTGCTGATATCGCAGCTGGGATTATTTCAATCAAATATGGTTTTCAGGGGCCAAATTTTGCTACTGTTTCAGCGTGTGCCTCATCTTCCCATGCGATAATAGATGCATGTAATTACATTCGTTTAGGCAAAGCAAATTTATTTATATGTGGGGGTTCCGAGGCGTCCATTCATCCTGCTGGGGTTGGGGGATTTAATGCCTTAAAAGCACTTTCTACAAAAAACGAAACCCCAACTGCTGCCTCAAGACCTTTTGATGCTAATCGTGATGGGTTTGTTTTGGGAGAAGGGGCGGGAGCATTAATACTAGAAGATTATGAACATGCTGTTGCAAGAAATGCTAAGATTTATGGGGAGGTTGTAGGCACAGGGATGTCTGCGGACGCATACCATATTACGGCTCCACACCCTCATGGGAGAGGGGCAAAAATTGTAATGCAAAATGCATTAGAAGATGGGAAAATTGGAACACATGAAATAGATTATATTAATGTGCACGGAACATCTACTCCCTTGGGTGATGTCTCTGAAGTGAATGCAATTCACGACGTTTTTAAGAGTGACATATATAATTTAAATATTAGTGCTACTAAATCTATGACTGGGCATTTACTGGGGGCCGCTGGTGCTATTGAAAGTATTGCGTGCTTGTTAGCGTTAAACAACAACTGTGTCCCACCAACCATTAATTTAGAAAGCTTAGACTCTGAGCTTGATGATAGGGTTAATTACACTGCTAATCAGGCTCAAAATCACAATATAAAATATACATTATGTAACACTTTTGGTTTTGGCGGCCACAACGCGTCTATTGTTTTTAAAAAAATCGATGGTTAATTAATTTTTATGAAGCAAAATTTAAAACTGAAAATTGATTATGATTTAAACTTTCTTCTTGTTGGTCTTAGGTCAGAAATTAAAGACTATCAGCTTGCATACTTTTTAAACAAGTCCCCTTTTTTTCAGTTTAAAAGAATGATTACAGATATTTCATATATGGTAAATAAAAAAAAAATATTTTTTTCTGCTTTTAAAGATTTAGATAAGGATAAAAAAAGAGCTTGTTTTTTGATAAAAAATAAAAGTTTATATCAAGATCCTGTTAAAGGCTATAAAACTTTATTTAGCGAATCCGTTGGAAAGACCGCTTTTTTAATCCCGGAGTTAAAAGAATTTGATTATCTTATAAAGATGGTTGGAATTTGGAAAAAAAAAGAATTGCTAACATTAACAGAATTCTTACATCAGATGAAAAGTGTTGAGCTACAAACAAAAATAAATTTAAATAAAATTAAATCTATTAATAATTTAGTCTTTTAAAAAATGATTGAGCGGAAATATAAATTAAAAAGAACCAAAATTGTAGCAACAATTGGGCCGGCTTCTTTATCTAAAAAAAAGATTCGAAAAATGATTCTGGCTGGATTAAACATCTGTAGAATAAATTTTTCACATTGTAATCATGAAGATGCTGCTAAAATTATTTCCATTATTGGTGAATTAAATATTGAGTTAAATACACACGTTGCTGTACTTGGGGATCTCCAGGGGCCAAAGCTAAGGGTTGGGAAAGTTTCAAATGATAATCTATTAGAAAAAAATCAACTAATTACTGTTCAGCATGGTAATGGTGTTTCCGATAAAAATAATATTTTTATTAACTACAAAGATCTGGCTAACGACATCTGTGTTGGTGAAAAAATACTGTTAGATGATGGGAAAATACTATTAAGAGTCCAAGATATAAATGATGGAAAAATTTTGTGTATTATTGTTCAAGGCGGAGTCATAATTCCAAATAAGGGTTTTAATTTACCTAATACCAGAATTTCATTACCAACAATGACCGAAAAAGATTATGTTGATCTATTGTTTTGTATTAAAAACGGTGTCGAATGGATTGCTCTATCATTTGTTAGAACAGGAGATGATATCATAAGGTTAAAAAAGATTATAACTGATCATAATGGAAAATCAAAAGTTATTGCAAAAATTGAAAAACCTGAAGCAATAAAAAATTTAAAGGCTATTATATCGAACTCTGATGCTCTAATGGTTGCTAGAGGAGATTTGGGTGTAGAGGTGCCGACACAAAAAGTTCCTGTTTTACAAAAAAGAATCGTCCGTGCATCAAGGAAGAATGCTAAGCCTGTTATAATTGCAACACAAATGATGGAAAGTATGATGGTCAGCCTTAGCCCAACAAGAGCAGAAACAAATGATGCTGCTAATGCCGTTTTTGATGGTGCTGATGCGCTCATGCTTTCTGGAGAGACGTCAATAGGCAAATATCCTACTAGAGTCGTTCGCACAATTTCTAAAATTATTTTAGATGTTGAAGCATCTGATGAAAGAAAGCATTTTAACAAATATCTGCCTTTTAAGTCTAACCATCGATATATTTCTGATTCTATTTGTTACCAAGCATCTGAAATTAGTAATCAGGTGGGGGCCAAAGCAATTCTGGCATTTACAGCATCTGGGTATAATGCTCAAAAAATTTCATCTAATAGACCTGATGCTCACATTTGTGTTTTTACACATAACCGTAAACTATTAAATACGCTGAGTTTAATTTGGGGGGTGTTTGGGTTTTATTATAATAAGTTTGATAGTACGGATAATACAATTGAGGAAACTCAAAATATCCTAATCAAGGAAAGGATTATAAAGCGCGGTGATTTTGTTATAAATATCGCGAGTATGCCAATCAAAGAAAAGGGCATGACAAATATGTTAAAATTAGAAAAAATAAAATAGTCTTATTGAAATTGTTTTAAGAATCGAATATCATTTTCAAAGAACAATCTCAAATCATCAACTTGGTGTAATAACATCGTGATTCTCTCTATCCCTAATCCAAAGGCAAATCCTGAGAATTTTTTAGAATCAATATTAACGTTGTCTAGGACATTTGGATCTATCATTCCGCAACCCATAATCTCTAGCCAGCCCGTTCCTTTTGTGATTCTATAATCAGTTTCTGAATTTAGGCCCCAGTAAATATCCACCTCTGCACTAGGTTCAGTAAATGGAAAAAACGATGGCCTAAAACGGGTCTTTACATCTTTGCCAAAGAGGTGTTCAATAAAGTACATTATCATTTTTTTTAAATCTGAAAAACCAACCTTTTCATCTATATATAAACCTTCTATTTGATGGAATAGACAATGGGCTCTAGCTGATATATCCTCCTTTCTATATACTCTTCCGGGCGATATAATTCTTATTGGCGGCGGGTTCACCTCCATATATCTTATTTGAACAGAAGATGTGTGAGTCCTTAATAATGTGTCTGGGTCTAAAGAAACAAAGAATGTGTCTTGCATGTCCCTGGCGGGATGATGTTTTGGTATATTTAATGCCGAAAAATTATGCCAGTCATCTTCTATTTCGGGCCCATCTGACAATTCAAATCCAACTTTATTGAAAATGCCTATAATTTGATTTTGTACTTTTGTTAATGGATGTTGAGCTCCTAATTTTTCATAATTAGCAGGCATGGTTAAATCTAATTTGCTTTTTTGTTTAACTGTCTTTTCTCTCTTTTCTAAACCTTGGGTTTTATTAAATGCTATTTTTTTTAAAGTGTTTAGTGACTTTCCTGAATCCTTTTTTTTGTCATTTGGTAAGTTTTTAAACTCTGAAAATAATTCACTGATAATACCATTTTTACTTAAATATGTTTTTTTGAATTTTTCGGAATCTTCAATTGTGGTAATATTGATCTTTTCAATATCATTTATATGTTTATTTATTTTTTCTTGCATTTAATATATATATTTGCTAGTATATCAAATTTACACGATTATTAAATAATTGATAGTATGATTACACATAAATTACACAAAATTCTGTTCTTGTTTTTTCTGTTTTCTATAACTCAATGCTATAAAACTCCATTCTTTGAGCTATCTGTCGAAGTTATAAATGAAAATTTAGAACCAATTCCCAACTGTGTTGTTTCAATAGAAATAACAGACCTAGATACTGGAGGTGTAATTTCGGGACAAATTATTAATAGTGAATATGGGGATATAACAAATGATAGTGGAACAGTCCTGTTTGGTTTTGAAAACAAAGCGTTTGTTACCGCTCGCGCCTGTTTTATGTTAGATGACATGACGGCCATGTGCAAACAAGGGCACGTCTACTTAGAAGAAAATGAAACTAAAACCCTTACTTTAATGGTCGAAGAAAGCAATTGCGATTACTGTTTTTAAAATTCAATTCCTGAATCCATAAAATAATCAATGGAAGCTTCTTTAATTAAGGCGGTTTCTTCACCAGTCTTTAATTTAGGTAAGTTTGTGTTGGTTTTCCAATGGGGCCAACCATCCTCATCTTTACCAACATATTTGTAATACCCGTATCGACTTAACAGCTTACATATGGCTATATGTAATAGATTTAATTTTTCTTCTTTCGAAAACTCTCTATATCCTTGACCCAATTCATGCACGCCAATTAAAAATAGAATTGCTTGAAGGTCTAGTGTCTTTCCGTCACCAAACTTTAAACTTATGAAATCAACTAGTTTGCTCCATTTTTTTGTATCACCTATTTGCTTATTTTTATTCATGTTAAAAATCTAATTTTGTGATCGATTCCAAATCTTTTGTTCCTGGCAAATTCTCATTTTTAAAAAAATCTAACATTGCTCCTCCTCCTGTGGAAATATAACTAAATTTTTTTTTCAAACCGAACCTAGAAATATCGGATATTGTGTCGCCCCCCCCAAGAAGGCTATATGATCCCCTTTTTGTTGTCTTAACTATTATGTCTGCAATGTCTCTACTTCCCTGACTATACTCATCGACCTCTGAGATTCCCATTGGACCATTCCACATAATTAATTTTGAGTCAGATATTATATTCGAAAATAGCCTTATTGTCTTCGGACCTATATCCACTCCGATGTATTCTGCTGGAATATTACTGATGCTTACATAAGACTGATTGGTTTTTTTTTGAAGATTATTGGTTATTAAGCAGTCTTTAGGAAGTGATAGTTTTGTCTTGCTTTGTTTTGCTTTATGTAAAAAATCTTTTACAACCTCTAATTCACTTTCTTGGCAAATAGAGTTCCCAATGCCCCCCCCCAGATGTTTTATAAATGGAAACGCCATTCCACCGCCAATAATTATGTTGTCTGCAACATTTAAAAAGGATTTTAACATATGTATTTTTGATCCTATTTTAGACCCTCCAACAATGATTGTATATGGCTCAATATTATTGTTTTTTAATTTTTTCAACTCTTTTAATTCTCTTTCTAAAAGGAGCCCTTTATAATTTTTATTTGGAAAAAATTTAGTAATTGCAGAAACGGATGCATGATTTCTATGAGAAACTCCGAATGCATCATTAATATAAATATCTCCATACATCGAAAGCTGTTTCGCGAACTCCATGTCATTTGTTTGTTCTCCTGAATAAAATCTTAAATTTTCTAGTAATACAATAGCTGAATTGTTTTCTCTAATAATTGAAGCTGATGACTCTGTAATGTCTGGAACAAATGAGACTTTTCTTTTTAATAATTTTTCTATTGCAGGTATTAGTTTTCGCAAAGAATAATTGCTATCTCTTCCTTTTGGTCGACCAAAATGAGACATTAACACAATTTTTTTTTTTTGTTTTAAAAAATGTTGAATAGTCGGGATTGATGCTTCAATCCTATTTAAATCTAATAGAGTTTCGTTTTTAATCGGTATATTATAGTCTACTCTTATTAAAGCGATTGATGGGAACGTGGATTTTTTAATCATCTCTAAAATTAATTTTTAAATTAACAAAAGTCAAGAATAAATATCTCTAGTTTTCAATAAACTAATTTTGTAAATTTAGATTAATGTATTTTAAAAGTGTTTTAGGGAATAATAGCGTCAAAAACTCATTGCTTAGAGAATTTCATTCTAATAGAATCCCGCATGGACAATTATTTTATGGTGAGGATAGTGGTCAAAAGCTTGGTATGGCATTGGCTTTTGTAACATATTTGTTTTGTGATAAAAAAATCGAAAAAGATTCTTGTGGAAAATGTGTGAATTGTGTTCAAATGTTTAAATTAACACATCCCGATTTACATTTTTTTTATCCAACTATAAAGATTCAAAAAAATAAAGAAAAAACATCTGAAAGCAAAGCCTCTTTTCCCCGTTTTCAAAAAGCAATGCTAGAAAATCCAAATTTAACCACTGCTCAATGGGCAAAAAACTTTAATTCATCAAAAAGTCCAACCATTCGGGCTGCTGACCTAAACACATTGTGCAAAATATCAAATCTAAAATCGTATCAAGGTGGATATAAGGTCTTTATTATTTGGGGTGCTGAAACAATTGTTGCAAAATCTAGCTCTATACTATTAAAAACAATTGAAGAGCCCGCCCCAAAAACTATATTTATATTTATTTCAAATAATCCGGAAAAGCTCCTGTCAACGATAAAATCTAGACTTCAGGAAAAAAAATTCACTAAACTTGATGACAACGTATTGCTAAAAAAAATTAAAATGACACATCCTCATTTAGAGAATGAGGTAATACAAAATCTGATTCTTTCAAACAAAAATAATTATCTTGATATTGTTCATTCTTTGGAAAACGATTCTGATCAAGCTCTAATTATCAATGATTTTGTAGAGTGGGTGAGATTATGTTTTTTGTCTGTCAACAAAAATGCTAAATATCAAGAGAATTCTGTAATAGTAAAAATTGTTGAATGGTCTAATAGTATAAGTAAATTGGAGAAAACTTACCAAATGAAATTTGTGAAAATTGCTACTTCCATTTTTCGATCTGCTTTTTTGTTAAATTATAATCCGCTTTTTATTGAAAGTATAAAAATAGAACATCCCGATTTTAGTATAAAAAAGTTTTCTGAGCATATTACAGGATCTAATATCTCTGAAATCTTTTCTTTATTGAGCTCTTCTCATTATTATTTGTCCCAATATGGTAATTCGAAAATAATATTTTTAGATTTATCCTTTTCTTTGGGTAAATTGTTACACAAAAAAAGAACAACCTGATTGAATTCTATGATGAAAAATAGGTATAAGATATATACACGTTCGGCAATGCGAATAATCATTTATGTTGTTCCAATTATCTGTCTGACCCTAGTCTCTTCTTGTAAGAAAAAGCACATTCGCACCTATGATTTTGAGCATGGTCAGTGGATAAAAGAGGACACCCTTGAGTTTGAGTTTAATATAAATGATGCTCTAAAAAAATATAATTTATCATTTTTTTTTAGAAACAACTTGAATTATTCATATCAAAATCTTTTTTTATTAATTGATTTAAGTTATGATAATAGAATTATAGAAACTGACACAGTAGAATATAGAATAACCGACAAATATGGACAATGGCTTGGTCACGGACTTGGCGAGATAAAAGACAATTATTTGATGTTTAATGAAAATATTGTTTTTAAAAAAGAGGGGGTGTATAAAATAACGGTGCGACATGGTATGCGACAAAATCCGTTAATTGGGGTAAATAAATTCGGCTTTAAAACAGAGCAAATATGATAAGGAATATATTTAAAGCTAAATCCATTTATATATTGTGTAAATACTGTTTCGGTATATGCCTACTCCTTCCTGTTTTAACCTTATCTATATGTCTTTTTTTGGCTTCTAGTGGTTCTTGGGGTGATCTACCTAATTTTCAAGAATTAGAAAATCCAAAAACAAATCTAGCAACTGAAGTTTTTTCAAGTGACAATAAAATTCTAGGCAAGTATTTCTATGAAAATCGAACACATGTAGAATACGATAATTTATCTCCATATTTAATTAATGCCTTAATCGCGACAGAGGATGAGCGCTTTTTTAATCATTCTGGAGTTGATTTTATTGCATTAATTCGAGTATTAAAAGGGCTGATTACTGGAAATGCAAATTTAGGGGGGGGCAGTACAATTACTCAACAATTAGCAAAAATGTTTTTTTCAAAAAAACCATCTTCTAAAATAGAGCGAGTAAAACAAAAATTTAAAGAGTGGATTATTGCTGTAAGAATTGAAAGACAGTATTCCAAACAAGAAATAATTGCTATGTATTTAAATCGTTTTGATTTTTTAAATCTAGCTGTTGGAATTAAGTCCGCTTCAAAAATTTATTTTAATGCTAGTCCTGCGAATTTAAGAATTGAAGAGGCGGCAACATTAATTGGTATGGCAAAAAACCCTTCATTATATAATCCTCTTAGGAGAATTGAAAAAACAAAACACCGCAGAAATATAGTCCTGAATCAAATGGTAAAGAATAATTACTTGGCTAAAAGTATTCGAGATTCTTTAGCTATAATACCCATTGAATTAAATTACAATAAAGTGGATCACAATGAGGGGCAAGCTACTTATTTTCGTGAACACTTGAGATCATTTATTGCTGATTGGGCAAAAAATAGAGAATCTGAAACTGGTGAAAAATACAATATTTATAAAGATGGGTTGAAAATTTATACTACTATTAATTATGAGATGCAGAAACATGCAGAAGATGCGGTAAAAAATCATATTAAAATTCTGCAAGAGAAATTTTATGAACACTGGGAGGGTTTTGAAAACGCGCCCTATGATACAAGTTGGCGTGCTGGTCAGATTGATACATTAATATTGATGCCGGCCATAAAAAGGTCTGAAAGGTATAGGAAAATAAAACATTTAAAACTGTCGGAGTCTGATTTGTTAGATGTTTTTAATTTGCCAACCCCAATGTCTGTTTTCTCTTGGAGTGGTAGAATTGATACAATACTCAGTCCTTTAGATTCTATAAAATATTATAACTATTTTTTGCATTCTAGCTTAATATCAATTGAGTCTTCTACTGGACAAATCAAAGCGTGGGTTGGGGGTATTAATCATAAACAATTTAAATATGACCATGTACAAGAAGGGAAAAGACAAGTTGGTTCTACGTTTAAGCCCTTTATATATGCAACAGCTATTGATCAATTTAAATACTCTCCTTGCTTTAAGGTTCCTAATGTGCAAGTAATATTTGAAAAAGAAGAATGGGGTTTAGATGAAGATTATATTCCTGAAAATGCTAACAAAAAATATGGTGGTGAATTTACTTTGATTGAGGGTTTAGCAAAGTCAAAAAACACTGTTTCTGCCTATTTAATGAAGCGAGTTAAGCCTAAAAAAGTTATTTCTTTGGCTCGAAAAATGGGCATTAAAAGCTATTTGCCTTCAGTCCCATCATTATGTTTAGGAACCGCTGAAATTTCTTTATTTGAAATGACCGGAGCGTATAGCACTTTTGCTAATGAGGGAATGTATATCCCCCCTTATTTTGTTTCAAGAATAGAAGATAAAAATGGTGTGGTTTTAGAGAATTTTAGCAATGTGCCTGTTGAGGTGTTAAGTAAAGAAAAAAACCACATTATGGTTAAATTGCTTGAGGGTGTTGTAAATCAAGGTTCAGGTGGTCGGCTTAGGTGGAAATATGGTCTAACAAATCAAATTGCTGCCAAAACAGGAACCACTCAAAACCATTCAGATGGTTGGTTTATTGGATTTACCCCTGATTTAGCAACCGGTGTTTGGACTGGAGCGGACAATAGGGCTGTTCGTTTTCGAGATCTACATATGGGTCAAGGTGCTGAAATGGCATTACCTATTTGGGCAAATTATATGGCCTCATTATATAATGATAATTCTGTTAGTATATCTAAAGAGGATTTTCCATTTCCTGAAAATGGTGTCTCTGTAACACTAGATTGTAATAAAAGAAAAGAAATTAATAACGATGATGAATTTTAATTATGAATAAAGTCTATAAAAATGCCGAAGATACCATATTTGATGTAAAAGATAAATCAACAATTATGTTGGGCGGGTTTGGCCTTTGTGGGATCCCTGAAAATCTTATAGGAGCATTGGTAAAAAGTGGGGTTCGAGAATTAACCTGTATATCAAATAACGCTGGAGTGGATGATTTTGGAATTGGATTATTGTTAAAAACCCGACAGGTAAAAAAAATGATATCATCCTATGTGGGCGAAAATTCTGAGTTTGAAAGACAACTCTTAAATAATGAGCTCGAAGTAGACCTTATCCCTCAAGGAACTTTGGCTGAAAGATGTAGGGCTGCTGGAGCAGGAATTCCAGCTTTCTATACCCCTGCTGGTGTAGGAACAGAAATTGCAGATAATAAAGAAGTGAAAGTTTTTGATGGGAAAGAGTATTTATTAGAATTAGCTTTTAAGTCTGATTTTGCTTTTGTCAAAGCTTGGAAGGGCGATGCGTTGGGAAACTTAATTTATAAAGGCACTGCTCGAAATTTTAATCCTATGATGGCTGCAGCAGGAAAAATAACTATTGTAGAAGTTGAAGAATTAGTGCCTATTGGAAGCTTAGATCCAAATATAATACACACTCCGAGTATCTATGTAGATCGAATCTTTCAAGGCAAAAACTATGAAAAACGAATTGAAAAAATAACAATCCAATAAAAAGTTATAATATGGCATTAGACAAGTTCCAAATTGCTAAAAGAATATCAAAGGAATTAAAAGATGGCGATTACGTCAATCTCGGCATAGGTATTCCTACATTAATAGCTAATTATATACGAGAGGATATTTCCGTTATTATGCAATCTGAAAATGGCCTTTTAGGGATGGGGCCTTTCCCAGCAAAAGAACATGTTGATCCTGATTTGATTAACGCCGGAAAAGAAACCATTACAACACTAGAGGGCTCTTCACTTTTCAATTCAGCAGAAAGTTTTGCTATGATTCGGCGAGGAAGGGTTGATTTAACTGTTTTAGGGGCGATGGAAGTTTCTCAAAATGGAGATATTGCAAATTGGAAGATCCCCGGAAAAATGGTAAAAGGAATGGGGGGGGCCATGGATTTGGTGGCTTCAGCAAAAAATATAATTGTGGCTATGATGCATACAAACAAAAGGGGGGAATCCAAATTGTTAAAAAAATGTTCGCTCCCTATAACTGGTGTTAATTGTATTAAAAAAATTGTAACTAATCTAGCCGTTTTAGATATTGAAAAAGGACAATTTGTTTTAAAAGAGCATGCGCCTGGTGTTTCACTTGAAGAGATAAAAGCTGCTACAGATGGTGACTTACTGATTCCCGATTTTGTTTCTGAAATGGATTTGGGTTGATGAAAATTATATCATATAATATAAATGGTATCCGTGCCGCTATAAAAAAGGGGTTTGTTGACTGGTTAAAAAAAGAATCTCCCGACGTAATTTGTCTACAAGAAATAAAAGCTAATATCGACCAATTTGATACATCTGAATTTGAAAAATTAGGGTATTATTGTTTTTGGTTTTCTGCTGAAAAGAAAGGGTATAGTGGTGTAGCCATCTTATCCAGGATCAAACCAAAAAATATTATTTATGGATGTGGTGTTTCTGAATTTGACTCTGAAGGACGTATTATAAAAGCAGAGTTTGATAACATAAGTGTTTTATCGTGTTATTTTCCATCTGGAAGCAGTGGTGAAATTAGACAATCCTTCAAGATGAATTTTTTAGACTTCTTTTATGATTTTGTGAAAGACGAAAAACAGGGCTCTCATGTCATTGCATGTGGAGATTATAATATCTGTCACAAAGCTATTGATATTCATGATCCTATTAGAAACAAATACTCTTCTGGTTTTTTAGAAGAAGAGCGAAATTGGATAGACTCATTTCTCAATTTGGGCTTCATTGATGCTTTTAGAGAAATAAATCCTCACCCACATCAATACTCTTGGTGGAGCTATAGGGCAAATGCTAGGATGAATAATAAAGGGTGGCGTATAGATTACCACATGCTGAGTGATGGTCTAAAAGATAAAATTAAAGATGCTAGAATTTTAAGCAACATACATCATTCCGATCATTGCCCAATTTTACTAGAGCTGCTAAATTAAGGACATGGTACCGTTTGACTAAAGTCGACCATCATAGTTGCGCCATTGAAACCTAAAACCACCTTAAAACAATCACCATTTTCATCTTCCACCGTTAAATTTAAACTTGGGGCCTCCTCTGAATTCTCATCGTTGGTTATAAGAAGATGTGCTGGGCCAGGATCTCCTTGTTCACCTGTCTCCCCAGTATTACCAATTGGTCCTTGAGGCCCTTGACTCAAGTATTCAAAAAAATCTTGAACTGTCCCCGCTGTTCCATCACCATCTAAATCCGCATCTGCTGCTAGAACTAATATGCTATCATTGTTTAATATTTCTTGATTTAGCCAATACTCATATATATTGTGAGCCAATAAGTATTCATCTATTGTTCCTGTATTTCCCTGATCCAACCACTCCTCATACATGCTTGGGCCCTGGGGTCCTGTGTTTCCTATATCTCCCTGGTCTCCCTGGTCTCCTTGAATTCCTTGAATTCCTTGAGGCCCCTGGGGTCCTGTATTTCCTTGAGGTCCCTGCGGCCCCATATCTCCAATCGGCCCCTGGTCTCCCTCTTCTCCCTGTGGTCCGGGATTACCTGGGTTTTCACTTGTTTCGGCAAATAATGCATATGGTACACTTCTCAACTGTGTAGAGCCGATAATAAGATAATCTGTATCTGCTGTATTTTCTCCCATCTCAGCAATACCAATTGTTAAAAAGTGGGTATGATTGCCCCAATCTATCATTTCAAAGTCCGATGCTGGAGTTGGTTGGCCTCCCCCAACAGCTAAACTAACTAGACCAATATTGTTTGTAGTAATTGAAAAATGTTCTTCTCTATATATAGGGAAATTATCTGGGCTATCTTCAGAAATACTTACTGATATATTAATAGTTTCATTTACTCTCGGTTGCCAATTATTGTCTCTTATCACTGTTTGGTATGAAAATGTGTGAGGTGCTTGCGCGTCACAAATTGTTACCAGTATTAATAAAAAAATAGAAAATATATGTCTCATAATTAATTTAGCTTTTGAATTTTATAAACTTGCTTGTGCTTTTGATTTAATCCAACTTCTAAAAAATATATCCCTTGAGAAAACTGGCTTAAATAGATATCTTGTGTCTCTGTTCCGTCTACTTGTAATAATGAAAAAACTATACTGCCTTTTGTGTCTTTAATTATTAGATCTACGGATTGCTTTATGTTGCAATTAATATATATGATGTCTTGTGTTGGATTCGGATACAATTGAATTTCATGTTCATTAAATGCTTCTTCTACCTTTGATAATTGATAATTTTCTTGGTGAAACCCTTGTGTTAAAATAATTTCTGGGTGTGCGAATGTCTCTATTGCTATCTCGCCTAAAGAAAAACACAAATTATAATTATCCTGTATGAGAGTTCCTCCTGCAGAAGAAATTAGAGCTGGGCTATTTATAATTTCTGTTTGTGCACATGCTATGTTAGCGCAAATACAAAAAAACCATAAAAGGCTCAGTTTCATTAATTTAATCTTTAATAAAGCTTTCTGTAGCTGTTGCATTAGTTGACTGTATATTAATAAAATAGGTCCCATTTAATAAGCTTGAAACATCTAATTTAATATTATTTGTTGCTGATTGAAAATTTTCGCTTAAAATAACATCGATTAACCTTCCTTTGCTATCATATAGATAACCTTTTAAATTTTTTGAATCATCCAAATTATAAGTAACAATAATTTCATTTTGTGTCGGATTAGGAAATATCTCTATTCCATTTTTGATGTTTTCTGAAATATTAGTTTGATTATCTATGCCTAAATAGATGTCTTCATCTCCTTCTTCATATGGAACGTAATAAATCGGACAAAAAAACATTTCATCTGTTGTAAGCTCTCCCCAACCCATATCACTATCGCTAGTATTATCATAAGTAGCAATTGCTTCTATTCTTGATCCAGCAGGAATATGCTGCATGTACTCAGGGTAATAAAACCCTTGCCAATCAAAATCCCAATTAGGTATTTTAATGATCGGTAGAGTTTCACCACCTGGTGTTTCAGCATAAACCTCCCAAGATTTTCCCATTAAATGAGAGTGTGGTAAAATGCCTAAAAGGCTCCATGCCTCCGGCAATTCGCAATTTTGTTCTCCATAAAAGCCCGTTGGTTGTCCAAACTGATAAATCTGCCCTGGACCAAACATGTCAACAAATGAATTAGAAAAATTTAAGCAAGCTTCTATCTCTGTTTCCGTGTTAGCGGGAACCTCTAAGTCTAGTCTCAACCACATCTTCATTTGAACTTCTCGTTCCACTTCAGAGGCTGGTTTTGTAAATAAGTTAATTGATGATTGATCCCATTCGTCTATTGAAGATGGTGCATAGTGTATTTGGCAAAGTAAATCTGCTCCTGCAGGAATTTTCATTCCCAATTCACCATTCCAAACAATTGGGTTCATTCCTGGGGCATAACCACCCAAAAAAACATAATCGTTGGGGCTCACACCGTCTAAGCTAAATCCACCAAAAGATTCATATCCTAAAATGTCTGGTGACTCTGCATCTTGTTCTGCACCAGTACCAGTCACATCGGCCATCATAATCGCATGATGAACGGCTTCTCTATTGTCTGGGCGAAATTCTATTGCTTTGATATATGTGTCCTCTGTAAATCCTGTTGGAAACACAAAAACTCGATAATCATCTTGGTTGTTTCCTTCAACAAAATACTCCTCCTCCAACTCAAAGACATAGTCCGGAACACCGATGGCAGACCCCTCTGGAAAAATTGGCATTTCCGCTTCTATTTCTGGATCACCTTCTATCATTCCCTGATCCACCCATTCACTAATCAAGTTCTTTTCGTCTTCTGTTAAGAATCGCTCATCAAGCAATGAATGTGGCGTATAGCTTGGGTCTGGTGGCCATGGCGGCATATAGTTATTTTGAGTGACATATTCAATCATGCTCCCTAGAGCAGCAACCTCTTCATAGGAAGTAAGATTGCTCGGTCCTGACTCACCTGAACGATGACAAGATGTACATTTATTATATATAATAGCTGAGATGTCTTTTGTAAAAGTAACCTGTTGTGATTGACTAAGTGCTGTGAAAACAAAAAATAATAATATTGTGATAATTTTTTTCATAAGTGTGGTTTTAATAATTAATTAAGCATCCAACCGCTTCTGTTTCAGAATAATCTACTTCAATTCCATTTACAATATCCGTTAATATATCTATTAAATAATTTTCTGAGGGAAGGCTCCACTCGCCTAAAGCCTGATAACTATTGTCTATCATTCCCCTATAAATTAAATTTCCATTAAGCTCAATAAATACTTCAGGTGTAACAATTGGCAAATAATGCTGGGAATATGGTCCTGGTTCATTATCTAATTCGTTATAATCTACCATAACTGAAAAAGGAATGTCATATTGAATGACAAAATTAGAGAGGCTTTCATATGTTGAGAAAGAGTTTGGGGAAAATCCTCTAAATATCATGTTTTGATTCAATGTGTCACAAAAATATCGAGACGCTTCTCTAAGCGGGCCACACATGTATTGAGCAATTGGACAATTTTCATATAAAAACACTGTAATCGTTGTTTGAAAATTATTTGGTTTTGGAGTACAAGTCGAATTACAATCCTCGAATGTTTCAAATTCTCCACTAATCACTGAAAGACATCCTCCGGCATCTCCTAGGCAAGTGTATCCCACATCAAAATCACTAGAGTCATTCTTGTCACATGAGCAAACAATTAATAATGCTAGAATTAAAGTGAAGTTTCGTGACAGCAACATTCCAACAAAGATATATAATTAATTTAACATTATGAGCTGACGAGGAGATTTGAACTCCCGACCTCTTCCTTACCAAGGAAGTGCTCTGCCCCTGAGCTACGTCAGCTTAAATCACAAATCTATTTTAAATTTAATAATTTGAACTATATTGTTATTAGTAAATTAAGTATGTCAAAAACAAACCTATCTCATCTTGTGTCTTTAAGGCAAGCTATTTTAAAGCTTATAAAAAAGCGAAAAAGCAGTTTAAATATTAAGCAGATTGCCTGGGAGCTAAAGCTAAAGGGTAAAAAACATCAACAAAGAATAGAAAAAACACTTGATGATTTGGAGCGGGATAGATTGGTTGTAAGGAGGGAAAAATATAAATTTCAATATAATCCAAGAACTGAATTAATTCTTGGCACTATTGACATAAATAAGCGTGGCAATGGATATGTGTTATCGGATTCCTATGATGATGATATATTCATTGATGAAAAAGATCTTTTAAACTCCTTAAATGGTGACCTAGTTTCAGTTCAAATAACTAGACATAAAAAAAATGGTCTTTCTGGAAAAATAAAAGAGGTTTTAAAAAGGGCTAAAACAAAATTTATTGGAATAATTAAAAGTAACGATCGAAATATATTTTTTATTCCCGATAATGAAAAGGTGGGTTCTGACTTTTTTATTCCAAAAGACAAATTGAATGGAGCGAAAAATAATGACCGGGTTATTGTTCAATTCTTAGAATGGCCATTGTCCGCTGGATGCCCATTTGGTTCGGTAGTTAAAGTTTTGAATAACCCTTCTGAATTAAAAGATGAAATAAATAATACTATTGATTTATTCGATCTTCGGAATAGCTTTTCAAGTGGAATTAAAAAAGAGTTGACGCTGTTAAGGGCGGGAGTTAAACCCTCGGAGATTAAGCTGCGGAGAGATTTTCGAAAAGAGATTACTTTTACAATTGATCCACATGATGCAAAAGACTTTGATGATGCATTATCAATCAGTTTTCTTCCAAACAATAAATTCTCTATTGGTATTCATATTGCAGATGTTGGTCATTATGTAAAACCCCATTCTGAAATTGATAAAGAAGCTTTTTTAAGAGCTTTTTCTATTTATTTTCCTGGAAAAGTAATCCCCATGTTGCCTGAAAAATTATCCAATTTAATTTGTTCATTACGCCCAAATGAGGATAAGTTATGTTTTTCTGTTGTTGTAGAATTTGATTCTAAATTATCTCAATCTGAAAAAGTGTGGTTTGGAAAGGGGGTTATTAATTCTAATCATCGATTTACGTATGAAGATGTTGAATGCATTCTTAATACAAGAAAAGGTTTATTTTTTGAAGAGCTTGACTTAATGAACAGGTTAGCCACCAAACTGCGAATGAACCGAATGAAAAAGGGTTCAATTAATTTTGATAGAACAAATACATCTTTTGAGCTGAATAACGATGGCGAGCCAATTAAAATTCTACAAAAAGAGCCACTAAAATCACATAAATTAGTTGAAGAATTTATGCTATTAGCAAACAAACAAGTTGCGAAGAGGTTGCAGAAATGCATTTATAGAGTACATGATCTTCCAAATAAGGATGCACTAAAAGAGGTTGCTATATATTTAAAAAACTCGAAAATAAAAGAGTTCAAATTAGATGTAAAAAGCAGTCTCCTTTCAAGCAGAATCAATAAATTATTAAAAAATCCAAATATCAATCAAGCTGTATTTCAAAATTTAATTTTACGAGCAATGTCAAAAGCTAATTATAGTATCAAAAATATTGGACATTATGGGCTAGGATTTCAAGAGTATACTCATTTTACTTCCCCTATTAGAAGATATGCTGATCTTCTTATACATAGATTTCTATATATGTCGATTGAAAATCAGAAATATGCTGTGTCTGATTTAAAAAAATCATGTGATCATTTTTCTACAAAAGAACGATTGTATGTTGATGTCGAAAGAAGTATTGACAAATTTGTAAAATTAAAATTATTAGAAAAATCTGTTGGTAAAATTTTTGATGGTATGATAACTGGGTTGGTTAAGTGGGGTATTTATGTTGAATTAGAGGGGGGGATTGCAGAGGGAATGGTGTCTTCAAAAAAGCTAAAAGATAGCAATTATTATTATAATGAAAATTTGAGATCTTTTATTGAAAGGAAAAGTGGGAAAAAATATATGCTCGGACAAAGTTTAGTGGTAGAAATAAGTGATGTTAATTTGTTAAAAAAAGAAATGGATTTAAATATTGTTTAAAAATATATTATATATGAAAACCTATATGTGTGTTTTTCTTTTTTTGCTTCTTATTAGCTGCGCAAACATAATTCCTCCGACGGGCGGAGAAGTGGACCATAATCCTCCACGGTTAATTTTATCAAATCCCCAAAATAAAAATACTGGTTTTGATTCTGAAACTATTTTATTACAGTTTGACGAATATGTTGAGCTAAAAAACAAAAACAGTATAAGGGTTTCTCCCGTTTGTGAGCCTCCTCCAAAAATAACGACTAAAGGAAGGCGGATAGAGTTAGATTTTTCCTGTTCTTTTGATAAGTCCGTCACATACACCATTAACTTTGGTAAATCTATTTGCGATTTAAATGAGGGGAATGTGTTGGAAAATTTTACATACGTTTTTTCTACTGGAGAACGTTTGGACTCTATGAATATACGGGGCTCTGCTAAAGACAATTACTCTTATCAAGAAATCAGTGGCGCGATGATTGGCTTATACAAAAACTGTGATTTTTCTCGTCCCTATTATTATACATATACGAATGATGATGGTGATTTTTTAATTGAGAACATAAAGGATGACAGCTATTTAATATTTGGTTTTGATGATAAAAACCGAAATTTGAAATATGATTTTGGGGAAATTGTATCTATTCCTATAGACGTGGCTGATTTTAATAAAAACTATGATTTAAAATTCTTTTATGAAAATGATTATTCCCAAAAAATAAATGTTTCAAATACTAGCACAAATACATTAAATTTTGAACACGGATTAAATCCGGATTCTATTATTATTTTAAATACTGATGGGCTATGGAATTATGGTGATATATCATCTGTATTTTGGTTCAATAATGCACCCCCAGTTATTAAATATCTAATTAATGGAGTGGTAGATTCTGTGAAAATTTATAATACCAAGCATCCTAAAGTGATGTTAAATGCTATTAATGATGTCGAAGAAATTATTAATACTAAATCTGTGGTAATTAAATCTAATTCTCCAATACACGAATGTGTTTCAAGTGGGTTTAACTGGATTAGTGGCCAAAAAGCTATTCCTGCAAGACAAATAGGCTTATTTGCGCTTGAGGTTCCTGTTCCAGATACAGATTTGCCAGAAGATAAATTAATTATTAATCCTGGTGCGATTCTTTTTGAAAGAGGGCTGGAAAATGATTCCACATCATTTATATTTGATTTTGATCCTGTTAACTATGGATCATTGAACATAGGGGGTGTAAGCTTAAGCAGTAATCTGATTCTTGAGCTTTTTAATGATGAAGGCGTTATAAAAAAGCGAAAATTAACAGAGGAAACAAATATCAACTATATTCATCCTGGGGTATATCAATTAAGGGTTTTTGAGGACTTAAATAATGACAACAAATGGACACCTGGAGTTGTTAATAAAAATAAGCTTTCGGAGTTTGTGTATATGTATCCTGATCTAATCAAAATTAAACCAAACTGGGAGCTGGAAATCATACTAAAACTAAACAAATAACACATATAGCTTTTTATATACATGTTCTTTTTGTTGAATCTTGTCCACACATTTTTCTACAATTTGTGGATTTATCTTATATTGTTCTTTTTTAAAAAATATCCAAAATGAAATCATCTATCATCAAAAAGGTTTCTATGGCTCTTTCTGGGCTATTTTTGGTTATATTCTTGGCCCAACATTTAGCAATTAATTTAACTTCTATTATCCCGGACAACGGCAAAACATTTAATGCTATTTCACACTTTATGGGATATACTCCGGTTGTCCAATTTATACTCCAACCTATTTTAATTTTTGGAGTTTGTTTTCATTTCATAATGGGATTTGTTTTAGAATATCGAAATAGGCAAGCAAGGAATGAAAAATATATTTATCATAAAACGAGAAGCTCTTGGATATCTAAAAATATGATAGTAACGGGGCTTGTTATTTTAGCTTTTTTAGCACTGCATTTTTATGATTTTTGGTTTCCTGAAATGGACTACAAATATATATCAAATGAGGCGCCCGATTCACTAAGATATTTTCATGAAATGAAAGAAAAATTCTATGGAGAAACTACTAGAACTATTATCTATTGTTTGTCTTTTTGCTTGCTTGGGATGCATCTAGGCCATGGTCTTGCTTCATCTTTTCAATCAATTGGGGTAAGTAGCTCACGTCAAAAAGCATTGCGAACAATAGGAAACATATATTCCTTAATAATATCCATCGGATTTATAGCCATTGCTCTTTTTCATTATTTTATCCATTAATCTTTTTCTTAATGGCTTGATCAATAGCCATTTCTAATTATTATTTAGAATTGGACAAAATAAGACAAATGGGTACATTTTTTTATTTTATTTTTGTTTTTAGACTGAATATTGTATATTTGTTTTGTATACTAAAATAGACAATAGTGGCCAAAGGCGGACAAATGTTGAGCATTAAGGAGGTGGCGGACATGTTAAATGTCTCCCAAAAAACTATCAGAAGACACATCAACTCTGGAAAGATAAAGTCTGTAAAGCTTGGTGGGATTCACAGAATATCAAGCGAGGAGATTAGTACACTATTAAGCGTTGAAAAACTAACACAACCCTCGCCTAATGAAAGCTTTCCATTTCCAAGTAAGGTGCCTGAGGGTCCCCTAAACAACAAATGGGAAAAACACAAGGGGGCCATAAACCTTATAAGTCCAGCAAACAAAAGAAATATAGATATAATTGTGGTCGGGACCGGTCTTGCTGGGGCATCTGCTTCTGCTACGCTAGCCGAGCTTGGTTATAATGTAAAAGCATTTTGCTTTCAAGACTCTCCCAGAAGAGCTCACTCAATTGCTGCTCAAGGCGGAATCAATGCTTCAAAAAACTATCAAGGTGATGGCGACTCTAATTACAGGTTGTTTTATGACACTATTAAGGGTGGTGACTATCGTTCTAGGGAAGCTAATGTTTATCGGCTTGCGGAGGTTTCTGGAAATAT
>CEUA01029211.1_pt1 | contig 23679 bp, 21 predicted proteins | sample 361541 | NCBI WGS metagenome assembly CEUA01 (sample SAMEA2623079, study PRJEB7988) | marine metagenome | isolation source: saline water (ENVO:00002010), including
AGAATTTGCAAAAAATAATAATATTGATTTGATTGATGTTTCTCATATGCTTTCTTTTTTTAAGGAGCAAGATCTTGTTTTAGATAATGAAATAATTACACAAAAAGATTGGCCTAGTAGTAAAAAAAATATTTTTCCTGAAAAATTTAAAAATATTATGCCTTGGTCTTTATATAGAGTGCTAACTAAGAAATATAATCCATTAAATAGCGCTGGAGAATGGTTAGATAAGAAAAATTTTATCTATGATATTCCATTTGATCAATGGTTAAAGAATAAAGGCTTTAGCGAAGATCAGATTAAGCTAGTTTATGGTATAAACGTAAGTTATGGCTTAGATGCTAAAGATATTTCCACACTTTTACTATTATATAGAGCAGCATTTTCTTCAGATCAGAAAATAATTGATGATAAAGTAATTGGATACACAGCATTAAATGGAGTAAATACCTTTACTGACATCATGTCCTCTCAGTTAGAAAAAGAAATTCATTTCAATAAAAATGTACTGAGTATAAATTCAGGGAGAAATGAGACTTCAATACATTGTGAAGATGGTAGCCACTATGTAGCTGATCATGTAATATGTTCAGTCCCTCTAAGCGTGTTAAGAGGGATTTTATTTCATCCTGCTCTTCCAAAAAAACAATATGAAGCTATTAAAAATATACCTTATCAACCGATGACTCAAATTTATTTTAGGCATAAATCAAAATTCTGGGAATTAGATGAATATAACCCTAGTTTTTTTTCAAATAGCCTAGTTGGGATGTTTAGTGCAACAAGAAATAGAGATAATCCTAAAGAGATTACAAGTTTTACTTCGTGGATTTTTGGCAAAAATGCTATAGCAATTGATAAATTGTCAAAGAAAGAAGCAGCAGAATTAATTACCAAGACTATTGAGAATATTAGACCATCATCAAAGGACCAGCTAGAATTTATTGATTTAATGTCTTGGGGTAATGAGAAATTTTCTAAGGGGGCTTGGGCTTATTATAGGCCTGGTCAGATTAGAGATTATGCGAATATTCTTGGAAATTCACATAATAATATACATTTCTGTGGAGAGCATTTAGCAAAAGATAATAGAGGAATGGAGGGAGCTATGGAATCAGGAATTTCCATAGCTAGAAAATTAATTCAGAGTTAGTTTGTTTTTACTAGAAGAGAATCTATATGTAGGAAAATTAATTGATGATAGTAAGTTTTCAATAGAATCTTGATCATTGAGCTCAATTATTTGTTTCATTAAGTTATTATTATATATTGGTGAAAGCATGCTAATAAAATCTTTCATGTAGCTTCTCAGAACCATATCTTTTGGAAAGCCTAACCAAGTAGTAACTTCTGGAAATAAATTTGATGCATCTATAGGAGTTAAATCATTAGAATCATTTTCCTCAAAGGTCATTGAAGCTACTACTCCAACTCCCATTCCAATTCGAACATAAGTTTTGATAATATCAGCATCTCTTGCTGTAAAAACAACTCTTGGATTTAGATTTTTATCTATAAATGCTTGTTTAAAAGACGAGTCTCCAGTAAGACTAAAAATATAGGTTACTAAAGGATAGGAAGAGAGAGATTCTAAACTTATATTTTTTTTTGATATAGGGTGATTTTTAGGAGCAAGAATTATTCTATTCCAATGAAACAGTGGAAGTAATTTAAGGCTAGGGAAATATTTAATAGCTCCTGTAGCCATAGCAAAATCAACTTGATGAGTATTAATTAATTCTGCTATCTGTTCAGAAGTTCCCTGATGGAGCTCCAAATCTATTTTTGGATATTTTTGAGTAAAATTTTTAATAATATCAGGTAAGATGTATCTTGCTTGAGTATGTGTAGTTGCAATCGAAAGCTTACCTTCTTCCTCACCTGAAAGGTCACCAGCTATTCTTTTAATATTTTCAGATTCCCTAAGAATATTTCTTGCCTTTTCAATTACCTCAAGTCCTGCATTCGTAATAGATACTAAACTTTTCCCTTTTCTCTTAAATAGCTGCATCCCTAGCTCAGCTTCAAGGTACTTTATTTGTTTGCTTATTCCTGGCTGACTTGTAAATAGTTTTTCTGCAGCAGAAGATATATTAAGGCCATTATCAGCAATGGTAATTAGATATTTAAGCTGTTTAAGTGTCATAAAATTATTTTATATTTTTATAGAATTATATCATATAACATTTTGGAATATATGAATTGTAACAAAATCTTTCTTTTTCTATAAAAAAACATGTATCTTTCGCATTCAAATAAATATTTAAGGAAAATATCTTTATGATATATGAAAATATACTTGAGACTATCGGTAATACACCAGTAGTAAAGTTGAGCAAAACTAGCCCAGAAGGTATTGATATCTACGTGAAGCTAGAATCATTTAATCCGCTTAGTTCAGTTAAAGATCGCCTAGCTTTTGCAATTATTAATGATGCAGAAAAAAAAGGCTTATTAAGTCCAGGCCAAACAGTTGTTGAAGCCACCTCTGGTAATACTGGAATTGCTTTAGCTATGGTTTGTGCTGCGAAGGGTTATCCATTTGTTGCTACCATGGTCGAGACTTTTTCAGTAGAACGCCGAAAGATTATGAAGGCTCTTGGAGCAAAAGTTATATTAACTCCTGCTGCTGATAGAGCTACAGGAATGGTTAAAAAAGCAGAAGAGTTAGCAAAAAAGAATGGGTGGTTTCTAGCTAGACAATTTCAAAATTTAGCTAATCCAGAATTCCACCGACAAACAACAGGCCCAGAAATATTAAGCGATTTTGCCGGTAGACAGTTAGATTATTGGGTAACTGGATGGGGCACTGGTGGCACTCTAACAGGCGCAGGTGAAGTTATAAAACTTGCTAGACCAAATGTTCAAATAGTTGCCACTGAGCCTGAAGGAGCCCAGTTAATAGCGGGTAAGGATTGGCAGCCCCATAAGATACAAGGCTGGACTCCAGATTTTTTACCTGAAGTTATGAATTTAGATATTCATGATCATCTGATTCCAGTAACTGATGAGGAGGCAAAAAATACAGCTAGAAATCTTGCAAAACAGGAAGGTATATTTGTTGGCTTGTCTGGGGGAGGAACACTTGCTGCTGGCTTAAAAGTAGCTGAATTAGCTGAGCCAGGATCAGTAATGCTTATTATGCTTCCTGATACAGGTGAAAGATATCTTAGTACTTACCTATTTGATGATCTGACTGAAGAATCAGATGACGATTGGTTAGATAGCCAATAGTATTATTTTTTTATGTTATATTGACTCCATATATTTTTTTTGGAATTTGATAATGACTATTAAGAATAGTATCGCGATAATACTTTTTTTTCTTTGTTCATATGCTTCATCGCATCACTCTATGGCTGAATTTGATCGTAGTGTTGTTAGCGAGATTGAAGGTGTAGTATCAAAAATAAGTTGGAGAAACCCTCACATATTGTTTGAAATAGAAGAGCAAGGAGATAGTGCATCAAATATAACCTGGGTTGTAGAAGGGGGATCGATTAGCGCTCAGAGTCGAAGAGGATTTACTGGTGATGAGGTTTCTATTGGAGATAGTGTTTTAGTAGCTGGTAACCCTTCAACTGCAAGAGATAATTACATTCAAGTATCACATATGCTGATTCATGATCAACAATTAGAACTATTATTAGGAGCATCTATTGAGCCAAGATGGTCTAATACTTTTATAGGTGATGATCGTAGATTAGCAATTGATGTTGGATATAGTGAAAAGCCAGATATAGATAGTTCTTTGTCTAGAGAAAATATTTTTAAAGTCTGGAGCCAGGCTGTTAGAGCTTGGTTTTTCACAGCACCACAAGATTTGACAGAATCCGCTATCATTGCAACCTCAAATTTTGATAATATTCTTGATAATCCTTTGCTAGAATGTGTGCCTCCAGGCATGCCCTCTTTGATGGGAAATCCTTATCCAATGGAATTTATTCAGGCTAGTGGAAATATAGAAATTATTTTTGAAGAGTTTGACGCTAAAAGAACTATTGTTATGGGGAAAAATATTATAGCTCCAGAAGATATTCCTTACTCTCATACTGGATATTCAATTGGAGTGTGGCAAGACTCTACCTTGGTGGTTACAACAGATAGAATTGACTGGCCATACCTTAATAGAGTGGGCGTTCCTCAGTCAACAAGTGTAAAAATAACTGAGTATTTTAATGCGACAGATGATGTTTTGCATTATAAGTTAGTTGTTGATGAACCTATTTCTTTGGTAGAGCCTTTTGTTTGGGAAGCTCATTGGGTTAATTTGCTAGGTGAAACTGTCGAGCCTTATGAGTGTGTAGCTGAAGATTCAGTTTGATATGTGGTATTTATTAATTCTTGACCTGTATTTTTTTTAGTTCAAAAAATTCATGTTCTATAGATAGTTCAATTAGTTTTTTCCATAATGGGAGGCTAATTTTTAAAGATAGCCCATATTCATTAGATAACTGCTCTACATTTTTTAGCACTTGGTCAATTCTATTTTGATCAAATACTAGCGCCTCATCATTTTTAACCAAAGCTGCTTTTTTAATACATTTCTGACGTTTAGTTAGTAAGACAACTAACTCTTTATCAATAGCATCTATTTCTTTTCTTACTTTCTTCATCGACATAGATTAAACCCAAAAATTAAAATATTTCAAATAATGCAGCGGCACCCATCCCGCCTCCAATACACATAGTGCTTACTACATATTTAGCATTCCTTCTTTTTCCTTCTAGAATTACATGACCAGCAAGTCTAGCACCAGTCATTCCATAAGGATGGCCTATAGATATTGATCCACCGTTAACATTCATAATTTCCATAGGTATTCCCAAGCGATCTCTACAATAAATTGTTTGGACAGCAAAAGCTTCATTTAGTTCCCATAAGTCAATATCATCAACAGTTAAATTATGTTTTTTAAGTAACTTAGGAACAGCAAGAGCTGGCCCTATTCCCATTTCATCAGGATCACACCCTTCGACCACAAAGCCTTTATAAGAAGCTAAAGGTTCTAAATTTTTTCTTTCAGCATACCTTTCACTAACTATAACAGATGCTGAGGCACCATCAGAAAGTTGAGATGCATTTCCAGCTGTTATAGTTTTTTCTACCCCTTCAAAAACAGTTTTTAGTTTAGAGAGCCCTTCTAAGGAAGTTGAGGGACGATTACCCTCATCTTTTAGAATTTTAATATTCTCCTTCTTAATTTCCCCACTTTTTTCATCTTTTACTAATCTAATTGATTCTAGAGCAATAATTTCATCATCAAACTTACCTTTAATCTGTGCCTCATGGGTTCTTTTCTGGCTAATAAGTGCATACTCATCTTGTTTTTCTCTAGAGATCTTGTATCTTTTTGCAACTACTTCAGCAGTTTCAAGCATTGACATAAAAATATCTGGCTGCAATTTTATTAATTCAGGATCATTTATAAAGTGGGTATTAGCGTGTTCATTTTGCACTAAAGATATTGATTCAATTCCACCTGCTACAGAAATTTGAGTATTATTAGTAATTATATTTTGGGCTGCTACCGAAATTGCTTGTAAGCCAGATGAGCAATGCCTACTCACAGTAAGCCCAGACACTTTAGTTGGTAATCCTGCTCGTAGAGCACCTTGTCTTGCTATATTATTTCCCGTAGTTCCTTGGGGTCTGCCACAGCCCATAACAACATCCTCTACTTCATTAATCTCGATGCAGCTTTTTTTTATTGCATGATGAATTACATGGCCAGCTAGAGTTGCTCCATAAGTATTATTAAATGCTCCTTTATATGCCTTCCCTATTGGAGTTCGGGCCGTTGATAGAATTACAGCTTGTTCAAGCACAATAAGTTACTAAGAAAATATGATGTCTAAGACAGGGAAGAAAATAAATAAGAAAAAAATCCAAACACTTATCCATATAAGAGTAGTAAAACCTAAAAATTTTAGAATTGGATTGGGGTACCTTAAGTGTTTTTCTTCGCCTTTTAAGTTAACAAATATAATTGCAAAGGCAATTGCAGTTAAAAACCAAGTAATGCTCAGCAAAAAGAAGACAGTTTGTTCTTGAAAGAATTGAATATTAAGCTCATCCATCTATTTCTCCTATTTAGGTATTTCTATCGGCAATTTCGCATTTACCCAAGATAAAAAATCACCTTCAACATCTATGATATTATTAAATTCATTACTCAGCAATTCATTTATGATTAGACTAGCTCTTACCCCACTCCTACAATAAACATAAATATTTTTTTCTTTATATTCATTCAGAGGAGATAGGTTATTCAGAAGTAAATCGTGTGAAATATTTATAGCGTTAGGAATATGCCCTAGATTAAATTCTTCCTCAGTTCGAACATCAAGCAATATATTATCATTATTTTTTTCTTGATTAATATTATTAAGCTCAATTACACTAATTACTTTAATTTTAGATAACCGATCAGCATTAGGGGAATTAAGATAATCCATATTATTTAAAATTATTACTGATATAAATACCAATGAAAGAAAAATTACTTTATTTTTCATGAATTATAAACCAGCGATTTTTTTTGCTTCTCCAGTTAATTCTAGTATATGAAGACCACTTCCTGCTCTATCAACCGAAAAAATAAATCCTCGATCATCAATATCTACATTATTAGTTTGTATTTGTCTGAAACACTCTTCATCATCACAAATTTCTTGAGTAAAATCATTTATTTGAGGAACAAAGTATGCCACTTCAACAGGGTTAAAAGGATCACGGATATCTGCAACTCTTGTGCCTCCATTAAAGTATGACATTACTACTAGAGAGTTATCAAAATTTGGATGATAGTTATCATTCACTGCATGCAATCCAAAACGAAGCCCACGCTCACAAAAATTACCAGGATTTTCCTTAGCTTGGAATGAAGAGATAGGAAAAGGTTTATCTTCATCTGTTATATCAACAATAAATAACATATCTCTATCTGTTGAACAATTACCTATTCCTATTTCTTCAGAAGCAAGTAGAGCTAGGTTTAAGAATTTATTTTTTTCTGTATCAACAAAATCTTTAACTTCTAAATTAAATAAAGGTTTTACTGAGTGCGCACCATAATATTCTGGCATATCTAAACGACTTATTTGAGGATATAAGAGATTTTCTGTAGTAGGCTCGAAAGGATCGCTAGATTCTGGATTACCATTAATAAGTTTATCTCGATCTAGAATTTGCATAACGCCATCATCGCTAGCACCATATCCTAAATATACCCTATTACCAAAAGCAAAAGGGGCATGTAATGGGGTTGTAATAGGACCTTCAGCACCTGGTTGGCTTCCATCTAATGCAAAATTACGAATATGATTTGGTTTAAGGGGATTGCTCATATCAAATAATTGAAGCACTCTTCGGATACGCCATCCTTCAGGAGTACCATTTAAATATGCAATACCTGACTCACAATCCCAATAAATTTTATGAGTTTGTTTTCCTCCTTGGTCTGTTGTACCCGTATAATAGATCATTCGAATGATTTGAGGTTTTTCTGGATCACTGACGTCTAATAACTCTGCACCGAGACTTCCATTAGTATTAATCAAGTATACTTTTTCAGGATCGGCATTTGGTAGGTCATTACCATTACATACTTGCACATGCTGCCTGTTTTCTGCACCTTCTGATGGAGGCTGATGATGTAAATATATTGGGTTGCTTGGGTTAGTAATATCAAGGATGGACATGCCATTAGTTTCTACCTTGCCATTCAAACTATTGACCTTTTCGCCAGAATGATGACCAACAAATAAAATATATTTATCATCATAACGATGAGGCACGGCATGATAAGCACTCCTACCTTGCAGGTTATTTAATCCTACTAAAGACATGTTCCAAGATTCTTCAATGATATTTTGATCATTTGGCATACTTATGTTTCTTTCAAGGGAAAAATTACTGCATCCAGTAATAATGAGAATTAATAGAAAATTAACTAGATTCCTTTTCATTATTGTTGTCTCCAGATTAATTTAGATTATGAGTTAAGTTTTAAGTTTAATTTTTCTTGTGTAAGTGGCAAGTCTCTGAGTCGAACATTAACAGCATTTGAAACGGCATTAGCGATAGCTGCAGATGTTGGGCCTTGAGCGCATTCACTAGGACCCGAAGAAGCTAGTTTTGGCCTATTTATAAGGCTAACTTCTACTGATGGAATTTCAGTAAATCGTAAAATTGGGTAAGTGGTCCAGTCGGTACTTTGAATTCCAGAAGTAGAAAACTTTACTGATTCTTTTAGAGTCCAACTTGTGGCTTGTATTATTCCACCCTCTATTTGATTTTTAACCCCATCAGGATTAATGATTTGTCCAGGATCTACAGCTGCAAATGCTCTATGAGCTTTAATCGCTCCAGAATTTAAGTTAACGCTTATATCTACAATTACAGCAAAATAAGTACTAGTATTTTTATAACGGGCGAAGCCAACACCTCTACCTACATTATCAGAAACTTCTAATTTTTCTTTACTATTTGCTAGTTTTCTTGCTTCTTCAAGAACTGCTATAGCACGATAATCCTCAAGATGCTTTATTCGGAAATCAATTGGATCCTGGTTAGCTTCTATAGCAAGCTCGTCCATAAATGATTCTATTGCAAATACATTAGCATGAGCCCCTAAGCCTCTTAGGGCAGATACTCTTAAGGGATTTTCAGATATAAGATGTCTAGTTACGCGATGTTGTGGTAAGGAATAAAGGGCTATAGCATTCCTATCACCACCATTGAATCTATTACGAAGAGTGTATCTTGCTGAATCAGGTAAAGGATTATTTTTTTCAAAAGATGCATATAAATTGGCTGCACCCACTCCTCCTGAAGGTCTTGTTGAGTGCGTACAGGTCCAGTGATGATAGTCCCAGTTGGAAATCATATTAGAGCTATCAAGATTTGCAGAAATTTTAATACTAGTTGCAGATCCATAAGGCTCTCTTCTAAACTCATCTTCTCTAGACCATACAAGTTTAATTGGACGCCCTTCAAATTTCATTGCTATAAGAGCAGCATCAAGACCTGCATCATCAGCACCATTATGGCCATAGCAGCCTGCACCTTCTACATGAATACATCTAACTTTCGATTCTTCTATACCTAGTGCTGTAGAAATAGCCCCTTTTAATTCGAAGACTCCTTGAGTATGACTCCAAACTGTAAGCCTATCTCCATCCCAAAGCGCTACAGCAGCTGAGGGAGATAAAGCAGCGTGTGCAATATAAGGTCTAGAATAATTAGCAGTAAACTCTCTAATATTGTTAGATTCTCTATTTTTAGATGGTAACTTTTGATCAAAAATAACTTCTGGATCAAGAGTTTCTAATTCACGAAGAACATCAGGAAATCTATCTTGATTGGGTAATTCTTTAAATTGTTCCCAAATAGTAAAATTTTTTAAAGCTTCAGCACCAGAAACTGCCTGCTCTTCTCTTTCTGCAACAACTGCCAAAAAAGAACCATCTTGAACTACTGATACAATGCCACTAATGTGATTAATTGCTTCTGGTTGAGTAGAAATTAAATTAGCACTATCTATTTCAGATCTTACCATTCTTGCATGAAGCATGTTTGGCATTATTATATCTTGAACATACGATTGACCCCCAAACACTTTTGCAGGGATATCAAGTCTTTTTTGGGATGTACCAATTATTTTATGATTTTCTGGATTTTTAGGTGAGATAAAGCCAGATATTTTTGTATCAAAAATTTTATTACCTAGAAGGTCCCAGTAAGTTAATTTAGAGTATTTTCCGTTTATAAGTATTTTCCCATTATCTACAGATAGCTCATCTAATTTAGAGGATAGATTTGTTGCAGCATTTTTAAGGAGAATATGACGGGCTTCTGAAGATGCCATTCTTACAGCCACTCCACTTCTTTCAATAGAAGTGCTTCCAGTAGTTCTACCTTCAGTTGGTGATTTATCAGTATCTAATGTTTCTACTATAATTTTGCTGAAATCTAAATCTAATTCTTCTGCTGCTATTTGAGCTAATGATGTTCTAATGCCTTGACCAAGCTCTGCCTTTCCTGTTGATAGAGAGACCGTTTTATTGGCATTTATTTTTAGCCAAATATTAAGATAAGGATTGTCTGAAATACTTCGAGGCAAATCGCCTTGAGAGAAAGAAAGATTAGGAATAGTAACCTGGATTGCTAGTGCTGATATGCTTTGCAGAAAAACTCTTCTTGATATCTCAATATCTTTTTTCATGAATGGCTTCCCGCTACTTTTTTTACAGCTTTAAGTATTCTCGTATGAGTACCGCATCGACATAGATTTGTATTTAGAGATTCTTTAATTTCCTGATCTGTAGGATTTGGATTATTCTCCAATAATGCTGCTGCTGACATTATCATTCCATTAGAACAGAAGCCACATTGGGCTGCTTGTTCTTCAATAAAAGCGGTCTGTAAGGGGTGCGGAGACTCTTCATTACCCAGACCCTCTAAAGTAGTAATATCTCTTCCTATTAACGCCGAAATAGGAGTTACACAAGCTCTAATGGGTTGTTTATCGACAAGAACAGTACATGCACCACATTGTGCAACACCACAACCAAATCTAGGGCCGTTAAGCTCAAGATCCTGACGTAGAATATATAGTAAAGGTGTAGATGGCTCAGCATCTATCTCTTTTAAGTCCCCATTAATTTTTAATTCAATTGCCATCAGAAAATCTCCCTAGATAATATCTATAGCATATATTTATTTGAAAATAATTAAATATTTAAGTTAAGTAATTTTATTAGATTTCCTCCAAGAATTGCTCTTTTTTCTTCATTACTTAAGAAGTTAGCATTAGCAACTAAATCTATTGTATCTGGCCAGGCAAATGGCATATCAGATCCGTAAACTATTTGTCCAGTTCCGGCAACATTAACAAGGTGACGAAGACTATCTTCATTAAAAATCATTGTATCAATTAAAATCTGATCTTTTAGGTATTCACTTGGGCTTCTTCTGTTGACACAGTTAGAATTATTTCTGATACATGCAACTTCAGATCTACCTAAGTATGAGGGAAAATAACCTCCTCCATGGGCTGCTACTACTTTAACTGAAGGAAAGCGATCTAAAGTACCATCAAAAATTATTTTAGACAGAAAAAGTGTTGTTTCTAGGGGATTTCCAATAACATTACCTAAACCACCAGTCCCATCTAAAGCCCCTGGTTGGATGATATTCCTAGAGCCATCAGGATGCATAAAAACAGGGACTCCTAATTCTTCAACCTTGCTCCAAAAGGGGTCATATTTTTTGGAAGAGGGTACCTCTCCTTGGGCATGACCGCCAATGCAGACTCCGACATGACCTAATTCTTTAACTGCATATTCAACCTGTTCTGCAGCTAATTCTGGAAACTGAAGAGCCGGTGAAGAAAGACCAACAAACCTATCTGGATATCTATTACACCAATTAGCCACACCTTCATCATTGAGCTTTACAATTGCTTTAGCTTGATCTAGGTCGTGGCCTTCGTACCACCAAAATCGATTAACGCTAAGTGCAGCAATATCAATTCCTCTTTCATCTAGATCATCTATTCTATGATTTCCTAATACAAGAATATCATCAAGAGAGGCATTTCCTAATTTAGTTCCTTCAATTAAAGGAGCGACTTCTCTAAAAAGACAATGTGCATGAATATCAATAATAGTTACTTTTTGATCATTCAAGAAAATTTCTTTTCTAGATTGTGCGAAGGCATTTAATGATGCATTTGAAAGTAATGTTCCAGCTGATATTTTTACTGCATTCTCTAAAAATAATCTTCTATTCATCCATTTACCCCTTGAGCCTTTTAGTGTCAGAATATTATGATTTATTTATCATAAAAAGATTTAAAGTTAAATTTTAAATTAATTATTTATTACTTCAAATATTTATCAAAAAATTCTATATACTCCTTATAAGCTAACTCCTGAACCCTATCTGGAGAAAATGAACCATCAGGAAGGTTGCGAAGTAAGACATACCCATGTTCATGATGCCTATAAGATAACCACACCGCATTTTTTTTAGATTCATTTACCCACTCAAATAACAATTCAAATAAGCCTTGTAGATGATCACCATCTCTTCCCATAATTAGGAGAGGAGTATTGATTCTATTAATTCGTTCCATTGCACGTTCTCGATTAGAGAGGCTTCTTACATAATCTACATCTTGTAATTGAAGTTCTGTACCTGTTTCATCTCTAGGAGCATCAGCATCGTTTACAAGTAGATATTCCCTTACTGCTGCTTCTGCAGGTACGGCAGCAGCTAATAAGTTACTATCTGATACAGCTTTCATGATAATTTCTCCTGAATGACTACTACCTATTGCACCAATATGGTTAGAGTCAATATAAGGCAACCCCCCAACATGTTTTAAGATAGAAATAAAATCATCAGAATCGAGACTCCCTCTAGAACGAAGAGTGCGGTAGCCACCACTGACATTATCCTCGATTAAAGTTACATCACCTACTTCATTATAAAGTTCTGGCACCTCGTTTCTAAAATTTACAAAAGCAGATGCATAGCCTCTTTTAGCTAAGCGCATCATTAAGCCATGAGATATATTCATTTGATCTTGGATCTTTTTTATTCCGTTTATGCCTTGTCCAGATCCAATTAATATAATAGGAAAAGGACCATCTCCTTCAGGCTTTACTAAACCTATTGGAACATAAAGCTCATCTTGGGTTGGAACTAATTGGAGCTCCCATAAATCTCCGTTATTAAAATTTTGATTTAAGCGTATCCAAGGTATATCTGATGGAACAAGAGTTTGAGCAATCAAAGAGCTTTGAGCGCAACAAAAAAACATTAATATTGAATATCTAATCATGATAACTACCTCATTTTTATTATTAATATTTAAAGTATTTTAAATCTGGCGGAGAGAGAGGGATTCGAACCCTCGATACACTATTAATGTATACTCCCTTAGCAGGGGAGCGCTTTCAGCCACTCAGCCATCTCTCCATTTTTTTATTATTGGCTATTTACTTGATTTTTTTCTAATATAACACTCTTCAATAGTGTAAATAAACAAGTGTGATCTACCATGATAGAGCAAAACCCCCCATGCCTTTTAAGCATATAAAGAAAAAAAATAATTATATTCTAATTGCTACTTGTCGAGCTGGTACTGGGGTTGTAGCAGCGGTAACTAGCTATCTTGCAAATAGAGATTGTTATATCTGTGCACTTGAGCAATTTGATGATGAATCTACGAATAGGTTCTTTATGCGCGCGGTATTTCGTACTCAAGATAATTCTCCTCCTATTGATAAAATTAAAGAGAGTTTTTCAGAAGTAGCGGAAACGCTAAATATGAAATGGCAATTTCATAATCCACAAGAGCCTACTCGTGTAATAATAATGGTCTCAAAATTTGATCACTGTCTCAACGATCTTATTTACCGAAGTAAAACTGGTGATTTGCATATAGAAATTGCTGCCATAGTTTCAAATCATACTGATCTTGAAAATTTAGCAGAACGCGAAGACATAAAATTCGTTCATTTACCAATTAATGATAATAATAAAATAGAGCAGGAAGAAACTTTACTTAAATTAATCGAAGAAACTGATACTGATCTTGTAGTATTAGCCCGATATATGCAAATTTTATCTGATAACTTCTCAAATAAGTTAATTGGCCGATGTATAAATATACACCATTCTTTTTTACCAGGATTTAAGGGAGCAAAACCTTATCACCAAGCTTATGATCGGGGAGTAAAAGTAATAGGTGCTACCGCTCACTATGTCACATCAGAATTAGATGAAGGACCAATCATAGAGCAGATAGTTACTCGAGTAGACCATAACCATATGCCAGATCATTTAGCCCAGGTGGGCCGTGATAATGAAAATATAGCACTAGCTAAAGCTGTTAAGTATCATATTGAGAGAAGAGTTTTTTTAGATGGAAAGAAAACAGTTGTGTTTTTGGGTAGCTAATAATTAAAAATCACTCCATAAGGTTTTCTGCTGTTCTAAGCGCCTTATTAGCAGAAGATTGAGTGTAATTTCTAGCAGGGGCATTAAAAGTTTGTTCGGCAATAGCTGAAAGAGATTGAGCTAGAGCAAACCATGGCTCATAATTTTCCTGTTCTAATCTTGACCAAGCATCAGCAAGTTGCGCTGCTCTATAATAATTTTTAGATCTAAGCGCTTCATCTACCTTAACCGAAAGTATTTTAATTCCACCTAGTAGATCAACTAAATCTTCCGCCTGCTCTAAGGGAGTTTGTCGATGTAAGCTTAGTGCATTACCATCAAACCAGCCTAGATCTTGCGCGTATATATCACGAACAGTACCCCACTGGCTTCCGTAATAATTTTGAAGGTAATCAAGATGAATAAGATGTTCTGGTAATCGGGCATAGTTAACTAATTCATCTGGAGTAAGGTTTAATTTTGCTCCCTCAACAGCTTTATCTAAAACCCATTTAAGTGCATCTCGGTAGTTTGTAAGCACCTCTGTAGCATTTTGCATAGGTGTTGTATGTCCAGGTATAACTATTTCAGGTTTTTCTTCAACCATAGAGCTCAAGCTATCAACCCAGTCACGAACTGATCTTCTAGCTGTTCCTCTCAATGGATAGGTATTTGGCCAAGACTGATAGAAGTTATCTCCTGTAAAGATAACTTTTTCTTTTGGATACCAAACATATAGATGATCATCAGTTTCACCTGGGGCCTTAACAAGCTCTAGATAGACTCCAGCAATCTCTATCGATTGACGATCACCAGAAAAAGTATTGTTAGGTTGAATTATTCTAGCCGGAGCTTGTGATACCAGATTACTAGTATCAACGCCATCTACATTATTAGTTATAGCGCCATCTGACATTAATCCCATACCACCTAAATTAGGACGGTTTATTGGAGGCATTGCTATACCTACACCTACACCAATTCTCTGCTCTATGGGAAGATCAAAACCTTGTGTATTCGAGCTTCTTACTCCACCTTGATAACCATTAAGTCTAACTAACTCAGTTTCAGATCCAAAATTATCTCTTGCCCAAACTTCAACATCTTCAGAGTAAAAAGCACTAGCAGCGTTAAAATGATCAGGATGCCCGTGCGTATATATAATTGCCTTGATTGGTTTATCACTTATTTTTCTAAGTACTGTATTAAAATTTTGAGCTCCTGATATTAACTGACCAGGATCAATTACTATAATGCCATCTTCTCCAATAATAAAACCATTAGTAGAGACTTGATATCCAACTGCTGCATATACATTTTTAGTGACTTCAATTAATTGAGGCTCAAACATTTTACTACGCTCAAGAAGGCGGATTGTTGCTTCACTTGGTTGCTGACCCCAAGACTGAATAGAAAATATTAATAAAGTAAAAGCAATAAAGTGAAATTTATTCATAATTAATTTCCTTTTAAAATTTTTTTTAATTCAATATAAGAAGATTCTAATGCTTTTTCAAGCTTATCTAATTTTACTCCTCCTGCTTGAGCAAAGTCCGCACGGCCACCACCACTTCCACCAACAATTTTTGCAAGCGGTGAAATTAAATCACCAGCATTAATTTTATTTATTAAATCTTTACTAACATTAGTTATTAATTTAACTTTATCTTTTTCTATAGTTCCTAATACAACCACACCAGAACCAACCTTATCTATTAATCTATCTGACATCTCTCTTAAGGTATCAATATCAGCCCCATCAACATTTTTAGCAAGGATCTTAATGCCTTCTATATCTTTTATTTCTTTGGTTAAGTTTTCTTTCTCGTTTGAAAAAGACTTGATCTTAAGATTTTTTATTTTTTTCTCAAATTCTTTATTTTGCTCAATAGATTTTTCTATTTTACTTAAAACATTTTCCTTATTTGCCTTAGTTAAAGAAATAATATTATTAAGTATTTTTTCATTATGGTTGATCCAAGATAATGCTGCAGGACCAGTTAAAGCTTCAATTCTTCTAACCCCAGATGAAACTCCAATTTCAGACATAATTTTGAAAATACCAATATCACCTGTCCGCTTGACATGTGTGCCACCACATAGCTCATGAGAAAAATTAGAAAATTTCATCACTCTTACATTTTCAGAGTACTTATCTCCAAAAAAAGCCAAAGCTCCACTATTTATAGCTTTTTCATAGGGAAGGATTTGACTCTCTGCTTTAGAATTAGCAATGATTTGATCATTAACTAAGGACTCAATTTCAATAATTTTTTCTTGATTAATTGGCTCTCCATGAGAAAAATCAAAGCGTAATTTATCTGGTGCAACTAGTGAACCTTTTTGTTGTATATGGTTGCCTAGTGTTAAACGTAAAGCTGCATGAAGAAGATGGGTAGCAGAATGATTTAAAATAATTGCATCTCTTCTTTCTTTATTAACCTTTACTGTAACTTTATCACCAGATTTAACTATACCTTTTGATAAAACTCCTAAATGAACAATACCTTGTAATGATTTTTGTGTATCAATTACATTAAAAACACAATCTGAGCTTGTCATTTTTCCGGAATCACCTACTTGCCCACCACCTTCAGCATAAAAAGGAGTTTTATCTAAAACAATTATCCCTTCTTCTCCTGTAGTTAGCTTATCTACAAGAGTAGTTTTTTTGTAGATAGATAATATTTCTGATTCTGACTCTAGCTCATCATAACCTAAAAATTGTGTTTTTGAGTCGACCCTAGGCAAGCTTGTTTTTTCCATTGTAAATTGGTTAGACTTCCTAGCTCTATTTTTTTGTTTTGCCATTTCTGTTTCAAATACTTTCATTTCAACAGACAGCCCTTTTTCTCTAGCTATATCTTCAGTTAAGTCAATTGGAAAACCAAAAGTATCATAAAGTTTAAAAGCAACTTTTCCTGATATTTTTCCACCTTTAGGTAATTTATTTATCTCTTCATCTAAAAGGCTCATACCATTTTCTAAAGTTATGGCAAATCTATTTTCTTCATTAGAAATAGCCTTTTCTATTGAGTCAATTTTTTTTGTTATTTCTGGGTAAGCGCTACCCATTTGATTAACAACTGATTTTACTAGTTTATAGAAGAAGGGCTTATTTGTTCCTAGCATAAAGCCATGACGTATAGCTCTTCTTATTATTCTCCTTAATACATATCCTCTTCCTTCATTGCCTGGAAGAATACCGTCAGATATTAAGAAAACACTAGCCCTTATGTGGTCAGCAATAACTCGCAATGATTTTTCATTTGGATTTTTTTCGGCAGTGATAACCATAATGTCTTTAATAATATTTTTGAATATATCAATTTCGTAGTTTGAATGAACTCCTTGCATAACTGCTGTTATTCTTTCTAGTCCCATTCCTGTATCAACTGAAGGTTTAGGGAGGGGAGTTAATGTACCGTCTTTATTTCTTTCATACTGCATAAAAACTAAATTCCAGATTTCAACGAATCTGTCACCTTCTTCATTCTTTGATCCCGGAGGCCCTCCAGAAACCTTAGAGCCATGATCAAAGAAAATTTCACTACATGGGCCGCATGGGCCAGTATCTCCCATAGCCCAAAAATTATTTTTTTCACCTAGCTTTATTAATCTATCTGACTTAATACCAATTTGTTCAAGCCAAATTTTTTCAGATTCAAGATCCTCAGAGAAGACCGTACACCATAGTTTTTCCTCTGGTATTTTTAGAACTCTAGTAATAAATTCCCAAGCATATTGTATAGCTTCTTTTTTAGAATAATCTCCGAAACTAAAGTTTCCGAGCATCTCAAACATAGTGTGATGCCTCTCTGTATAACCTACATTTTCAAGGTCATTATGTTTTCCACCAGCTCTTAGGCATCGCTGAGAGCTCACAGCCCTAGTAAAATTATTTTTCTCTAGTCCTAGAAATTTATCTTTAAATTGGACCATACCAGCATTAGTAAAGAGTAATGTTTGATCATTTTTAGGGACCAGAGAAGAGCTAGAAACAAGTTCATGATCTTTTTTAACAAAAAAGTCTATAAAATCCTGTCTTATTTCGTTACTAGTTTTCTTCATTATTTTTAAGAATAAAATACATAATTTTTATAATCTAATATAAAAGTGGTGGCTGAGGTAGTTCTTTGTTGCTATTTACTACAATAATTAATGGAATTGTATAGTTTTCTCCCTTAGAGGATGGTGATAATGATGATATCCAGAGTCTCCCAACACCAGTATTGTTAGCTTTAAGAGTGGCTGATGAGCCTATAGGAGATTCTACTATTTCAATAAGGTTATTTGGCGCTTCTAGCTCTATATCTAAAAGAACCTCATTAATCAGAGAATTACTAGAGTCAAACGCCATCACTTTCAACATACTTAGTTCAAAGCTTTGGTTTATCTCAAGCTCTATTTGATTTGGCTCTATTTCTAAGCGGTTAATCTTGAGGCCTAGATATCTACCCAAAGCCGGTATAGAATCTTCTGAGTTTTGAAGATTAAGTGCATATTCTTCAGTTTCCATTGAATATGCATATCCAATAGACTCAGAAAGAATCTGACTAATTGATTGAGAAGAATACAAAAAGGCTAAGAATATTATTAATCTTAATACATATGTGTTTTCATTTGTCATATGAGCATTCTAGTACAAATAAGAGATGTAAAAAATGGCTGGATAGAATTTGTTGATCCAATAGGGCTATATTTAGCTAATTCTATTAGTGAAGTTAAAGATACAATTAGGAAAGCCGAAAAAAGATCATTAGAAGAAAATCTATGGATGGTTGGCTTTTTGAGCTACGAAGCATCTAAGGCTTTTGATGAGAAATATATTACCAATCATCCAAATAAAAATTTTCCATTAGCATGGTTTGCTCTTTTTGATAAACCAATTTATAAGGCAGAACCATTTTTTTCCAATAATTACTATGGAAGTTCACTAGAATGGATTCCAGAAATAGAAAAAAATGTATATTTAAGTAATATTCAAAATATAAAAAATTTAATTCGTTCTGGCCAAACCTATCAGGTTAATTATAGTTATAGGCTTAATTCAGAATTTATTGATTATATTAGCTGTTCAAGAGAATTATTTTCTGAAATGATAAAAAATCAGCCAATTGGCTATGGCGCATATATTGAAACAGAAAATTTTTCAATAGCTTCAGCTTCAAATGAAATATTTTTTGAAAAAAATGGATCAAATATATTATGTAGGCCAATGAAGGGTACTGTATCTAGGGGCTATGATTTAAAGAGCGATAACGGTAATTCAAAATGGTTAATAGAATCAGAAAAAAATAAAGCTGAAAATCTTATGATTACTGACATGGTTAGAAATGACTTAGGTAAGTTTTCTAATTACGGCAGTGTAGATGTAACTTCACTTTTTGAGATTGAAAAGTATCCAACTCTTTGGCAGATGACTAGCTCTGTTAAAGCTAAGACTTCAGCTAACTTACTTACTATATTAACTTCACTTTTTCCAGCAGCATCAATTACTGGTGCACCCAAGCATCGAACTATGGAAATTATTAGTAATTTAGAGTCAAGTCCTAGAGAAATATATACTGGTTCAGTTGGATTGATGAGGCCTGATGGAAGCTGCCAGTTTAATGTAGCTATTAGAACTGCTTGGTTTAATAATATTACAAAAAAAGCTAGCTATTCTGTTGGTGGCGGTATAGTTATTGATTCTCAGGAAGAAGAGGAATGGCAGGAGTGCAATACTAAATCAATAATAATCAAAAACAATATAAGAGATTTTAATCTTTTAGAGACGATAAAGTGGGATGAATTACAGGGCTTTTATTTTCTTCAAAATCATCTTGAGAGGCTTAAAAAGACATCAATTTTTTTTGGCAGACCTTTTGATAGTGAAAATATTATTGAAAAATTAAATAAAGATATTGATAATTTTAATAGTTCAAAAAAAAATCAATACCCTCTCCGTATTCGTCTATTATTAGATACTTTAGGTTTAGCAAAAACAGAGATATCTAAATTAGATGATTTTATTGAACCCTATAATGTTTTAGTTTCTAATTTAACCTATGATGTTGCTAGAAATACCTTTATCGCAAATAAGACCACTAATAGAAAGATCTACGAAGATGCACTTATTGAGGCAAAAAAAATACAACCTAGTATTCAGGATGTAATAATTATAAATAAAAATATGGAGTTAACTGAATCAACTATTGCTAATTTATTTGTGGAGGTAAAAGGAAAGCTTTTGACTCCACCAGAAATAAGTGGCTTACTTCCTGGTATATATAGACAGCATTTATTAGATACTGGAAAAGCAGAAGAAGAGATACTAAATCTAGATATTCTTGATAAGGCAACTAATTTTTTCTTAGCTAACTCTGTTAGAGGTCTCTGGCCTATTAATATTGTTTAAATACATAGAGAGTTAAATTAAAAAAGGGTATACCAATGCTACATTTAAAAAAAATATTTTTTGTACTATTATTTTTCTTAGATATTTCTTTCTCTCAAGAAAATGATTTAATAATTAATAATGAAATTAATAGAGAAGGGCAGAGATGTATAGATACTAGAAGATTAAGAGAATCATATGTAGTTGATGATAGATCAATTTTATTTTATATGTATGGCGGTGATATATATAGAAATCTCTTAAGAAGAGAGTGTTTTGGACTTGATAGATATAACAGCTTCTCTTATGAAACTTCTTTTTATAGATTATGTAATTTAGATTCAATTACCGTAATTGAAGGCTTTAGCGTCGAAATACGGCCAACAGGATCTAGATGTAATTTAGGACTTTTTTTTCAAATTAGCGATTCTGATGCAGAATTTTTAAGAACTGGAAATAGAAGCTCAATTATGGAAGAGCCAGAATCGATTGAGTTTTCAGGCGATATTCAGGATTAGAAAGCGTACTCAAGAGATATAGCTGTATATGTATCGGTCTTCTTTCTGCTAATAGGCACATCAGAGTTATTCTTTATTGTATAGGAGAGTATTAATCCAATATTATTTATGATATTTACATTTAGGTTTGTTATAGCTTCAAAATATGTGTTATTTGATCCGCTTTCTAGAGCTATAGATTGTTGTAATTCTGTTGTTTCACTTACTAGCCAGTTATAGCTTCCGCTAAGCCTTAATATAGCTTCATCTTGTTTTATCTTAGGGACAACTATTGCACCAGCCCCAAATATCATTTCTCTAGTTTTTGCTTGCCTAGCACCTATTCCAATTTCACTATTTAATTGGTGGTGAGTTGTATTTATAATTTTTCTACCGTAACCAAAGGATTGCCTTATCTGGCTATCATATGCACTAAATTTATCCTTATCCCAAGACACAACTGTGAAGGCGTATGATTCTGAGTTTTGATTAGAATAGTTGCTTTGCCATTCAAGAGCATGAGCTTCGGCAGTATTAACATTCTCAGAGCTTGCACTAATGGTTGATCCTGATAGAGCATGCTGCCATGGAGAGCCCCTCCACAAAATATCAAAATTAGCACTAGAGCTTTGGTTATTAGTATTTCCTCCAGTCGCTAAATACCCTATCGCAACAGATGCTTCGCGGTTTTGAGCTAATATTGGTTGAGAAATTGCAAAAATGGTTATTGCTAAAATTATTTTTATCATCTTAACAATTAGAAAGTTACTGAATCAACTGACTTTTGATAGAGGCAATAATCGCAATTAGAATTTGATTTAGGAATAAAGTCCTTATTTAAGCAAGCGTGTATTTCCTCAATTGTTCCATCTATCCAATCATCATGACCCTCATATGCAATCAGCGTCATATCAAATTCTAATTTTTCTTCAAACGCAGGTTTTTCTGTAATTCCGTTTGCATATAGAAAATAGCCTATATTAGAAACAATTAAATCATTTTTTCTTAGTAGCCACTGGTAGATTTCCATTTGTCTTTTATATCCAGCATGCCACCCTTGATCAAGAGCTTCTATTTTTTCTTTTTTTGAAGTTGATTTATAATCAACGACTATATATTCCCCTTTAGAATTTTGCCATAAATCATCTATTGCGCCAGTAATGATAAGGCTAGTATCTTCATGAAGATATTGAACACCAACAAAGTTTTCTCTCCATTTATCCAGCTGTTCATGTTGAGCAGGTTTAGCATCTACACCTTGTTTACTCAAGAAGGGGTGCTGAGCATTTTTAATTCTTATCGCATCAAATTCGTTTTTAAGCAAAGTATCAACTGCGCTATTAAGGTTAAAAGGAAATCCAGGCGGACGATCAACTCCTAGCCTTCTGTCTATATAAAAACATCTAGGGCATTCTATAAATCTATCAATTTTACTTCTACTAAGCTTAAAAGGCTTCCCATCTTTTGGGCTATATATGTTTCTAGTTCTTTTTCCTTTGTAGTAGCTACTCATTTTTAATGCCTGTCAAGAAAAACAGCCCTTTGAGAATTGAAACTTCCTGCAATATCATTTTGCATATCTACAGCTTGATTATATGCTGCTGTTACCAGCCTTAAATCTTCGTGAGCTAGTGGCTGTTCTTCAGCATGTATAACGCTATCAAGACAATCTAAGCGAACATTACTTAACTCAATATATTGCTTTACTTGTTCTTGCGCATCAATCATTTCTTCCAAAGAAGCTACTCTAGCATCTGGTAAGTCAGGCATTATAGGAAAGGAACAGCTTCCTAATAATTCTCTTAATCTTATGGTCTCTTTTGATTCTGGTATCACCATTCCAGAAGTTAGTTGTCTTGAGAGGGATAGTGCTTCAAGGTATTCTTCCTTCGTATTATCTGCTATCAATAAATACTCTGCTAGCATCTCAGTAGCTAATTGATTTTTTTCTAGCACCACAAGAGTTTTTATTTCTGAAAGCATCAGTTCAGGACCAGTTTCACCACAAATAGTATGATACTCTCTAAAAAAATATTCTGCTGATTCAAAATCTTCTTTATCTATTGCATTATTTATTTCATTAAGAATGGTTTGTTTTTTTTGATCTAATGTTAATTCAGGATATCTATCTATAGTAACTATTGTAATAGCAGTTATAGCTATTAAAGGATCAGTTACATCTGAGACAAATGGACCAGACTCTCCTGTAGGCAGACTAGCTATACTATCTATTGTTTCCATTCCACTTGTTATTTCTCCAAAGACTGTATATCCAAAATTATTTCTTGTTGCATTTAAGCTTGGATTATCAGATATATTAATATAAAACTGAGATGTAGCTGAATCAGGATCAGAAGTTCTAGCCGCTGCTACTGTACCAATATTATTGTTTAAGCCATTTTTTGATTCATTCTTAACCGGATCTAAAATATTTTTGCTTCTAAAATTTCTAGTATAGCCACCACCTTGGACTACAAAGTTTTTAATTACTCTATGGAAAACAGTACCTAAATAGAATCCGCTCTCAACATATCTAATAAAATTTTCGACATGTAAAGGCGCTGCATCATCTAAAAGATTAATAGTAAAGTTACCAGCATCAGTACAAACCGATACCTCAGTTGCTTTTATTTCATTAAGGAAAAATAAAAAAAATAAAAGCAAAAAATATTTATTAAATTTATTCATGTATCTATTGTCTATTCCATTTATGAATTTTTTACCATATAAATGATAGTATGAACAAAAAACATCCTTAAGGGTAGGCTATAATAGATAAATATTATGCGCCCGTAGCTCAGCTGGATAGAGTACCTGGCTTCGAACCAGGTGGTCGGGAGTTCGAATCT
>CEUA01006406.1_pt1 | contig 23574 bp, 29 predicted proteins | sample 361541 | NCBI WGS metagenome assembly CEUA01 (sample SAMEA2623079, study PRJEB7988) | marine metagenome | isolation source: saline water (ENVO:00002010), including
ACCGGCTAAAAGGTCAGATGCTATTTGATCCCACATAGAAGAATCGCTGTTTGAACCGAGACTATAGAAAGCCATTCTGTCAACAACATTCCCATATCTTTCAAGCACACCAGGAGCTATTGCTCCAGGTTCTCCGACAACTGCGAAAGTTTCTAACATTTCGTCATCTATAATCGTTCCCATTTCCTGCCAAGCTCCTTCTTTTGACATTCTGTTGAGTTCGCTTTGAGCATCTCCCCATCCGTGTAAATCAAGAACTGGACGATAAGCAGGCGTAGAAGCATAGAAAGCTATTTGTTGTCTAATGGCTGTTGCAGAATTTTCGATTGCTTTTTCGTCATTTCCGGTTACAACAAAACCAGGTCCTACAATTTCAAAGGAATCTAAACTACGCCCTGATTTATCTAAACCACGCTGCACAGCCGGAATGGTCACCTCTTTTAAGTATCGCTCGGTGCTGAAGGCATGGCAAATGATTCCGTCACAAACCTCTCCAGCGACTTCAGACATGAGAGGGCCGACGGCAGAAATGAAAATTTTTGGACTTCCGTGGTTACTCGGACCAGGATTGAAAAAAGGTGACATCAAAGTATGTGTATAGAAGTCACCTCTAAAATCTAACCTTGAGCCGTCTTGCCAAGAGTCCCAGATCGCTCTAATCGCAGCGACCATTTCACGCATCCGTGCTGCCGGTTTTGACCATTCCATTGAAAAACGTTTAGTTATGTGCGGTTTTATTTGAGTTCCAAGTCCAAGAATAAAACGGCCTTTACTATAGTTTTGAAGATCGTAACCAATATTGGCGAGAATCATTGGGTTGCGGGCAAAAGCTACAGCAATTGAAGTTCCTAATTCTATTTTTTCAGTGTGTTCAGCCGCGATCATATGAGGAAAAAATGGATCGTGGCTTGTTTCTGCTGTCCAAGCACCTGAGTACCCTTTAGCTTCAAGTTGTTTCGCTGAATCAATTATTGGCTGGAATCCACCTTCCAGCGAGGTTGGGAATGCAGCTCCTAAGCCACCATCAATTTTCATAGACATGACCGTAGCGCGTTAAATGGAAATTTTGAAGTTTTATTGATTTTTGCTGGACAATGTTCTTCTAAACTCTTGATGTGGCAATAGAAAAGAAAATAAGCGATGAGTTGCATCTTTTAGCTGCTCGCAGATTAAGAGCGGCAGGTATGCGTTACAGCAAATCAAGAAGAGCCATAGTAGAAGTTTTGGCTAGTGCTGGTAGACCTTTAACGCTTGATGAAGTTTTGGCTTTCAACTCAGATGACAACCTAGCGCAGAGTTCTGTTTACAGAAATTCAACTGAACTTGTAGACGCTGGTGTTGTAAAATGTTTAGCGTCAGGGAAAGATCACAATCGTTTTGAATTGGATGATTCAATAATTGGGCATCATCATCACTTCGTATGTTTAGATTGTGGCGAGATAGAGGATTTTCAAGTTCCCGAATATTTTGAAAAAGAAATACTTCGGTTAGAGGCAGAACTTGTAAAGAAAGGGCTGTCGGTCGAAGGACATACGTTAGACATTCAAGGACGTTGCCCTAAGTGCTCGAAAAAAATAGTAGGTAATTTTGTTTCTTAAACGTAATGCAGCTCGAGTTGTTCTCCTTGATAATAAAAAAAGAATTTTTTTAGTAAATGCTGAGGATCCGATAGATCCATTTAAACAACCGTGGTGGGAAATTCCAGGTGGAGGGATCAGTAGAGGAGAAGACAGTGCTATTGCTGCAGAACGTGAATTGTATGAAGAGACAGGTATCGACTCAATCCAGATGGGGCCAGTCATTTGGACTCAGCATGTCCAATTCACTTTCGGTGGTTATTTCTTCGACAGTTATGAGAAAATTCATGTTGCATGGTGCGATGGGGGAGAATACCGCCCTCAGCATTTAGAAGCCTTGGAAGCGGCTGCCTTTCTAGGAGCTAGATGGTGGGATATTAGTGAACTGCTTCAATCAGAAGAGCCAGTTTTACCAACTTTATTGAGAGAACATATAACACCGATTGTTTCTGGGGATCTTCCTGAAGAACCAATTGATATTTCTCCGGTTCAATTGGAAGAAAATTAATTTTGCTCTTTTTCTTCGCGCTCTGCTCCTCTGACCGCGTAGTGAAGCAAAATTGATGGAGCTAGGACTATAGATCCAACTATTAAAAGAACGGTCAAAGTTTTGGCGACAAGATTATTAAATTCGACGGTAAATCCAATAGCGAAAATAATCAATGACAGAAAAAAAATTGAATATCCGATTTTTCTTCCAGTATTGGCTATCAAAGAAGCCTGTTTACGACGTATTGCTAGAGAATTTGAATCATTTGAACTTGTCATCTGCTACTCCTTGGAACCACGGGCAGTGCCTATCAGTTCTTCACCTTGCTTATATACATAACAATGAATCCCTCTGAATCTAGCTTTTGAATCCTCAAAGTTTGTTCGGTTTGGAGTCAGGAAACCTAGTTCAAGTTTTGATAATTCATAGATCTCTTCAATAAAATCTTCAAATTCGTCATAACAAACTGAAGTTGCAAAAGTTTGCATTTCTTGGTCTCCAGGCCATGGGGCACCAGGTCCGGCAGGATGTTCAATTCTGAAAAATATTTCATGTTGGTGTGGACCTTTGCAAGAGACTTTCGTGTCTATCTCCACTAGACGTTTAGCATTAGTCCAAGAGTAATGATTAAAACAGTCGCCTGCGGCAAGATTGTGCACATTAACAACCTCTCCGACCCAATCAGGTGTGGGTTGTGAAGTCACTGTTGGTTTCACTTCAACAGCACTAGTCGTACTGTTTATCGGTGTGGTTTCACTAACGTTTTCAGCAGTTTTTGAACAAGCTACAAAGAGAAAAGTTGAAGCAAGAAATAAAAGTAACACCTCTCTTTTTTTGCTTGAAAAAGACATTAATTTAAACACAAGACAAGGTTAGGGGTGCTAGGTCGATCTGACTGTACCGTGGGCTTGTGTCTGTTGTAAAACTTGACGGTTTAGTTGCTTTATTAGAAGGTTTTCCAGCTTTAACAGGGGTTGATCTGACTGTGGATGCTGGTGAAATAGTTTTTGTAAAAGGTCCTAACGGAGCCGGAAAAACAACCTTGTTGCATCTGTGTGCAGGACTGATGCAACCGAAAGACGGAACAGGTCTGATTTTGGGGCACGATTTGTCCTCAGAAAGAACTGCAATAAGGAAAAGAGTTGGACTGCTTTCACACAGTTCAGGACTATATAGAGATCTCACAGTATTAGAAAATATTACTTTCTGGACTCAGATTGCAGGAGTTGAACAATCAGAAATTGATAGCCGTATTTCATGGGCTCTCGAGAGAATGGAATTGGATAGTAAATTGCAAAATCAGAAAGTCCGTTCTTTGTCTGCAGGTCAAAAAAGAAGAACATCGTTAGCGGTTTTCATAGTTCGTAGGCCAGACTTGTGGCTTATGGATGAACCTCATGCGGGGCTTGACCAGGAGGGAAGACAGATTGTAGATGACCTTATTGAAGAGTCAGTAGGAGCTGGAGCTACAGTCATTGTTGCGTCTCATGACTTGGAGCGTGTTTTAAAGCTTTCGACAAGAGTGGTGACTCTTTCTGGAGGCGCAGTGGTGGGTGCGGACCATGAGGGAAATAAATGAAAAGACTTTTTTCTGACATTGGGCTTATAACTGGTAAAGACTTGAAGATCGAATTACGTTCAAGGGTTCTCATCAATCAAGTAGCTCCATTTGCTTTAATGATTCTTGTTTTGTTCGGTATTGCTCTTGACGCAGATCAACAATCTTTGAAGAATTTTGCTTCAGGTCTATTTTGGATTTCTGTTTTGCTTTGTGCACTAATGGCGATTTCCCGATCGATGACTATAGAGCGTGATGATGAAGCATTGGTTGGGCTAAATCTGTCAGGGGTGGATCCGATCGCTATATTTTTGGGTAAGACATGTGCGATAGCAATACAATTGTTGGTTCTTGAAATTTTTCTAGGTGTGGGAATAATTTTGTTATACAGATCAGAAGTAGAAGATTTATGGTTGCTTGTTTCGACTGGTCTGTTCGCGTGTATAGCAGTATCAGCTTTAGGTACGATTTTTGGGTTTTTAGCTTCAGGTCTAGGGGTTCGTGAAACACTTCTACCCATTCTTCTTTTGCCGTTACTCCTACCTGTTCTTATAGGCGCAACTCGAGCTTTCGACGATGCTTTAGGTGTCGCCGCTATAAATGGTTGGAATTGGTTTGCTTTCGTAGCGGGTCTGACAGTTATCCTGACCGCTGTTGGGGCAGGGGCAAATCATCTTATGGCCGAGAACTAAGAGATATTGGAAATGGATAGATGACAAGTTCGATTACAACCGCATCAAAAGGATCAAAAATTTTAGGAATGACTTCGATCATTGGATTTGTAGTTTTAGTACTTTTAGCTTTTTTCGTAACAGATCCAGATATTAGATTTCATCCCGAGACAGGTGAAGAGTTTGGACAGTTTGATGCGGTTCGACTTCTGTATCTGCACGTGCCCATGGCGATAGTTACATATCTGGCTTTTGTAATTTGCGCAATAGCAAGTGCAGGATATTTAGTAAAGCGCACATTTTGGTGGGACTCGATGGCTCATGCCGCTGGTGAAGTTGGCACTCTCACGTGCGCTTTAGTTCTTATTACCGGTTCTATATGGGGCAGACCCGTGTGGAATACATGGTGGGAATGGGGCGATGTGAGACTGATGAGCACCCTTATTCTTTTTCTTTTATTTCTTGGATATCTAGCATTACGTGGAGCTTTCGTAAGTCCACAACGTGCAGCGCGACCTGCTGCCATAGTTGCACTTATTGCAGTATTGGATATTCCTCTCATAAACCGATCAGTAGATTGGTGGGAAAATAGAACACTCCATCAGAAATCAACATTGTCAGAGCTCAAAATCGAAGATTTAACTCTTTTTACATTAATGTTAGGAATTTTGGTATCAGTGCTTGTGATGTCGTGGTTAATTCTGCATCGATTCAGAGTCGCGTGGTTGGAACATATCGAGTTTGAACAGGGAGTAAAAACTGCAATCGAAGAGCGTCGATACATGGGTCACGGGGGTTAACGATATGACACACTTAGGTTATTTACTTGCAGGTTGGGGATTGTCCTCTTTAGTAATTTTACTGTATGCGGTTCGTCTACTTAAAAGAGGAGCTCAACTATCAGCCCGAGTTCCATCTGAATATGCTCGTTGGATGAGCTCACCAAAACAAAATAACGGGTGAAACCTTTGGAAGAGCTAACACCTAGACAAGACCGAATAGAAAAGAAAAACTCTGGTCTATTGCCCAAATTTGCCGGAGTATTACTTTTGGTCGCAGTTGTTATTGTTTTATTTAAGACGTTGGGAAATGCTTCTTTATTTTTTTATCCAGTCGATGAAGCAGTAGAAAAAAGAATCGAACTTCAGGACAGACGCTTTCGTGTAATCGGAACTCCACAGCCTGGAATTATTGAAACTACGTTGTCCGGCCGTCAAGTCCTTGTTTTTACTTTATGCACAGGAGAGGTTTACTCTGACGTAGTTCATGAAGGTGACCCTGCAGAATTGTTTAATCCAGGAGTTCCAGTAGTTCTACAAGGAGTTTGGAGAGAAATTCAACCTCCAAGTATGGAGAAGCTCCCGTATTCACCAAAAGATGGATGGCATATAGAAACTGACAGCATGGTGGTTAAACATGACAATGATTACCGTTCAGACCGTGCCGAATTAGAGTCTTGCAGTAGTGAATAGCATGCTGTGTTCAGCTCTTAATCAACTGGATAAAAAAGAATTATGAATACAGATTTAGGAACCGCGTTTGTAGCTCTTGGTTTAACCGCGGCTTTGCTAGCTGTCGGTAATCAGATTTATGGGCTGATTGTTAAAAGGTCAGATTTATTGTCACGGGTCCAAATTCCAGTACTAATTATGTTCGTCGCCGCTTTGGGTCAAGTCGCTGTGATGGAAAGAGCTCTAATAACACGCGACTTCACGGTTGCTTATGTGGCACAACACGGGAGCACCAGAACACCGGCTTTATTTAATGTTGCCACTCTCTGGTCAGCGCTTGAAGGCTCGATATTGCTGTGGGTTTTGATCCTTGTGGGCTACCTGGGTTTAGTAGTTTGGAGATTCAAGAGCCGTCTTGAGGATCCCCTTGTCGCATGGGCAATAACTGTTATATCGATAGTCTGCGTTTTCTTTTTTATATTGTTGATGGGTCCTGCATTTCCATTTGGAGAGTTTGACCCATGGCCGGGCTTTGATGGGCCAGGTCCCAATCCACTTTTACAAAATCATATTTTGATGGCGTTCCACCCTCCAATTTTGTATCTGGGTTTTGTGGGTATGACGGTTCCGTTCTCTTTTGCTATTGCCGCTTTGATAACCGGAAGAGTTGGAGAGGGTTGGCTTGTGCAGACCAGAAAGTGGACTCTTATTGCATGGGGGTGCTTATCACTTGGAATAATTCTTGGCTCTTGGTGGTCGTATGAGATTTTGGGATGGGGCGGCTATTGGGCCTGGGATCCAGTTGAGAATGCTTCTTTCTTGCCATGGCTTACTTCTACGGCTTTTTTACATTCCGTGATGATTCAAGAAAAGAAAGGGATGTTGAGAGTGTGGAATCTGTCCCTTCTTTGTGCAACTTTTTCGTTAACCATCCTTGGAACTTTCATAACCCGCTCAGGCGTTCTTGAGTCAGTGCATTCCTTCACTGAATCAGGCATTGGACCTCTACTGCTCGGATTTTTTCTTTTGGTGGTCATCACAAGTGTTGGTTTGATTGCATGGAGAGGGGAGAGTTTGCGAAGTCCTGGTTCGATTAGCTCGCCATTATCTAGAACCGGAGCATTTTTAGTTAACAATCTTTTATTTGGGTGTTTCGCTTTCGTAGTTTTTCTTGGAACAGTTTTCCCCTTGATTGTCGAAGCTTTAAATGGAGATCGCATATCTGTTGGTAATCCTTATTTCGTGAAAATGTCAACGCCTATCGGCTTTGCTTTACTATTTATGATGGCCATAGCTCCAGCTTTATCATGGGGTAAAACTGAACTTGATGTTCTTTCAAAACGGCTTACGCCTTCTGTTGTTTGTGGATCAATAGCAATGCTCGTGGGGGTTGTCGTAGGTAGCAGAGGTTTTGTCCCAACTCTGGCTTTGGGGTTCGGAGGTTTTGCGGCTGGTAGTGCTATTAGGCAAATTTCATTTGGGTTTAGAGCTCGTAAATTTAGGGTATTGCTTGGGAGAAATGGCGGCGGAATGGTAGTCCATTTAGGCGTGATTATTTTGGCGGTAGCGTTAGCATGTTCTTCTTCTTTTCTAAGACAGGCAGAATTTAAATTTGAGCAAATTGGTGATCAGGCAGAGTTAGGAGGTCACGAATTCAAATTTGATGGCATTGAACGTGTGGAGCTCAAGGAAAAGAACAAAATTATTGCGAAAATTTTTATAGATGATGAGCTATTCAAACCTTCAATAAACCACTTTCCATTCGGGGGTAGAAGTATTGGAACCCCAACTACACGTTCAACTTGGAAAGATGACGTTCAGTTGGCGGTATTAGCCGTTCCAGAAGAAGGTGAACAGGAAAATACAGTAATTAGAGTCACGATCCAACCTATGGTCTGGTGGATTTGGTTTGGTGGGGGTGTGATGGTTATAGGAACTATTTTTTCTTTATTCTCAAGGAGAAAAACTCTTTCTGAAGAGTCTCTTATATCAAGCGACGAAAATATTCAAGAATTGGAAATCAATGAGTCCGTCTAAGACCGCATCAGCAGTTGTTGCCATAGTCACGATTTTTTTAGTGGGTATCTTCGCTACAAGTGAGTCAGGTGAAGACAGAGTAAGAACTCACCTAGTGGGTGAAGTGGCCCCACCGATTTCAGGTGAAACTATTGATGGCACTTTTTGGAGTCTTGATGAAGTAAAAGGAAGATGGCTGTTGGTCAATTTTTTCTCCACAACCTGCATCCCTTGTGTAGAGGAACACCCTGAGTTGCTCTCCTTCTCAGAAAATCAACCCACAGACACTGGCGTCAGGGTAGTGAGTGTTGCTTTTGACGATGACCCTATTTCGGTAGAAGCTTTTTTCGAGAAAAATGGTGGAGAGTGGCCAGTCTTAACTCGCGATACAGGCCGCATATCGGTTGACTGGGGAGTTGTAGCTGTCCCAGAGTCTTATCTTGTTTCGCCTGCAGGATTTGTTTCAGCAAAAATCGTGGGCGGAGTCAAAAGGAATGAGATTGAGAACTTGGTTTTAAGAGCGAAAAGAAAATCTGAATGAAGAGTTTTAAGATACATCATTTAATTTGGGTTTTGTTCCTTATAGTGGCGGTTTTGTCCCTCACTTTTTCCGTACTCTCAGAAAGTCCACCTTTAACAAATTCTGAACGAGTCAGCAGCCTTGCAGCTGATTTTGCTTGTCCTGTCTGTGATGGTCAATCTTTGGCTGAATCAGATGTCCCAGTAGCGAAAACCATTCGAGCAACTATTTCCACGATGGTGGATGGTGGCTCATCAGATGAAGACATAAGAAATTTTTTGGTTTCAAAATTCGGTGAAGATATTGATTACAACCCAAACGGCGATGGGCTCACCGGACTTGTCTGGGTGATACCTGTAACTGCAGGTGTCGTAGCTCTTTTTGGGACAGTACTAATCTTATTTTCATGGATGGGTAAAGAGAAAAGTATCAATAAATCAAGAGGAAGATTTCCTTTTATGGCCAACTCACCCAAATGGATGTGGATTTCGTTTGTTTGTGTCGTGGCGATCGGGTCAGGTTTTCTAGTAGCTAAAACGGCAGGCAGCAGGAATTCCGGAGATGCAATATCAGGTGAAATCAGAATGTCCCCAAGAACTTTGTTGATCGAAGCATCAGTAGCTCCCAGAGAAGAGGCAATGGAAATCTATGATCAAGTTCTTGAACTGCAACCTTCAAATGCTGAAGCACTTGCTTACAGAGGTTGGATGCTATGGCTCGGTGGAGAATTGGAAAGCTCACTTTCTGATATAGAAAGTTCTATAATATTTGATCCGGCGTATCCAGACGCCAGAGCCTTTCGTGCAATTATAAATTTCAGAGGAGGAAAAATATTAGAAGCCTCTGAAGATCTTTTACTTCTAGACTCTTTAAACTCTGCACCTGTTATCAGAGACCTACTTGCATCTAGTCGTTTCCGTGAAAGTGTTTCTAGCGAGCTTGCACGAAACGGAGATTTACTTTTAGCTTTAGAGCTCCTTGATTCAGGTACTGAAAATGACCCAACAAATTCTTCACTTTACGCCCATCGCGGTTGGCTACTGGCTATCTCTGGTGATTCACAGTTGGCAGAACTGAGTTTAATTTCTTTGGGTATTTCGCTTGAAATCAATCCACAAGACCCGTATGCAATCGCTTATAAAGCTGTAGTTGAGGCAAAGATTTTTGAAAAAATGGACAACTCTAAAAAATACGTTGAACAGTTCAAAGCGCTTCCTGATCAACCTTCGGAACTTGTTGAACTGCTGAGATTAGAAGGACTTCTTTGAGGGTTAACTTAAATGTGATTCGTGGTAAAAACCAGTATCTATTTTTCCGTTTAAAAAAAATAATTCCCAAATTGATGCCTTAGCAAACCCTTTTCTGTTTGGTATATTCATTCCGTTTAAAGTCAGGGATCTTATTAATTCACTAATCACATCTCCGTGGCTGCAAAGGATTGAGGAAGTGTCTGAATTGTTTGTTTGAGCAAGTTTTTCGACCAAGTCACTTGCTTGGCTAGTAGAACCTTCTGAAAGTGAGTTTGATAATTCAATCTTCGTACCTGATTTTTGGGCAGTTGGCCAAATTGTTTGCTGGCACCTCACAGCTGGGCTGCAAAAAATAGAAGAAATATTAGTATCCGAAAAGTATTTAGCGACCATTAGAGACTGATTTGAACCTTCTTCATCAAGAGGTCTTTCTGGGTCGTCACCGTTCCAGACAAACCGCTCGACCGCTGAAGCATGACGAACAACGAATATTTTCATGATAAAAAAAACTGGTGGAGCATATTTAGAAAAAAAGAAAAGACATGATCAAATTGAAACTTCAGTAACACACACTTTGTCACCCATAGGCAAAGAAGAAGTCAGATCAGTTTTAACGTCACCATATAAAATGCTCAACATCCCTCTGACGAGTCCTCGATCGACTGCACAAATAACTGGATGTTCAATTGGAATGCTTCCGAAAGGACAGTGTTCAGAAAGAATCCTTAGCTGTCCATTCTCAGATTGTTCTGCCCGAGCTGAAAATCCGTGAGAGATAAGTGCATCCACAATTGCATCTGTAGCCGAACGAAAAGAACGTTGTGTTTCTTCTATTCCCAAGGATTCCGCCATGGAACGTCCGACCTCTGAGCCAACTTCTTCTGCTAATTTTTCAGCTTCTTCAGATGGCAGGAGAGACAGGGTTCGAGCTAGGAGGCTTATGAGAATGGAATCCCTCCTTACATCAAGATTTAACGGTTGATCGGAATTTGAAATCTTGTATGTCTTCGAAGGTCGACCTGCGGTTGATCCCGTGTTTTTTTTAAGTGAGACTTCAAGATATCCACCTGAAAGAAGTTTGTCCAAATGATGTCTAGCTACGTTGGGGTGGAGACTGAATTTTTTTGCTACTTGCGAAGCATTAGTTCCTTCTTCACATTCGCGTATATGCAAGTAAATGTCTCTTCTGGTGGGGTCGCCAAAGGCTCCAGTGATTGCTGTCACTATAGAGGCGAATTCTGTATGGTCGAGAGACGTATTCCCCATATTTTTATCCTACTTAAACTCTGCCTTTACTCTTTTGTCGGGAAAATATAACTAAGAAGAAGAGTAATTTTGTAATACAAGACGAGCAGAACTGCCCTTAAGCAAGCACCGGTATGAATTCGCACACGAATAAGAAATGTTTAGGTATTCAAAAAAATCGAGGAGCAGTAGAGTTTTTACTAATGAATGAAGAATCTGCAACAGAATCACACCAAGAAAGACCTCACGATGGAGCCCCTGTTCCATTTTCTGAAGCCAATGTCAAAACTCGGGTTCTTCTTGTGGCTTCGGGTAAGGGTGGAGTCGGAAAGTCTTCTGTTACGACAAATTTGGCAGTGGCTCTTTCAAAGCGCGGAAATGATGTAGCTGTAATTGATGCAGATGTTTGGGGGTTCTCCATTCCGAGAATGTTGGGTATTACTGAGCCACCAACTGTTATTGATGACATGCTTATTCCACCTTCTGCGCACGGAGTGCGATCAATTTCTATGGGATTTTTTGCAGAAGAAGACCAACCTGTAATCTGGCGTGGACCAATGCTTCATAAAGCACTCAATCAGTTCTTAACAGATGTTGCTTGGGATGAACCTGATTTTTTACTTATTGATTTGCCGCCCGGGACTGGCGACACTGCTATATCTTTAGCTGGTTTTCTACCTGATTCTGAGATGCTGATTGTTACAACTCCACAAATAGCTGCGCAATCAGTTGCACAGAGAGCGGCTTTCATGGCCGAGAAAGTCGAATTAGAGGTAAAAGGCGTGATAGAGAATATGTCCTGGTTTACCGGTGATGACGGTCAACGTTACGAACTATTCGGTGAAGGTGGTGGAAGTGCTCTTGCAGAAAAGTTAGGTGTTCCCTTGTTGGGACAGATACCTTTGGTGCCGACGTTAAGAGCAGGTTCGGATAATGGGAATCCAGTGGCGGCAGACCCTTCCACTGAAATCGGGTCTATTTTTGCTGAGATAGCAAGAGTTGTGGAAGAGGATTTAAAACCTTCTAAGCGACGTCACCGAGAACTTAAAATTAATTAATAGTCAGGGGATAATAAGTGGATTTACGTATTGGTATTGCACATATGCAGAAGGAAATAAACCTTGAAATGGCGGAGGATTTCGACTTGGGTGATTTTAAATCAAATTTAGAAGAAGCACTGAAAAAAGAGACGGGTATTGTGTGGCTGACGGATATTAATGGTCGCGAAGTCGGAATTCCGGGTAACAAAATAGGTTATGCAGAGATTGGTATTCAAGACTCAGGTCGCCCTGTCGGCTTTAGTTGAATCTTCGTGAGTAATAGGAAGCCAATGTGAAAGACTGTTTGAAATGGCGTCTCTAGAAGAATTAGCTAAGAAGAACAGCGACCTCGAAGATGACTCAATTTCTTACCTGCAGGATTTAACAAGATCTTGGGGCTTATTGGCAGATCTTTCTTTTTCTGATTTACTTTTATATTTACCCACCAAAGAATCACCAGTTGATTCTTTTGTTTTACTGGCACACGTGCGTCCCACGACTTCAACTACCTTGTATAGGGCCGATTTAGTTGGTCAAAAGTTTGAAGCGCAAAGTCGACCAGTGGTATCTGAAACTTTTTTGACAGCTCAAATATCAAATGGAAAAGTTCCAGTGGGTGGTGATCGTGAAATCAGTGTTATGGCGATACCGGTTATATGGAAAGGCGAAACGGTAGCAATTTTAGCTAGTGAAAAAGCTTTTGTCGGAGAACCTCCCAGATCGGAAATGGAAAGAACTTATTTAAGTATTTTTGACAGGTTCGCAGAGATGTTTGGACGAGGAGAATTCCCATACGGTGAGGAATCACGGTTCCGTCATCGAATGCCAAGACTTGGAGATGGACTGCTTCTAGTGAATACCGATGGTCAAATAGAGTTTGCTTCTCCAAATGCAGTTTCTTTGTTACATCGACTCGGTTGGCATAGACCAGTAGTTGGATCACGATTTGAAGAAATTGGATTAAGTTCAAAAATTCTTAATGAAGCTTTTTCTCTCAAGAGTTCTGTTACAGATGAGTTGGAACGAGAGGATAAAACTTTTGTTGTAAGTCACTGCTTCCCACTTTTACATTCAGGCAAAGCTACGGGAGCTGCAGTATTAGTTAGGGATGTAACAGAATTGCGCCGCCGCGACAGGCAGTTAATTTCAAAAGACGCGACGATTCGTGAAATACACCATCGGGTAAAGAATAATCTTCAAACCATTTCTTCCTTACTGAGAATTCAAGGTCGACGTCTAGATTCAGATGAAGCTCAAATGGCATTAAACGAATCGGTGCGTCGTATAGGAGCGATAGCGGTGGTACATGAAACTCTTGCAGTTAGCCAAGAAGGAGAGGTTACTTTTGGAGAGGTAATGCGACCCCTTGTAGAGCTGGTAAAAGAAGGTTTAAGCTCACCGGTTAAACCTGTTTCCATAGAAGTTAGTGGGGACACTGGTTTATTGCCTTCAGAGGTTACGACCACTCTGGCAGTTGTGGTTACTGAGTTGCTGCAAAATGCTTTAGATCATGGCTTCAAACCAGCCTCGGAGGAACTTGAAAATGGCAAGGTCGATGTTTTATTGAGCAAAAACGAAGAAGCAGTAATGGTAGAAGTCTCTGATAATGGAGTTGGACTTCCTGAAGGTTTTGATATCGAAAAGAATGTTGGACTTGGTCTAACGATAGTGAAAACATTTATCCAACAGGAATTAGAAGGATCTCTTAACGTGTTTTCAAATGGAACAGGTAAAGGTGTGAGATTTCAAATTTGTTTACCTTCTGACAAACTTTTTGAAAAAATTGATTTATAAGGCAGAGTAAAGTCGTGGACTTTCAAAAACGCCCTTTGGTAATTGCGCATCGAGGAGCTTCAGCTGATTTTCCTGAGAATTCTTTAGATGCTTTTTCGGGTGCCTTAGATCAAGGCGCTGATTGGATCGAACTGGACGTACGTCGATCAAAAGACGGCGTTTTAGTAGTTCATCATGATGCTCATCTTGTAGATGGCAATTTAATTAGGGATTTAGATTCAGATTGTCTACCAGAAGGAGTACCAAGTTTAGCTGAAGCTTTCGAGGCGTCAGAAAGCATGGGAGTAAATATAGAAATAAAACATCTTCCTGGTGAACCTGACTTTGATGAAGTGGACCTTGTTTGTGAAGCAGTAGTGGGACTGGTGAGGGCTTATAAGCCAGCTGACAAAATATTGGTCTCGTCTTTTGATATGAATGCAATTAATCGAATTAAAGAAACGGATCCCTCAATTGCCACTGGATGGCTTGTCGCCGAAAGAAGCGACGGCATTCAAATACTTGACCGTGTAAAAGCTCATAACCATTCGTCAATTAACCCTTGGGATGATTTAGTAGATGAGTCTCTGATAGAACAAGCGCATTCTCGTGGATTAAAAGTAAATGTTTGGACTGTTGATGACGAAAGCAGGATTTTGCAGCTAAGCGAATGGGGAGTCGATGGGATAATCACTAATCTCCCAGGTCTAGCAGTAGAAGTTTTGAATCAAGAATCTTGAAATTTGGGTGTCTTTATTGGCATCACCACATCCAAACATGATGCTTTATAACGAAATGAAAACTCTTCGAAATTTCCCAGAAAATCACCGTCTACTTGAAGAGGTACCGATTTATAAGCGATTGCTTGTGCTTCAGTTAAATCACTTTGCAAATCTACGACACGACTCGATGTGGTTGTAGCTTTTCCGATTCCCAAAGACCCAAATACGACTGGAAGCAATCTTTTCAAAGTCAGATTTTTGAACGTTGCCATGGCTAATGGGGTGTCTAAATTTGCATGCGGAGCTAGAGAAATTTTTCTTGTTCCTAAATATGTGTACGGGTCGGTATTTAAACAGACTGAAAATAACCCTTCGACTCCTGTATTTTCCAGATCGCCGATTTCTTCATCACCCACTTTTCGAGTTGAGATGCGGAAAGCGGGACGTTTTCTGTCGTAGTGCCGGAGCCAAGTTCCTATTGCTGCAATAACGAAGAGAGGATGACCAGCGAAACGTTTTAGAACGCCGCTTTTTTTCTCGACTTGCTCGACAACTGCTGCATCAAACCCTATTCCAGCATGAAAAAGGAAATATCTTTCGTTTACTGAACCTAGACCGATCCGGTGAGTTGATCCAGCTTCTAAAGAATCCAATAGGGCTCCTGTAGCTTCAATAGGATCGTCAGGAATGCCTAAAGTGCGAGCAAAAACATTTGTAGAACCACCGGGAATAGCAGCTATAGCAGTTCCTGAGTCGACTAAACCATTAGCTACTTCATTTAATGTTCCATCTCCTCCAAGTACCACCACAATGTCTATTCCGTCCTTAGCCGCATTTTGGGCGATTCGCGTAGCATGACCTCTGCGGTTGGTTACTGCCACTTCGAGGCGGTGGTCAGCTGACAGTGCTTTTTGAATAACGGCCCTCGTTCTTCCAGTTACAGCGGAAGCCAAAGGATTTACTATTAGGAGAACTTTCATGTCCAATTAACAGTAGTTGTGAATTGCTAAAAGATTTGTGTTGAAGCCGAACTGTTGTTGAACTATTTGAAAATGGTTTTTTCTTTTCTGAAAGGATGAAAAAAATCTTGTAAAATCGGATGAAATTGGTCACTTGATGTACCAGTTTGATCATATAAAGGGCAAAATAGCGAAATGGATGTAGTTGTTTGTGTTAAACAGATTCCGGATCCGGCTGACCCAGGTGAGTTGAATCCAGATACGAAAACTTTAAAGCGTGACACCAAATTAATTCTTGATGAGTCTGACTCTTATGGAGTTGAGATGGCTTTGCAGCTTGTTGATGCCGCTGGATCAGGGGAAGTTCGTCTTGTCTCGATGACCCCGGGAGGAGAAACCGGAGGTTTGCGTACAGCATTAGCTATGGGAGCTGAAAGCGCAATTTTGGTAAGTGATGAAGCACTTGCTGGTTCTGATTCTCTTTCCACTGCAAAAGTTTTAGCAGCAGCTATAAAACGTTCGAATCCTGATTTGATTCTTACTGCTACTGAGTCAAGTGATGGATACACAGGAACAGTTCCAGAGCAGATAGCAGAAATTCTAGGTCTTCCGTCTGTTACTTTCGGAAAGGAAGTTTCAGTAGACGGTGAGTTGGCAACTGTTAAACGTCAGACTGAGTCTGGTTATGACGTGGTTGAATGTCCTCTTCCAGCTGTTATCTCGGTTACGGCTGGCGTAGTCGAACCTCGCTATCCATCATTCAAAGGGATCATGGCAGCAAAGAACAAACCTGTTGAAGAGCTTGATCTCGCTGCGCTAGAAATTGATCCAGCAACAGTTGGTTGGGCAGGTGCTCGTCAAGAGATAACTGAAATAGTCGATGCTCCCGCCCGTGAAGCCGGTGAATTAATTGTTGATGAAGGCGAAGCTCATGAACGGATCATGGCTTTTCTTGATGACCTTAAGGTTCTTTAGGAGGCATACGAATGGGATTTTCAAAAATATGGGTCCATGGCGAAGCGATTGATGGTGTTGTGGCTTCGATTACTCTTGAACTTTTAGCTAAAGCTCGTGAATTAGCGGACTCTGTAGAGGTTGTAATTGCCGGTGATGCAGATTCAGTTGCTGCAGAATTGGGCGCCCATGGAGCTTCAGTAGTCCATTCGATTGGATCACTAGATAATGGACTTGCCGGTCCGAGAATTGCATCTGCCATAGCTGATGCTTGTTCACAGGGGTCAGGTCCAGATGTTCTTTTATGTGGTACGACTTACGATGGGCGCGATGTGGCAGGGCGTCTCTCGGCGAAACTTGACACTCCTGTTATAACGAATGTTGTTGATTTAAAACCAGATGGAGACCGCCTTCTTGCTCACGAACCTGTATTCGGTGGCACTAAAGATGTTTTTACAGGAACTACAGCTGAAGGTTTGGACATTTTTGTCGTCCGACCAAAATCTTTTGTGGCAGAATCCGCAGGTGGGGATCCTGCATCTGTATCAACCCTCCAAGTAGGAGATCTTGGTAGTACCGGAACTGCAGTTGTCAAAGATCAATTCGTTGAGGAAAGCAGTGGGCCACGTTTGGACGAAGCGAACATTGTCGTATCTGGAGGCCGAGGTCTTGGAGAGCCTGATAAGTACGAAATGATTGAAAAGTTGGCAAGTCTGGTTAAAGGAGCTCCCGGAGCATCTCGTGCTGTTGTAGATGCAGGTTGGGTACCTTATTCATATCAAGTTGGACAGACCGGAAAGGTAGTCAAGCCAACGGTTTATATTGCATGCGGCATTTCGGGAGCCACACAACATTTAGTTGGAATGAAGGGTTCAGCCAACATAGTTGCTATTAACAAAGATGAGGAAGCACCAATTTTTGGGATAGCTGACCTTGGGATAGTTGGCGATGTGCACAAAGTTTTGCCGAAACTAATCGAGGCTCTCGAGGCTCAATAACGGGAGCTTCTCACAGTAGAGGCCAAGGAACCTGTCTTCCTGATGGATCATGGGGCAAGGAGCCGTTTGCAGTAAGGGCTCTAGTTCTTTGCAAAAGAGCTTCGATTTCATTCGTATTCAATAGTTCTGAAAATTTTTCTGGTAGCCCACTATCAGTTATTGAAGTCAGATCTGAAATAAGTTGGTTTGGAAGTTCTTCTCCGCTGAAATCCCAAATAACTGTTCGGATTTTAAATTCTTCGTGAAAGCATAGAGAATTGTCGATGGCCCAAACCGAACCATCATTTCCTACTAGGACATGGCCTGCTTTCCTATCAGTGTTATTGACTAAAAGGTCAAAAGTTGCAAGACGGATCAGTTCATTTTTAAACTTTGAGTCTTTGTGGATTGTGAAATAGTGCTTCTCATAATCACAGGGTATGTAAAGTTGTAAAGAGCCGACCCCTAAAGGACCATCCCTGAGCACAGTTGGAGGTATGAGACCCCAGCCCAAATGATTTGCAAGTTCAAAGGCTGCTACCTCTCTTTTATAAATACCTTGAGGAAAATCATACAAAGGCCGTTCACCTTTCTCGGGTTTATATATGCCCTGGACATTCAATCCGTCGTTTTCTAAGTTCACTAAGAAAGTTCCATTTGACGCCCAAGGCATTCGACCAGCTATCTCGATTTTTCCAAAGTTCAGTATTTCGAGCGCAAGCTCATTTTCTATAGGTTCACGATCTTTGAAAGGGTTTTTTTCAGTTTCTGTTTGATTTTCCTCTTTCAAGGTATTTTTCTTTCTAGTTGGAACACGGGCACCAGCCCGCAGCGTCTGGTTCGAGAGGGGAGCCGCAGTACGGGCAAGGCGGACGACCGCTAGATAATAGTTCTTCGGCTGTTTGAATAAAATGTTCGACTTGAAGTCGACTTAATGACAGTCGAGCTTGCGCAGGTTCAGAAACTTCGTCCCGAATAAGTTCTTCCGCTATAAGTATTAGTTGGTCTTCTGATTGTTCATAAGTGACACCTAAACTGCCTATTACCCAATCTGGTTCCTCAGGTTCTATAAACTCTGCTTCCGCCACAGTGCTATTTGAGAGTTCAGGTTCATCTGTCGGAGGCAGATCATTTAGCATGCTTGCTAGAAAATCAGCTAAACCAGCCATTTGCTGTTTCTCAACTTTCAAAGATAGAACTTGATTCTCAAAAGAAGCTTGTAAGAAAAAGACGCGTCGACCCTGCGGGCCAACCGTACCTGCAGTAAAACTTTCAGTGTGCTCCCAGTTTATTTCAGGGCGTTCCATTGTTATAGACGCTACCTTTCATATCTAAGTTTTTTTATACGAAACAGTTAATAAGTTAGTGCTTTACGAGCTTAAAGAGCCATTAAAATTTCCATTCGAATTCAAAGTTAAAACTAAAGGCCGTTCTTTCGTATAAAGAACCACCGAAGCTGAACACGGTCCAACCAGGATTCTTTGAAATAGATCCAAGGGCGTTCCAACGGCAGAAGCCAGTATTGCCTTTATGGGGTCAGCATGTGAAACACATACAACTGTTTCTCCAGAGTGACGTTCAAGTATCTTGTCGACAGTTTTTAGCATACGATTTTGCATTTCAGTAAATGATTCACCATTTGGGAATCTAAAGCTAGAAGGTTGTTTCTGAATAGTGGACCAAGATTTTAGTTTTGAGAGATCACGCAATCTGCGACCGGTCCAGTCCCCGAAATCGCATTCATTAAGTCCTTGAAGAGTACGCACACGTAAATTAAGAGTTTTAGCAATTGGTTTAGCGGTTTCTTGTGTACGTTCCATAGGTGATGCGTAAACGGCTGACACTTTAGTACCTAAAAAACTGCTTGAAGACTTCTTGATTTCCTTTGCAATCATTTCTGCTTGCGATTTACCCTCATCTGATAGATGCAAGTTGGGTGCCCTTCCGGGGAGTTTGGTTCCCGTTGTAGGAGTTCTCCCGTGACGAACGAAGATAATTAAAGTAGCTGCCATTAATAGTTCAACCTACCCTTCAGATGTGGATCATGTTCTTCAATTAGAAGCAATAAAAAAAGAAGTTGTATCATGCAGAGCCTGTCCGAGGCTAGTTGCCTGGCGTGAAAAGGTTGCGGAAGACAAACGCGCTGCTTATAAAGATCAGGAATATTGGGGTTTGCCGGTGCCAGGTTTTGGAGACCCGAAAGCTCGAATACTCATTGTTGGCTTGGCCCCTGGGGCACATGGAGCCAACAGGACTGGAAGAGTCTTTACTGGTGACAGATCAGGAGACTTTTTATACGCTGCTCTTTACAGGTCAGGTTTAGCAAATCAACCTGATTCAGTCGGGTTGGACGACGGACTGGAACTAGAAGACGTATTTATAACTTCTCCAGTTAAGTGCGTGCCACCGGCAAATAAACCAAATCAAAAAGAACGAAGCAAATGTCGGCCATTTTTTGAAAGAGAGGTTTCAGCTTTGGCCAGCATAAAAGTTGTTGTTGCGTTAGGTCAGATTGGTTATACGTCTGCAGCTGTTGAGTTTGGTTTAAATCCAAAACCAAAGTTTTCTCATGGTCTAGAAGTAGCAATTGACTCAAATAGGAAACTTTTATGTTCCTATCATGTCAGTCAGCAAAATACTTTTACCGGTCGATTAACAGAATCGATGTTCGACAAGGTTATTAAACGAGCCAAAATTATAGCTGGCGATTGATATTGCTTGTATTGCGCTAACCTCACGCTGTGGGTAAAAATCTATTAAAGAAGAAGTTTTTTGCGGGTATCTTTGTTTGCGCTTTGTTGTTTTCAGGCTGCGCGAATGACGGTGAGCCTGAGACTTGGGAAGATCAAGACGGTCTTGTAGCGAGGAACTTTGTAGAAGCTTGTCAGGAATCTAATTCTGACATGTCAACATATAAAGCTAAAAGCTATTGCGAATGTGTAATCAATGGAGTTAAAGATTCAGTTACATTTGAAAAGTTCAAAGAACTTGATGATTTTATTCGCAAGCACAGGGATGATTTGAATTCTAAAATGATTTCAGAAAATTATGGATGGTTGGATGATTCAAGTAAGGCTTGTTCATAAAGCCAAACAATTACCCTTGGTATTGAGGCAATCCGACTTTCGCTGAAGAATTTGCCCAATCAGGCCATCTAGTTCGACTCTTCGCAGCCAACTTGTGCATTAGCTCGATCGCATCTGGGTCACTATCACCCGGCCTACCTTCTATTACGCCTTCTTCAAGCATTCGCATGATTATTTGACGACCTAGTTCTGTGCGAACAACAGTCAGTGTCCAATCGTTGTATTTGCCAATACCACCTGTGGATATGTCAGCGTGTTCCGCGGCAAAGTCTGGACAAAGATTGCATCCTTCTCGTGTCCAAGCATGGCATTCTTTAAGGTTGATTTCATGATAGTCACCATTCTTCATCCATATCTGGAAAACGCCTTTAATGTTCATTTTGGTCATTTCTTCTTTTGGAAGCCTGTATTTTGCCCAAAATAATTCCTCGAAAATTGAATCATCAAAAGATTTCGAACATAACAATCCGATGTTTAATTTGATAGTTTTTCCCGCCTTGCCAACCTTACGGTTCCACATGACAGGAGCAATTGAAGTTTGACAGCTCATCCCAACAAGAGCTAACGATTCGAGGTTCTTTTCACGAGCTTCGGTAATAGCAAGTGTGTTAGCAGAGTAGGTATATCTACTCCCAGCTCCAGCTAAAACAGATTCCTTATCAGTGGCTAAAGCAGGGATAGCTTTCCAAGAATTTCCATTTTCTTCATCATTTTCTAGGTGGGAAGTCAGAGCTCCATCAATAATTCCGTTATCTAAACACCATATGAGTATTGCGGAAACCAGACCCCCATCTTGACCAAGTTCATGAACTGTTGAATCGCTAGCTCTGGTTAGAAGAATGTCTTTATACACTCCGGAAAGTTCTTCTGGTTTACGGTGACGGTCAAAAAGATGCATTTCTGCTTCAGTTTCCCAGTCTCTAAACCTTGGACATGCACGAGTACATGAAGTGCAACCTTTTTCACCATGTACACAGTTGTCTGTTCCCAGCTCTTCTTCTAAATGAAAAGGTTTGTAAGCTCCCGGCGCGTGTTCATATCCAATCACATCATGTGGGCATGAGATCACACATCCGGCGCAACCAGTGCAAAGCCCGGTATCTATGACCTCTTCGTAGAGTTCTTTCCATTGGAAAGTCCATCGTGGTTGTTTTTGATTTGCCATTGCTTGGGTTAAAACTCTCTTTTTGTCTGGGTTCAGATGTAACCATAGTCTATTCGATTTAATGGCCACCTGTGTTCTGCGCCCCTGGCAGGAATCGAACCTGCGCACACGGCTCCGGAAGCCGATGCTCTATCCGCTGAGCTACAGGGGCGGGGTTACAACAGGAAGGCTACGTTCTCTTTTCACTGGACACATCAATCAACGATATTTCCTTATATTGTTTCTCAAAAGAGTTTGCAAAAAAAGTGAAATGATTATTTCTTTTAGAGGAGTAGAGCATGGTTGGTGAAATGGTTGATTTTGAAGCAGGTGACGCTACAGCTGGCGGTTACCTGGCTACGCCAGACGGGGCGGGTCATGGCGTTATGGTTATTCAAGAGTGGTGGGGATTAGCGCCGCAAATCAAATCTGTTTGTGACCGACTAGCGGAAAATGGTTTCGTAGCATTAGCTCCTGATTTGTATCACGGTGAATTGGCTCAACACTCCGAGATGGATAAGGCTGGAAAACTCATGAGCACCTTGCCACCAGATAGAGCTGTCAGAGACATGTCCGGAGCCATCGATTATCTACTAGAAAATCCTAATGTTGACGGGGGGACCGTGGGGGTAGTTGGGTTTTGCATGGGAGGTATGTTGAGTCTGCTAATTGCGGCATCAGAAGGTGAACGAATCTCTGCTGTAGCTCCTTTTTACGGTGCTCCCCTAGGAGAGAGTGAACCTGACTGGACAGATCTGACTGCTCGTGTTGAAGGACATTTTGCGAGTGTTGACGACTTTTTCCCTCCCGATTCAGTCACTGAATTAGAAAACAAACTCAGAGAAATGGGCAAGGATGTGACTTTTAATATTTACCCTCAAACAGGTCATGCTTTTGCTAATGAAGAAAACCCTCTTGGTACTTACAACCCTGAGATTGCTGATGTTGCTTGGGGCAGAGTTTTAGAAATGTTTAATGAGGAGTTGGGTAGTAGCTAAAAAAAGTTTGCTGTCGACAGAGCTGCTCCTATAGCTCCGGCACTTGAACCTAGCTTTGCTAGTTTTATTTCAATCTTCGGACGGTGCTCATTCCCTATAAGAGTTTTTTCTATCCATTTCTCAACCCCATTTCTTAGTGGTTCTCCGATTTCACAAACTCCACCACCTAGTACAACCCTTTCTAAATCTAAAAGTAAAATTAGATTTATTAATCCCTTGCTGACTTCATGACAGAAGTTATCCAAAATTCTTAAAGAGTCTGGTTCTAGATCTCGTATTCCAGATGACAAATGTTTGCTTGTAACATTTTCCCAGTTGCCCGCTTGATTAACTCCCCAAGGGTAGGTTCCTTCCAAGGCTTCGTTTCGCACGATGCGGGTTAAGGCATTACCAGAGGCAAAGTATTCCCAAGGTCCTTTCTGGCCTGTTATATGGACTGGACCGTTGGCATCTATTGTCATGTGTCCAGCTTCACCAGCGAAACCGTTGCTGCCGAGGAGGAGGCGGCCATCTATGACAAAACCTGTTCCGATTCCGGTACCTATAGTCACCAAAGCAAAATTGTCACTTCCTTTCCCTGCGCCTATTTTCCATTCTGCAATTGTTCCGACAGTTGCGTCATTTCCTACAACGACAGGAATGCCTAGTTCGTTTTCAATCTCAAGAGTTATAGGAAATTCAACGATATTAGGAAGGTTGGGGGAGTATCTGACTATTCCCGACCTATGAGCTAATCCAGCTATTCCTATGCCGAGTGTCGGGAATGACTGTTCTGTACTCTTTTCGAGTTTCCTAACGAGAGTCTTAATAATTTGGACAAGCTCAGGCCCGTTATCACTGCTTGTTGTTGTTAACTGGTCTTTTATTTCGAAATTAGAGGGATCCAGGACGATTGCTCTTGCCGTGGTGCCACCAATGTCAATACCTATTGCATCCTTTCCCATATTGAAAGGTTAAAGCAGTAAGTATTAAAAGTGGGGATTTATTTTACTAGCTTCTGATTCCAGTCAAGTCTGTAATGGCTTCAAGAGTGCGTGATTCTTCGTCAGTATTGACTGCGCCTTTTATGATTCTGCGTCTTACAGCAGCAGAAATGGTATCTATTGTTAGCACCACCGCCATTGTCATTATTAAAACAGCACT
>CEUA01047664.1_pt1 | contig 23563 bp, 21 predicted proteins | sample 361541 | NCBI WGS metagenome assembly CEUA01 (sample SAMEA2623079, study PRJEB7988) | marine metagenome | isolation source: saline water (ENVO:00002010), including
CTATCTACAAAGGCAGCGCCATTAGGATCTCCATTACAATCTAGATTAAAACAAGAAATAATAAATGGAAAATCCTGAACATCTTGATCTCCTAACTCTGAGTTTATTGTAGACGTAAAAGTAACTACTGATGGAGATGGATTAAGAAAAAGGCCATCAAGAAGAATAGTCTGGCTATTTCCGCTAGTAACATTATTATAATCTGGAGGTGATGCGGCAACAATAAGAATGCCTACAGTGTCATTCTCAATAGTAAACGATCCGTAGATTTGACCGGTAGCGTCATCAACAGCCTTTACAGAAATCTTGTCTGGTGTGATAATAAAATCAACCATTAATGTGGTGTTAACATTAATATATCCACCACCAGCCATTATTACGCTAGAACCTATAACGTCATTTGTAGAAAGTCCGATAAAATCAAAAACTCCTGCATCTGATGTAAAAGTAGTGTATGCTATATCAGGCTCATTTGGGTCCTGGCTTGTGACAAAAGAAATATCGGAAGTTGTATTGCAATCTGTATTGCTTAAAGAAATATTTACACTTGGAGTAAAACCAATACATGACACATCTCCAGTAGTCCCCCCTACGCAATTACCACAACTATCTAAAAAGGCAATTCCATTTGGGGTATTATTACAATCTAAAGGGAAATTAGCGGTAGTAAAAGTGTCTAAAGGAGACCAGCCTGAGTTTGGAGATGGTCCTGGAGAACAATATGCCCTGGCCTGCCAAATATAAGCTGTATTTGCATTAAGATTTAAAACATCATGAGAAACACCTGTTGCGCTCCAAACATAAACCCAAGTAGAATCCCCAACCTCTTGATGCCTCAATCGATAATGATTCACATTGTTGTCTAGTGTCCAATTAAATGTTACACTAAAGTTTGACAAATTCGTAATATGTAATCCTGTTGGCACATCACAATTTTGGGCAGCACCAGGATTTATAAAAAACCCCATTAGAAAAAACAATATAATCCCAAAATGTTTGGTAAAAATTTTTGTCATAATACTTTTTTTAACTCTAACTTGTCGTTTTCCTATCAGAAGGAACTCGCAAATATATGAATTTATTTTTTTTAAAAGTAGTGATTCTTTAGATTTCTAAAACTGTTGTTTAACAAGAATCTCTCTCTCAACAAAATACGCAGCCATAATCTATCTTTTTTCTAGCAAGATCCTAACTTCTAAAACTATAGAAAAACATACTAGTTGCTTTTCTTTGCTCTGTATGAATATAAAAAAGCAAAAAATAGAGTCATTGACAATGGAAGGCTCACGCAAACCATCATGCTTAAACGAAAAAAGTATAAAAAAGGTTTTCAGCAAGACATCCTGATGGGTACAAAAGCTAGCAGAAAATATATAAAACACTAGAAAAAAGTTGCCCGACTAGGGCTCGAACCTAGACTCTTCTGCACCAAAAACAGACGTGTTGCCAGTTACACCATCGGGCATTATTACAAATGGTGTGCAAAAATAATAATTATGTGATAAGTACGAAATATTTATACATATTTTCGTAATTGAAAAATCATGCCATAAAACAAAACTAATTTTATAAATTCGCAAATCTATTCTAACTATATTAAAATTTAATTATGAATCAATTCAAAACTCTCAATAATTATATAGGCTGGAGTGTATTCTTACTCGCCTCTTTCGTATACCTTTCTACCATTGAACAAACAGTTAGCTTCTGGGATTGTGGAGAGTATATTGCAACAGCAAACAAACTACAAGTTGGGCACCCTCCAGGCGCTCCATTTTTTCAATTATTTGGCAGAATATTCTCATTATTTGCAACACAAGGAACTTCAGAGGTTGCAGTTGCAGTAAACATGATGTCAGCTTTATGTAGCTCTTTTACAATTTTATTTTTATTTTGGACAATCACAGCTTTTGGCAGAAGGTTATTCTTGAAAAACGAAGAGGTTGATTTCGGGAAAATGATAGCTGTATTAGGAAGTGGTATGGTTGGATCATTAGCCTACACATTTTCTGACTCATTTTGGTTTTCTGCTGTTGAAGGAGAGGTGTATGCTATGTCATCGCTCTTTACAGCAGTGACATTTTGGTGCATTATGAAGTGGGAAGAAGAGTCTAAAGACCCCAAGGCCAGCAGATGGCTTGTTTTAATTGGATATCTTATTGGATTGTCAGTAGGAGTTCATTTGCTTTCCTTGCTAACTATCCCTGCAATGGGAATGATTTATTATTTCAAAAAATATAACTATACAAGAACTGGTGCAATAAAGGCTTTCTTTACTTCAATGGCGATATTAGGACTTGTGCAAGGTATTATTATTCCTGGAGCTGTTAGTTTGATCTCAAAATTTGAGTTGTTCTTTGTAAATACTATTGGCTTGCCTTTTAACTCAGGCACAATAATTTATTTCTTGACAATAATTATAAGTATTGTCATAGGAATAATCTATACAAAAAAACGCAATAAGCCAATTTGGAATACTGCAATCTTAACTGTAATGATGCTGTTGATTGGTTATTCTTCTTTTGCTATTTTAGTTGTTCGATCAAATGCGAACCCTCCCATAGATGAAAATAACCCTGAAGATGCTGTAGGACTACTATCCTATCTAAAAAGAGAACAATATGGGAGCTGGCCAATTGTTTACGGACAACATTTTAATGCTAAATTAGATAGTCGAGAGCCATACATTGACGGGAATCCTATTTATGCAAAAGATGAGAAAAAAGGGAAATACGTTATAATTGATAGAAGAAAAAATACTGTTCCTAATTATAGCAAAAAAGATAAAATGTTGTTCCCCAGAATTTGGAGTGCTACTCAAGCAAGGCATGCCGAAGGATATGTAAATTGGGCAGGATTAAAAAACAAAGATGTCAGCCCAACATTTGCAGAAAACCTTACCTTCTTCTTTAGATACCAAATTGGCTGGTCTTATTTGAGATACTTTATGTGGAATTTTGCTGGAAGACAAAACGATTACATGAATATGGATGGGAATTCATTATATGGGAATTGGGAAAGCGGAATCAATTTTATTGATAATGCTAGATTAGGCTCTCCCTCTTCTGATATTGTAAAGCCTAACCAACTAGAAAACAACAAGGGGAAAAATCATTATTTCTTTTTACCCCTAATATTAGGGTTAATTGGAATGTTATTTCACTTTAAAAAGAATAACCAAGATGCACTAGCAGTACTTTTATTCTTCTTATTTACTGGTGTGCTGATTATTATATATTTAAATGTCGTGCCTTTTCAACCTAGAGAAAGAGACTATGCTTATGTTGGCTCATTCTATGCTTTTTCAATTTGGATTGGCTTAGGTGTATTAGCAATTTATGATGTTATAAACAAAAACCTTAACTCTAAAACTAGCGCATCTTTAGCAACTCTGATAGCATTATTAATTCCTGCTATAATGGCAGCAGAAAACTGGGACGACCATGATAGAAGCGGAAGATTTACGGCTCTTGAAGTTGCAAAAAACTATTTAAACTCATGTGATGAAAACGCAATACTTTTTACAAATGGAGATAATGACACCTTCCCTTTGTGGTACGCGCAGGAAATAGAAGGTGTAAGAACAGATATCAAAGTAGTTAATTTGTCACTATTTAACACAGATTGGTATATAGACCAAATGAAAAGAGCCTCTTATGAAGCCCCGCCAATACCTTCATCATTAGAACATGATGATTACCGGACGGGGACAAGAGATTACACGCCAATTCAAGAAAGATTTAATGAACATATTGAGGTTAAAAAAGTAGTTGGATTTATTAATAGTAGCAGCCCAAAATCCAAACTAAATACATCTGCTGGACTACGAAATTATTGTCCTACTAAAAAGCTGAAACTTACAGTCAATAAAGAAATTGCTAAAACTTTTGTTCCTGAAGAACATCAGAACAAAATTGTTGATGAAATAAAATTTCGCCTAAAAGGATCTGGAATTTTTAAAAACAAACTTATGGTATTGGACATTTTAGCAAACTTCAATTGGGAGCGACCTATTTATTTTGCAATAACTGTTGGAAGGGACAATTACATGGGGCTTCAGAAGTATTTCCAATTAGAAGGTCTTGCATATCGTTTAGTCCCGTACTCCGTTGCCTCAAAAGATGGTCAGACAGGAATCGTTCATACAGAAAAAATGTATGAAAGATTAATGAATAAATTTGAATGGGGGGGGTTAAACAATCCTGATCTTTATTTTGATGAAACTAACACTCGAATGGTAATGAATTTTAGAAATAATTATTCGCGATTAGCCGAGTCTTTATATCAAAAAGCAGAAAAAGAGAAAGCAATAGCTGTACTAGATAAATGTATGGATGAATTTCCTGGAAATGTTGTGAATCTAAGTTATTTTTCTATTCCTATTGTTGACTTATATTATAAGCTAGGTGAAGTTGAAAAAGGAAATGAGGTTTTAGCAGCTATGATTGAAAATCAATTAAATACTATCAAATATCTAAAAGAATTTGATAGGGGCAGTGGGCTTAAACAAGAAATTGGGATTACCGGACAAGTCTTATCTAGTTTGGCAAGGATTTTACAAATACATAAATTAGAAAACCCATCATATACTTACCTCAATGAAGACGGAACTTATTATAGACAGAAAGACTTGCAAAAAGAAGAGATTGATTTCAATACTTACCGCATCAACACCTTTATGGATGAATATTTAACAAGTATTCAATAGGTTTGCTAGTAAAAACCCCAAATTTTATTCGTGTTTTCTTTCCCTCAATAATTTGGAGGAAAGAAAATTCTAAAAAGAATATTTGGCTTACTTTTGATGATGGGCCTTCAGAAGAATCTACTCCTTTTATATTGAAAACATTAAAAGAAGAACAAATAAAAGCTACTTTCTTTTTAGTCGGAGAACAAATAAGACAACATCCAAGATTAGTGCAGGATATAATCAAAGAAGGACATGTGGTAGGCAATCATTCTTACTCACACCAAAACGGTTGGACATCTAATAATACAACATATTTAAAAGATGTGGAAAAATGCCAAGCATTAATGCCTGAGAACACATTGTTTAGACCCCCATACGGTAAAATATCTCGAACACAGATTAAGTGCTTAAAGAAGAAATATCAAATAATTCTTTGGGATGTCCTAAGCTGGGACTTTTCAACAAATATAACGCCACAGAAAATAAAAAAAAATGTCTTAGCAAATACTACTGAAGGATCAATAATAGTTTTTCATAACAATCAAAAAAGCCTTAAAAACTTAAGCCCAATTTTAAAAGAAATAATACAAAAATTAAAAAGAAAAGGGTTTTTATTTTCTTCTACTTGGTAGCAATAATAAAATGATCTAAACAGCTTTTTCTACTTTCCTTAATTAAATAATCAGTGTGTTTAATTGAATCAACCAACATCTCATTATTATCCTGTAAATTGTGCCTATTAAATCTATTTAGAATATCATAAGGTATCTGTAAGAGCCAAGCAGGAAGCCAATATTGCATGTTAAAGATATCCCATCTCGTAATTCTAGCAACGGCTTCTTTATTTTTTTCATAATAATCCATAATCTTTTCATTTCCAAAGACGCCTTTTAACTCTACATGAGGAAAAACAGATTCTATAAGTACTTTCATTTGTTCAGGATTATACTCTCTTATATGCCAAGGGCTTCTAGTTAAAGACATAAGTGCATTTGGAGTAGTCATAATTAGCTTTCCACCAGTCTTTAAAACCCTTTTAATTTCACTTAAAAAAAACATGTCATCCTTTATGTGTTCAATGACTTGGAACGTTACAACAAAATCCACACTGCTACTTTCAATACGATCTAGAGGAGGAACTTCTGTTTGAAGAAAAGTAATATTATTCTTTTCTTTGAATTCTTTTGGGATCATTGTTTCATACTTGTCAACTGCGATAAATTTATCCGCACATGAAGCCAACTCCATGATCCCATAGCCTTCCCCAGAGCCTACTTCAAGCACTGTTCCGCTTATTATTTTTGCAGCTTCTTTATAAGCGACTAAATGCCTCTGAAAAACAACATTTTCTGATGAGTCTTGATGAGTGCTTCTTTCAGCAGTTTGCAAAATTCCCATATATTTATTTTTAATTTGACAAATGTAATATATTAATCTGCTATTTCTACAAAAACTGGACAGTGATCAGAATGCTTAGCCTGTGAAAAAATCTTCGCAGATTTTAATTTAGGAAGAAGGCTTTCTGTAATCATAGTGTAATCAATCCGCCAACCTAAATTTCTAGGCCTTGCATTAGCTCTATAACTCCACCAAGTATAATTATTTGGCTCAGGGTTTAAAAATCTAAAAGAATCTACAAATCCACTAGAAATAAACTTGCTAATCCACTCTCGCTCTTCCGGTAAGAACCCCGAGCTATTCTTATTAGATTGTGGATTATGTATATCAATAGCCGTATGACAAATATTAAAATCTCCTGAAACAATGAGATTAGGAATTGTCTTTTTTAAATCCGATATATAATCAAAAAACAAATCTAAAAATTCCATCTTAAAGGGCTGTCTTAAAGGGTTGCTGCCAGAAGGGAAATAAACACTCATAACAGAATAGCCATTAAAATCAGCGCGGACAATCCTGCCTTCAAAATCAATTTTTTCTATACCACAACCTATTTCAACATGATTTGGTTTTATTTTTGACAAAATAGCTACTCCACTATAGCCTGGTTTTTCTGCAGAATTAATAAAACAATTGTACCCTAAGTCAGCAAATACATCTTCATTGAATTGCTCTGGCTTTGCTTTTATCTCTTGCAAACATAAAATATCGACTTGCGTATGATTTATCCAAATATCCAGCCCCTTTTTAAGTGCTGCACGAACGCCATTTATATTATATGAAATTATTTTGGGCATTATCTTAATTTAAACTCTTGTTGTCCAGCAACTCTCCCTTCAATAATTAGATTAATTAGATAATCACCTCCTTCTAATTGATGTATTCTTTCCCACTCAAAACAATGATTCATTTCAATATTTTTATAGCTAAACTTAGAGGAAGAGGTGCAAAGAGCAGATGAATCAGCAATAGCTACTTCTATGTTTTGCATCCCGCCAACCAAGCTCCCTTGAGGACCAAACAATTGCATGAAAACTTCTTTTTCCTCAGCGTCAGAGATTTGGTTAGCACTAATAGTAAAACACAGTCTTAATTTTTGAACTTTCCTTGCAAAACGTGTAGAAACTTCTCTTCCGGTGCTTCTATATCTAATGGTCTCAACATTAAGATCAAACAATGATAAAACAGAACCTTTACTTACCTTTTCTGCTAATTTTTGATTCTGCTTGTTCAATTTATAATTCTTCCAATTTATATTCCTGTTTTCTTGAATTACACTATCCTTCTGTATGGCTAATTTTTGGTTTATAATAAGTAATGAGTCAATATTAGACAAATAGCTCTTTGCAATTTTTTTCAATGCTAATATTTTCTTTTTTGCCTCACTTAAGTCGTTTCTCGTCCTAATTAAGCTTCGTATCTCAGTGATTTGATTTTGAATTATAGAATCTTTATCATACAGCTGCGAATTTAAATCACTATATTCTTCTAATAACTCATCATGCTCGTCAATCAAATCATCTAATTCGTCACGCAACATGTTTTTCTCCTCAATAAACTGAACCTTCAAGTCAGTCTCCTCTAACATTTTATTTCTCTGAAAAAATAACAAGAAAATTAATGCCAGTACAACTACAGCAAAAAAGAGGATAATTCTTCTGCTAGATGATTCTGCCCAAATTGCTTTAATTTTATTCATCTCTGACATTTATTTAAATACTTTTTCTAAAATCTCTGAAACACGTGCCTTAGGGTTTTTTCTTATCTTTTCCTCCTCTTGTGCTATCAGAAAAAACAAACCATCAATTGCTTGATTTGTAACATATTTTTCTAAATCTGTATCAATTTCTTTTGTTAGCGGAATAGCATTATACGATTCTGCAAGAACACCCCAATATTTCATAAGATTTACTTGCTGGATAGAGCTTGTAACTATAGGCTTGAATTTTAAATACAAATCCTTTCGAGTTTGATTTTCCAAATATTTTGTGGCAGCATTCACATCCCCATTTAAAATGCTAACAGCATCTTTGATGTTCATCTTTTTTATAACATTTAAAAAAATATCTTGAGCATACTTAGATGCTTCTTCGGCTGCTTCACTCAAGGTGTATTCAAATTTATCTACTTGTGATCGCATTCCAATTTTAACTAGATTTGATTTCATCTTCACAGCATCTTTAGGGAATGGGATCTTAATTAACTTGTTATTATTAAACCCCCCTTGCTTTGATGCTTTCCCAACTGAATTTTTTGTCCCAACAATTAAAGCTTCTTTTAGACCAATTGCAATATCTTCTTTTGATAACGTTGAAGGTTTAATTATTTTTTCCGCCTTAGTTGCCACATCCTTTAATTTCTGCAATGGACTTTGAGCGCTCAAATTATAAATCCAAAAAGTAATAACAGTAACCAATATAAATCTCATATGCTTTTTTTTGCTAAAATAAGAATTAACTCTAACTAAAGCATGTCTGTCTTTTAATTGATTTATATTTTTTGGCATACCTATAAAAACATCTAACAAGTTAAAGGCAACAAACCCTGCTAAAATTACTATGCACTACATAATAAATAAAAAAATATTATCTTTATTTGTATCAAAATCAACTAATGAACACCAAAAGAAGAAGGTCGTTTCTAAAACAAATAACATGTGGAGCGTTTTTCTTTACATTTTTAGCTCCTCTTAGATCTATTATGGGTTTTAGTAAAAAAACGCCTCCCTCATGGATGCAACTTTTAGAAGTCGCCAAGTGGTGTCCTACTATACACAATCTACAACCCCAAAAAATAAAAATTATATCTGAAAAATCAGCTCTAGTTTACTATGATCCAAAAAGATTACTGCCAGTGGGAGATCCTAAATCTATTTTTGCAACTGTTGCTATGGGGATCTTCATTGAACATCTTTCAATAGCAGCAAGTCATTTTAATTATAAAGTAGAAATAACCAAAGTGTTTGAAGACATATCTATTCAGAAAAAAAATAACACCGTCTTTGCAAAAATAAAACTATCTAGACGCAGCGATAAAGAAGAGATTGAATCTTACTTAATTAAAAAAAGAAGAACTTCAAGAATCAACTATGATGGCAAGCCCATCTCTAATTACCTAATTAATACAATAAAAAAGGAAAGCGCTAGCTTTAATAATGAATTCTTTTGCTCATCTAACAAACAGCTCATTTCAAATATAAAGAAAATAAATCAGGAAGCTCTATTTGAAGATCTAAATCATGATCCGATTAGAAAAGAGTTAGACAATCTGTTTAGATATAACAAAAAAGATGCCGCATTACAAAAAGATGGATTATGGTCAAGGTGTATGGGTTTTGCAGGTTCTCTTTTAAAATCTGTATTCCAAAATCACACAAAGTGGACTAAAGGGATCAGAAAACACTTCTTAAAAAAAACATATATATCTTCATTTAAGGGGACAGCTTCTATCGGCTGGTTTGGAGGTAGTTTCAAAAACACAGAGGATTATTTGAATTGTGGAAAAATGATGGCTAGATGCTGGTTGTTAATAACAAAAAAGAAGGCATATATTCAACCTTTTGGAAGTCTAGTTACAAATCCAAACGCTTATAAAAAAATTAATGCTAAATTTACTCAACCAAGTAAAGGAAAAGATATATGGATGGTATTTAGAATTGGGTATAGTAAATTGCCAGCAAGAAGCTATCGTTTAGAAACAAAGGATTACTTAATTAATGTATAAACTATCATGAGGCATTACCTAATTCTTTTTTATGCTTATATAATTGATGAATATCGCAGATTCTTAATGTTTAATAACATTACAATTCAATTTATATTTATGCCGGGATTTAACAATTTGAGACATTTTAATGCAAAAGCCAGAGCATATGCTCAATTTATTAATGCAAAAAATAACGTTCCTGCTTATAAAGAATTTCTTGAAACACAAAAATTCAAAAAGCCATCATTTACACGTTTTTCGCCTAACATATCAGAAATCCCAATAATAGAAAAAGAGAATTATATTAAACAGTATCCTTTAAAAAATAGGTGTGTACATGGAAAAATTCCTACAACAGGAGTAGTTATTGACGAGTCTTCCGGAAGTAGCGGAACCCCAACTAACTGGCTAAGGGGCAATAAAGAAAGAGGTAGAAATACTAAGTTTATTAAATTTGGAATGCTGAAACTTTTTGGAAAAGAACCAATGTTTATTATTAACTGCTTTGCGCTAGGATCTTGGGCCACAGGCATGAATATTACAATGAGCTGTTTAACTTTTGCAAAAGTTAAATCAGTAGGGCCTGACTTAGATAAAATTGAAAGTACAATTAAACAATTTGGGGAAAATCATCAATACATTCTAATGGGATACCCTCCTTTCCTTAAATACTTTGTTGACCAAACAAGTCTTAATTTATCTAAACATAATATTTCCTTTATCTTTGGTGGAGAGTCTATGTCAGAAGGAATGAGAGATTATCTGCTAGATAAAGGTGTCAAAAAGGTTTACAGCTCCTATGGTGCTTCTGATCTTGAACTCAACATATCTTCTGAAAATGACTTTACTATTAGTCTGAGAAAAGCTCTAAGAAAACATCAGAAACTAAGAAAAAAAGTTTTGAAATATACAGGAGCTCTCCCTATGATATTTCAATACAATCCAGCTGATTTTTTAATTGAAATAAAAGATAATGGAGAGTTGATAACTACAATATGTAGAAGAGATTATGTCGCTCCTAAAATAAGATATAATATTCATGATAAAGGACAAATATTACAATATAATGAATTATTAGAAATCCTAAAAGAACTAAATCTTACAAAAGAAATTACGCCATCAAAAACAGACTTGCCAATTCTAATGCATTACGGAAGGGCAGACATGACGGTATCATTCTTTGGGTCAAATATAAATCCAACAGACGTCCAGGAAGCCATCTATCAGTTACCAGAACTATCTAAAATCACCAACTCTTTTGCAATTAAAGTAACAGAAGACAGTACTGGCAACAAAGAGCTGATTATTTCTATTGAATTAGCAGAAAACATGCCCTCTAAAATTATTAATATTAATGATTTTAAAGCAAAACTATTTGCAAATCTAGAAAATGTAAATTCAGATTTTAAGAAAGGTAATGAAATGGCAAATAATGAAAATGCGACAAAACTACTATTCTATGAGTATAATACAGGTTCATTTGCTGAAAACGATATTAGAATAAAAGCAAAATACTTTAATTAAAATTTTTAATAAAAAATAATACGGTGATTATTTTATTAAATTTGCTAAAAATATAAATTATGAACAGACTCATCTATCTCTTTATTTTATTGCCATGCTTATCCTTCTCACAAATCAGTGTGACTAGTAATAATCTTCCAAATATAGGTGACACCGCAATAGTTTCTGGGGATTATAGCGGAACCTTTACTGCAGGATCCCCTGGGGCTAATCAAAATTGGGATTTTTCTACTGCCACTGGAACTCCAGAAATGATGTTGGGTTTTATTGACCCCTCTACAACTCCTTATCAAGGGGCTTTCCCAAATAGTAATATTGCCGTAAAAGATGATTTAACCTTTTTTTATTTAAACAGATCTGTTAATGGGCTAGCTATGATGGGAATAGTAGATTCCGGAACAATTTTTTCTTGGCAAAAAGTCATGTTACCGGCACCACTAAACTATTTAGACACATTAATATACACAAATATTATGGGTCAGATGGATACCGTTCTGTCCCCAGCTATTCCTTCCGTGTTTTTAGACATACCAGGGCCTTATCTAGTAGATTCTATTGTCGTGACATTTGAATCTGTAAATGAATTTATTGTTGATGGCTGGGGACAAGTACAAATGCCTAATTCTACATATGATGCATTACGTATATTTGAAACCCTATATAACTCCGAAAGCTATCTTGTTAGACTTACAGATACTATCACTGGACAATCTCAATGGACGCAAACTCCATCCGACATGGAATGGGAAGAAAGCAGGTATCTATGGAGGACTAATGATCCTTCTGTAAATTGGAGCCTAGTTGAAATGGAAACAGATTCTTTAGGAAACTCTAGCTTTGGTGATATTCAATATTATGCAGGAAATTCAATTAATAGTATTGTTATTTCCCCCCCTATTGTTGATATTAATAAATTAGCTGATATAAGTTGTAATGGTGCGGCAGACGGGTTAATTATGTTAGATGTTTATGGAACGGCCATCCCCTTTGTTTTTTCTTGGTTTGGTCCAAGCGGATTCTCATCTACAAGTCAAGATATTTTCAACCTAGAGCCTGGAATATATGAAGTCACTATTACAGATGCTAATGGCGCTAGCATAACAGAAACATATACTATATCTGAGCCACCACTACTTACGGCTTCAATTAACCAACCTTTACTTGATTTAGTAGTTATGGCAAGTGGAGGAACTCCACCATATAGTTACATTTGGAATCCAGGAATTGCCGGAGATACTTTGGCAACTATTACACCTGTTTCTAATGGTATATATACTTGTGAGATCACTGACAAATTGGAATGTATAACTACTGTTACTTTTAATGTAACTAATGTTATTACAGATATTAGAAACATAAAACATGAAAAGAAAAAATCTGCTATTATTGACTTAATAGGCAAAAGGAATAAAGGGGAAAAGGGTAGTGTTCTATTGTATATATTTGAAGATGGAACAGTAGAAAAAAGAATATTTCTTGAATAAAAAAACCCCGCCAAATAGGTGGGGTTTAGTGGGCCCAGTTGGGCTTGAACCAACGACCCCTTGATTATGAGTCAAGTGCTCTAACCAGCTGAGCTATGGGCCCTCCTAAAAAAAAGGATGTGCAAAACTATCAAAATTGTTCTATAATTTGCAACTTTGTAAGATGAAAAATGTTAAGGCAATAATTTTTGATTTAGGAGGCGTTATTCTTAACATTAACTATCAAAAAACAATTACTCAATTTAAAAGTCTTGGCGTTATAACTGATGACTCTTACTTTTCCAAAAACTTTCAAACTGATGTGTTTAATCAAATCGAAACAGGCAAAATATCAGAAGAAGAATTTCTTCTAGAACTACAAAAGAAAAATACTGCTATAAGTATAAAAAAGTTGAAAAATGCCTGGAATGCCATGCTGCTTGACTTGCCTCATAAAAGAATTGATCTATTAAAAAAAATAAAGGAAACCTTTTCTATCTATCTGCTAAGCAATACAAATGCCATTCATATTGCAGAATTTAAAAGACAATTAGGTCCTGATCTATATCATGAATTTTATAATCTATTTGACAAAATATATTACTCACATGAAATTGGATTTAGAAAGCCAGATCCTAAAGCTTTTCATATTATATTAGAAGAGAACAAGCTAGCCACAGATGAAGTGTTCTTTATAGATGACTCTATACAACATATTAAGGCAGCGAAAAAAATAGGTATAAAAACAGGATATTTATCAAAAAAATTAAGGTTATCTACTTTTTTTCCTGACACAGTTCTATAAGTACTCCATTGGTATCTTTAGGGTGTAAAAAACAAATCAACTTATTATCAGCACCATTCTTAGGAAGGTTATTCAAAAGTCGTATGCCTTGATCTTTTAATCTTTCCATCTCCTGCTTAAGATCTTCTACAACAAAGGCAATATGATGCATCCCCTCTCTGTTTTTTGTTAAATATTTTGAAATTGCGCTTTCCTCATTGATAGAAGAAACTAATTCAATCTTACTTCCCCCTATTTCAAAAAATGAAGTTACAACACCTTCTGAATATATAGTCTCTGATTTATAAAAATCTTTTCCAAAAATTTTAGCAAACAATCTGTTGGCTGCATCAATGTCTTTAACGGCAATTCCTATATGCTCTATTTTCTTCATAACCATAGACAAAAAAATATCTCTGTAATTATTCTGTTATTCTAAAAGCAATTCCTAGCTCATGAGTCCCATTAGTATACTGCATTATTTTTCCTGTAAAGGTATGATCATATGAATAAGATATATGCATATTATTCGCCCCCAAACCAAAAGAGAAAATTGCAGTCCCATTTGTTCTATAGGTTAAGCCAGCCCATGTGTCTTCTAAATAAAACATCCTAGCTGTTAAATCGGTAATACTAGTTTGATATTGCGTCTTTCGTATTAAAAATGATGGCTCAAATTCCCAATCATTATTAATAATTCTAAACCTATAACCTGCCTTACCATAATAATTTCTATACTCTATATTTCCATATGGAGATCCAAATACCTCAGTATTAAAAGAAGATTGCAATATGTTTACTATAGAAAATCCAGTATAAAAATTCTGACCATATAAGTATACTCCTGAAGATGCATCTCCTAGAACCTTATCATAAGAATTTGCAGAAAAAGCACGATCATATCCTACCGGTAGATCTTCTATATTAAAATCTAAATTATGATACATCACTTTTGCCCCTAAACCAAATGACAAATTAACTCTCTCATAATCCAGAGGAATATGATAAGCGTAATTCAAATTCAATGTGGATTGCATAGATGGTGCTGCCTTGTCAAACATTAAATATCCTCCCATGGCTGAACGATTATTTAATGGCCCATGATAACTTACGTTTGATATTAAAGGAGCTCCTTCAAAACCAAGCCATTGCTGCCTTGTTTGAATTATTAACGGATTATATGATTTACTTCCAGAAACAGCCGGGTTAATTATCATCTCATTTACATAATACTGAGTAAACAAAGGTTGCTGCTGAGCAAGAACACTAAATTCTAACAACAATACACTTAGTATAAAAAATATTCTTTTCATTATCTAACTATTGTTACTGTACCTTTAAATGCATCATCACCATTCTCTAAATCAATCACATAGTAATAAGTGCCTGATGGCAAGGGTTGATTGTTTATATCCTTGCCACCAAAAGAATCATCTTCTGAATTTTTATAATTTCTTCTTTTAAAAATCTGTCTTCCATTTCTGTCATAAACATAAACCACTGCGTTAGGATAAAGATTAATATTTTCAATCTCCCAGAATTCATGAACATCATCATCATTCGGAGAAAATGCCTTATAAATATTTAGACAAAGATCTGGGTTGCTTTCCAATTCTATACTATCCTTTATAAAACAGCCCATATCATCTGTAATTTCAACAATATAGATCCCTGGATATAATCCAGAAATCACTGAAAAAGACTCATGCGTCATAGTAGAAAAATTATTTCCCCAATCAAAAACAAATGGGGGGGTGCCACCCTCAACAAAAACTCTTGCCTCTCCACTATTGTCGTCTTTACAAATCAATCCTACAGATGACATAAAAGGATTCATTTCAGCAAGAGGGTTGGCCCACAAATGAATAGTGTCAACACAAAAATTAGCATCTGTTACAGTTAACACATTAGGAACTAGTCCAGTTGGCGGTAAATTAGTTCCGTTTGGACCAACATTTCCATTGTTCCATATACTACTGTATGGAGGAGTCCCTCCCCACAAAACAGTTTCAACATCTAAAGAGTCTTGATTAGTACATCTCCCATTTAAAATAAATTCAGCTGAAATTTTTATTGTTTCTTCAATATCAACGGAATCAACAAGTGTGCATGCTTGGACATTATTAGTAATGGTTAAATAATAAGTGCCTGCATATAAATTAGTCAAAGACGTAGAAGATGACACAAGCCCATTTGGCCCTATCCAGCTTGGAATGGAATTAGGATTAGCAATTGTAATATCAATAGAACCGCTATTATCTCCATTACAATCATTATGAGAATAATTATCTAAAATATAGTCACATTGTCCAAATAATAAAATAGAACTAAAACTTAACACCAAGCCTAATATTAATTTTCTGTTTTGCATAGCCTTTATAAAGATTGACAAATATATATAAAAAAAAGCTTGTTAAATCTAACAAGCTTATCTTTGAGGTATCGAGCGGATTCGAACCGCTGTAGATGGTGTTGCAGACCACTGCCTAGCCACTCGGCCACGATACCTTATCCCTAATAAAATGCAAATTTAACTTATTTTAATACAAGTGAAAGTTAAATCTAAATTATTTTCTGTTGAATTCTGACATAGTTCGATCAACTCCATTAATAGTAAAAGCTTGTACCATTTGAATACCTATATTAATTCTTGCTTCTAAAGTTTGATTCTCTTCATCAGAAAATAGGCTTAAAACATACTCTGCCTGGCGACCTCTAGCATAATCCTTACCAATTCCAAAACGCAATCTAGAATAAGTGGTGCTAGCTAAAACCGTCTGAATATCTTTTAGCCCATTATGACCCCCATGAGATCCTTTTGCTCTCAAACGCAATGCTCCAAATGATAAAGAAATATCATCAGTAATCACCAAAATATTTTCTTGCTTAACATTAGATTTTTGCATCCAATATCTAACAGCTTTACCACTTAAATTCATAAATGTAGTTGGCTTCACTAATATAAGCTTCCTCCCTTTATGCGCAATCTCAGAAATTGCAGCATAGCGATCAGATGTAAAAGAAGTATTAGATAAACTAGCTAATCTGTCCAGCATTGCAAAGCCTATATTATGCCTTGTGTTTTGATAATTAACACCAGGATTTCCTAATCCTATAATTAAGTATTTCATATATCTACTCTGCGGCAGGAGCATCTGCTGCAGGAACATCTGCATCAGGAGCATCTTTAGTAGCTTCTCCTTCTGCTTCAGAATCCTCGTCTTCACCTTCCGTCTCCTCCTCTAGAACAGCTGCCCGAGCTGTTTTAACTCCAACTACAACTGAATTTGGTGGAGCTAAAAATTCAGCACCTGCAAGTGGAATGTCTTTAATGTAAATAAACATGCCAATTTTTAAATGCTCAATATTGATAGTAATTGCATCAGGCAACTTAGAAACTAATCCTTTAGTAATTATTTTAGGTCTTCTAAACATTAAGTTACCCCCATTTTTAACTCCAATAGCTATGCCTTCTAGCCTAACTGGCAATGATATTGTAATCGGTTTATCATCAAATACTTCTAAGAAGTCAATGTGTAAAACTTTGTCAGTTACTGGATGAAATTGAATGTCTTGCATAATTGCTCTTATTTTGGAACCATCAATATCCAATTCTACTACAAAAGTGTCTGCAGTATATATGAGTTTTCTAAAGTCATTTTCATGAGCGAAGAAAGTCACTTGCTTTTCTCCCCCGTAAAGTACACATGGTACATTACCCTGATTTCTTAACGCACGAGTGCTGGTTTTCCCAACATTCTTTCTTGCTTTCACGCTAATTGCTAGTGTTTTCATTTTTTATTTAATTTAGTTAATAATTTCTATTTGTTGTTACTCTTCCAAGTTGAACTAATTGACTCATTCGCAACAACTGCCTTAATAGTCTTTGATAAGAAGTTAGCAACAGAAATTTCTCTTACCTTCAAACTATTATGATTTTTTGGAATAGTATTTGTAATAACTAACTCCGTAATCTTTGATTGATTTAAGTTCTCATAGGCATTTCCAGATAAAACCCCATGAGTACAATATGCCCTAACACTACAGGCTCCATTTCTAATCATTAAATCAGCAGCTTTTGTAAGTGTCCCAGCAGTATCTACCATATCATCTATAATTACCACATCTTTTTCTTTTACATCTCCAAGGATTTTCATATCCCCAACTTCATTAGCCTTTTTCCTTTCCTTATAGCATATTACTACCTCACAATTTAATAATTTTGCATAAACATTTGCTCTTTTACTTCCTCCCATATCAGGAGAAGCAATTACTAAATTCTCTAAATTTAAATTTTCAATGTCCTCTACAAAAAGCTCAGAAGCATATAAATGATCTACAGGAACCTCAAAAAATCCTTGGATTTGATCAGCATGTAAATCAATCGTCATAATGCGATTCACTCCAGCTGCAGAAAGTAAATTTGCAACTAACTTAGCGCCTATAGGAACTCTCGGCTTCCCCTTTTTATCTTGTCTAGCATACCCAAAATAAGGTATTACCGCAACAATATTAGCAGCAGAAGCTCTTTTTGCAGCATCAATCATAAGCAATAACTCGAATAAATTGTCCGCTGGGGGTATCGTAGATTGTATTAGATATACATCAGCGCCTCTTACAGTCTCATCAAACGAAGGTTCAAACTCACCATCTGAGAAATTAACCATTGAAGAACTGCTAAGACGAGAGCCAAAAGCAGTTGCAATTTCAACTGCTAAATGTCTAGTATTATTTCCTGCAAAAAATTTGACTGGTGTGTTCATATATTAAGCCCTCTAAAAAATGGGATGCAAATATACACTATTTACTATATAAATAGACCAACCTTTTTTTTAAGTTAAATATCGTTCTGTTTAAAGGAAACTTCTATTTTTGCTTGCTACTTGCCCAGGTGGCGGAATTGGTAGACGCGCTGGTCTCAAACACCAGTGGTGCAAACCGTGCCGGTTCGATCCCGGCCCTGGGCACAAACATACACGCCTCTAATATTAACCTAAAATATGAGGTTAAATATTAATTGCCGACAAAAGAGATTAAAAACCAGATGAATAATAATGGAAAAACAAGAAAAATACGACCGATCATACCTAAGAATGGCCATAGAATGGGCACAACTATCTCACTGCACAAGAAAAAAAGTTGGAGCGCTTATAGTAAAAAATAAAATGATTATTTCAGACGGATATAATGGGACTCCATCAGGTTTTGAAAACTGCTGTGAAAATGAAAATGGTGAGACCAAATGGTATGTATTACATGCTGAGGCAAATGCAATACTTAAAACTGCTGCTTCTACACATAATTGTAATGAGGCAACACTATATTTAACCATGTCTCCTTGTAAGGATTGTAGTAAACTAATACATCAAGCAGGAATTAAACGACTTGTTTATTTAAATAAATATTCGGATATTTCTGGTATTAGCTTTTTAAAAGAAGCAGGTGTAGAGGTAAGGCAATTTGATAAAAAAAAGCTATAAATGAAACATCTTCAGCCGCTAATTTATGCCAGCCTCCTAGCTATCGGAGTTTATATTGGAAGTGCAAACAAAAATGCTAGAGATACAGTTAATAGCAAACTAAATAATGTGCTACAAATGATCAATGAGCACTATGTTGACAGCGTAAATTATATCTCATTTGAAAATGATGCTATTAACGCAATGCTGCGAGAGCTAGATCCTCACTCATCATACATTTCTACTGAAGATTTTAAATCTATAGAAGAAGACATGCAGGGAAGCTTTAGTGGCATAGGCATCGAGTTCAATATTATTGAAGACAGTATTGTCGTCGTGTCCTCAATATCGGGGGGTCCATCAGAAAAGCTAGGAATTAAATCTGGTGACAGAATAATTAGGGTAGAAAAAAAAGATGTTGCTAGCACAGGAATAAAAAATGAGGAAGTAATAAAAATACTGAGAGGAGAGAAAGGTAGTACAGTAAATATCATGATAAAAAGGAAGGGACAGCATGATCTTATCCCTTTTAAAATAGTACGAGATGACATACCATTATATAGTGTAGATGCTGGAATTATGTTAAATAATAATATTGGATATATAAAAATAAGCCGCTTTGCTGCAACAACCTATAACGAAATGATGAAAAAAGCAAATATGTTGCTTCACAATGGTATGACAAAATTGATTCTTGACTTCAGAGGCAATCCAGGTGGATATTTACATGTTGCTAATCAAATATCTGATGAATTTTTGAAAGATAAAGAACTGATTGTATTTACCGAAGGAAGAAATAGGTCTAAAAAAGAAATTTATGCAACAAAGAATGGTTTATTAGAAAACATAAAGGTTATTGCGCTTATTAATGAAGGATCAGCATCAGCATCAGAAATTGTTTCTGGTGCTTTGCAAGATAATGACAGAGGGATTATAATTGGCAGAAGATCATTCGGCAAAGGACTAGTTCAAGAGCAAATAAACTTAAATGACGGTTCGGTAGTTAGATTAACAACACAAAGATATTTTACTCCTAGCGGGAGATGTATACAGAAAGCTTATGGCGCAAATACAAAAGACTATCACCTGGAGCAATACACCAGAGAAGACAAATCAAAACATTATCCCGACAGCTTACAATACACCACAAAAGCAGGAAGAGTAGTCTATGGTGGAGGTGGCATTACCCCGGACATCATTATTGAAAGAGATCCCTCTACAAACTATACGCAAATTAATAAAATAATAGGAAAGGGGTGGGTAAGCGAATTTTGTTTTGAAAAGAGTGAAAAACTAAAAACACTAGACTATAAAGAATATAGCCAAATAAAAACTGATGCTATTTATCAAGATTTTAGAAAATATTTGTTCGCAAAAGACAAAAAGCTTAGCCTTAAATTAGGCCCAAAAGAATTTAACTATTTGAAAAACTTACTCTTAGCAAATATATCAAGAAATTTGTGGGGGACAGATACATATTATAAAGTATTATCTAAAGAAGATGAATATATTCAAAAAGCAATAACTGAATTTTAAACTGCTATTCAATTAACAAATTCTGTATTAAGACATAAAAAATTTGTAGTACTGAAAGACTCATAAATCTCTCTATACTGATATAGCTCAATTAATCCAAAAGGACTTATCCTAAAAATTTTAAACTTATAGAAACTAAAAAAATACCAAAAATCTTGAAAGAATACTCTAGAGTCTATATTACAGCCGCCAAACTCAAATTGAATTAATTTTATATTAATTATCTTAGAGCCTATTCCTTTCAAAACATTCATTTCATGACCTTCAACGTCAATCTTTAAAAAATCTATATGCTCAGAATGAATTCTTTCATTCCAATAATCAAAAAGCGTCACTAATCTTACTTTCTCCTGAAGATCGAAATTTATCTGATGATGGTCTAATCTTCTTTTTGTAAGACTAGCTAATCCTGAGCCGCTTTCATTAGAATATAATAATGAATCACAAGCTTTATCTGAAAGACCTAAATGATTGATCTTTATACTACTATTTTCTTTAAATCTTTTTAATAAAATGTTAATGTTTTTTAACGAAGGTTCAAAAATATGCAACTCAATATCTTTAAATTTTCTTATAAGCTCAGCAGAATAATTTCCTTTATTAGCACCACAATCAATAAAAACAGTTCCATCCCTAATTATTGATCTAACATGTCTCACTTCACTAGCAATCGTTCTTCTTCCACCCCATCCAACTCCTATAGATTTAAAAAGTATTTGGATAATTATTTCTAGAATATGATTGATTTTAGATCTCATTTTTTAATTAATGCTGCCAAAAGCAGGATTTAGAGTACATACTAGGGCAAGTAAAAGCACTGCTCCAATTTCATGTTCAAAATTAATCAATTAATTATTGAAAAATCAAAAAATTCAATTTACAGACATAATTTTTGTTTAACGTGCGATTTGTAAAATTGTAATGTGAACACTCAACTAATAATTGGGACTCTATTTTTATAAATATAATCCTCAGCTAAATTACATACTATTAGAGATTCCAATTTTCTCCTCCCCATGTGAAATTATCTTTCTCAAAAATACTATTTGGATAGTACACCTCCCCTCCATTCTTCGCTACAATATTTGCTATGATAGTAGAATATCCGCCTCCTGATTTTATAAATATTTTTGAATGTGCCATATAATAAAAATCTTTATCAGGATTCCTGTGTGATTTTTCTTTAAATTTAAAATTATTCTCTTTTAATAGGGCTCTTATTTTATCCAAATAAAATTTGGTGTTTTCTTTTTGAATCGCAGATAATTTAAGATGAGATCCATATACAAGTATACATCTATTTTTATCATCTAATAAATGTAATGTTTTTTCTAAATTTTGAACTATCGTTGCATATACTTCATCGTTCTTATTTTTAAGATAATTTATACAATTATTATCTATGTTCTCTATTGCATCTCCAATTCTTAAATGGATTATAATATCATTATCACGAGGTTTTTCATACTGAAAATCATTTAATATTGATATTATTATATTATAATATATTTTTGGTGGCAGCTTATTGGTTTTTTTAATATACTTAGAAGCTATACTATTGGGTAATTTGTTTTCTATATGATTTAAATATTTAATTGATCCGTTCTTTTTAGGCCACCCCCTTAATATATCGCCTAACCTATAGTCTAACCACCTATTGTTAATACCTCTAATAATATATATAACAAAAATGCTTAAGAATAAGACTCCTATTACTTGATATTCCATGGATCCAATTTATAAAAAAAGAGTAGAGTAAATAATATATAAAAGTACAGTTTTTTATTAGAACCTAAAAAGGAACAGCACAACACATTATAGAGCAAGAACATAGTGGCGAATACAGTTTGCGCCGTGATAGACAAGTTTGAAAAAACGTTCAGGTAAAGAAAATACTTTTGTATGTTTGTAATATGAATAAAATATTATTTATACTACTATTCAGCGTCCCATTTTTTGGCTTTGGACAGAGTGAAGAAAAAATTCAATATTGGGATAATGGACAAGCGTTGTCTCAAACACATTATTTAGATGGAAAGAGAGATGGCTCTTGTAGGTCTTGGTATAAAAACGGCCAACTAATGAGTGAGGGGTTCTACAAAAATGGTAAGATGATAGGGGTTTGGATGTCTTATTATGAAAATGGTCAAATCAAAAGTTGTGGGCCTTATAAATACAATGAATCAACAGTATATAGCAGAAAAGATGGAGAGTGGAAATATTATTATGATAATGGTCAATTAGAAAGAGAATCTATTATTAAAGATGGTGTTGAAGAGCTAAGGTTCTATGACAAAGATGGTGATTTGCTTTCTGAAAGAGATGGCTGTTAAGTTTGTGTTTTGATTTCAAAATTTAATTCTTTTTTTTTTCCTCATGACAATAAATCTAATCATTTTAATGCGCTAGACGGATTAAGAGGTTTAGCAGTACTTATTGTTCTGCTCTCTCATAGCAGTAATTCAGGAATCTTTTTTCACGAATTATTAAATTTTTCAGGTATTGGAAAAATAGGCGTCTACTTATTTTTTGTTTTATCAGCATATTTACTTGACAGACAAATTGCATTAGCTTTTATAAATAACAAATCCTCAAGTCATTATTGGAAAAATTACACCCTTCGAAGATTTCTGAGAATATATCCGTTGTTTCTTATTGCAATAATTCTATATGGAGTTATCAACTTGATAGGCTACTCTTCCGTTATTGACAATCTAATAGACATTCCTTTACATTTGTTTTTAGTAAAGGGAGAAAGCATCTTTTGGTCAATACCTGTAGAATTTAAATACTACATAATATCTCCCTTTATAATGTGGTTGTGTCATAAGTTTCTAAAGTGGGAAAAAATAAAATTAGCTGTTTTCTTTTTAATACTTATATCTTTATCAATTATAGTAGAACTAAGATATGAGTTGCAAGACGTATCAACACTAAAATATCTACCTGTCTTTTTAATAGGAACAATGATTTCAATTTATGAAGTAACCCTAAATAAGCCCCC
>CEUA01057140.1_pt1 | contig 23513 bp, 10 predicted proteins | sample 361541 | NCBI WGS metagenome assembly CEUA01 (sample SAMEA2623079, study PRJEB7988) | marine metagenome | isolation source: saline water (ENVO:00002010), including
ACACTCAGTAACGGAACTCAGGTATTTTTCTCTTATAGAACACCCGTTGCCGCATACTTAGCAGATAAGGCAAAATACGTAAGAACTGCGACCAAGTGGAGCACCACAACCTCACGCCACATCAACAAATGGTTAGAGGGTGTAAATGCTGACACAGTGGACCAGGAAATGCTTGACGCACTGACCGCTTAAGAAACTGTCCACTAAACCCCCTAACGGGGGTTTTTATTTGGTATATTAGAAGAGTGGGAAACCACCCAAAGCATTTTTTACGATTTTTAACATGACAAAAAACATTCATTTAGAGCACCCCGAAGATAGCATCCTTGACGGAACCCTTTCTGTCTTGGGTGCTTTTTTAAATGTGTTTAGTCTCTCAGTTAAGATTGACGGTGCACCCGCTATCGTATGGGGCACTAACCCTATGACGGGAAATTTCTTCGTTGGCACGAAGTCCGTTTTTAATAAGAACAAAATCCGTATATGTGAAACCCAAGAACAGATAAGAGAATGGTATACGGGCACACCCCTTGAAATGATCTTAGGGTCATGCCTGTGTAACCTGCCACATACTGACCGAATATTTCAGGGTGACTTTATCGGGTTTGGGGGTGAGTGTGATTATACACCCAACACCGTGACCTATTCATTTGGTCAACCCGTAGCGGAGGAAATCATCATGGCACCTCATACAGAATATTTGGCAACCGATGATTTAAGAAATGCGGTTGCCCGTCCTATAAAGTCGTTTGCTGATTTCCCTGCCACTAACCCCGACGGGTCATATTTCGTTAAGTGGATCATGCCTAAGGCGTTCGGAGATTTCGCAGGGTTAGAGGATAGCATTGCGGATGCGGCATGGTTAGCACGTGGCGTGATATTCCCAAGTCCTAAGGCAGCAAAAACTGTGAAGCGTTTGCTTAATGATCACATTCGTGAGGGCATGGAAGTTGACCCCGAAGAGTGGGAGAATCCTGCGTTGATTTCTCTCTGGTTAGCAGTTAAGAAAATCAAAGAGGATGCCATATGGTTATCATATCACATCGGATGCCCTGCTGCATACATTGACCAAAAACGCATAGACTGTGAAGGGTATGTGATGCACACTCATGAGGGGTCATGGAAATTGGTTGACCGTGAGGAGTTCAGTTATGCTAATTTCAAAATGGGCGTGGGTGCTTAGACAGTCCATTCGTTCGTGAATCAGACAGTGCCCCCGTTTATGGGGGCGTTTTTATGGGGGGCGGTTTAAAATCAATGGATCCCTTTAAGCTATAAACGACCCAGATCGACCTTTCAATATCAATCTATATAAAAAAATTTTTCACTATATAAAAACAACGGTAGGGTTTACATCGATGCAAAAAAATTCGCCAGATTTATTTACGACCATAGAGGTCGATCCTCTAACAGGGGAGTATAAAACAATTATTCCAGAATGGATTATTAATGAAGAGGGGTGGTATGAGGGCACTGAACTTCATTTTAATATTGAAGATAAGGAAATTATCATAAAGGAAAAGGAATGAGAACTTACCACATATACTTAAACGAAAGGTGTCTATTTAAAAATCTTGATGAAGATGAGTTTAATGTTATATGGGGAAGAATATACCATTCTTATTGGGATGGACTAACATATTCAGAAGTTGTAGAGATACCCGATGAAAAATACATCGAATCATCTTATTGACAATTGCTATATAAACTGATATAATTGAAGTGTAATTAAAAGGCATTATGGCTAAAGGATTTACAGTAAAAGCAAATACTCCTACTAAAAAGAAAAAAGACCAACCAGAGTGGGATTATGATAAAGCAAAGGAGATGGTCAAAGGAAAGACTGTTGTATTTTGTCTACCTGGTAGGGGAGTATCATACGTTTACTTAAAGAACTTTGTTCAACTTTGTTTTGATTTAGTTCAAGCAGGTGCAAGTATACAGATTTCACAAGACTATTCATCAATGGTGAATTTTGCCCGTTGTAAGTGTCTTGGTGCTAATGTTCTTCGTGGTCCTGATCAATTACCTTGGGATGGTAAGTTAAAGTATGATTATCAGTTATGGATTGATAGTGATATAGTCTTTAATAGTGATAAGTTCTGGCAATTAGTCCTTATGGATCAAGATATTGCTTCAGGTTGGTATTGCACAGAAGATGGAAGAACTACATCAGTTGCACATTGGTTAGATGAGGAAGACTTCTCTAAGAATGGTGGAGTTATGAATCACGAAACTATTGATAGTATTGATAAGCGTAAGAGTCCTTTTACTGTTGATTATGCAGGATTTGGTTGGTTATTAATTAAGCATGGTGTATGGGAACATGAAGAACTTAAGTATCCTTGGTTTGCTCCTAAGATGCAAGTCTTTGAATCAGGTGCAGTTCAGGATATGTGTGGAGAAGATGTCTCGTTCTGTCTCGATGCTATAGCAGCAGGTTTTGAAATTTGGTGCGATCCACGTATCAGAGTTGGACACGAGAAGACAAGGATTATCTAAGATGAAGACGGAAACTTACAGCATCTTAATAAAAGGTAAGGAAGTTTTCTCAGATCTTACTCAATTTGAGTATATGGAGCGTATGGAGGACTTGTCAATTGAATACTATCAGACAGGTTCTCCACGTCCAGACGACATCACTACTAAAATTAACGGAGAACTTATAGGTAATGGCTAAGGCAACAACAGGAGCATGGGGTAGAGAAGAAATTGAATCGACCCCGAAAAAGACTCGTCAGGGAAACGGAAAGCACACAAAATACGCTTCTACCTCCCGTAACTCGGCTCGAAAACCCTCTCGTGGTCAAGGAAAATGATCTCAGCGTCTCGAAAGAGACGCTTTTTTATTGTTTTGTTAAGAAAGGAGTATAAATAAATTCAGTAAAGTATTGACAAATGCCTGTACAGAGGATATCTAGATCATTTAAAGATATTAGTTTGTCCTTTAAACCACATCCCGTGACAAAGGATATAACAGTTCTGAGGAATGAAGACGCAATTAAAAGGTCTGTAAGGAATATTGTGCAAACTATTCCTATGGAACGTTATTTTAACTCTGTTTTAGGATCTGAGGTACGTTCATTACTCTTTGGATTCGTTGATTTTGGTACTGCATCTGCTATTGAACGCCAAATTCGTATTGCAATTGAAAACTATGAGCCAAGAGTCGATAATTTACAGGTAAATGCTACTCCTAGACCAGAAAGAAACGAATTTTCGATAAATATTTTATTCGATATCGTTGGACAGCAGTTTCCTACACAAGAATTTACGTTTATTTTAGAAGCAACCAGATAATATGCCTTTTACTAAGTTCCAAAACCTTGATTTCGATCAAATAAAGACCCAAATTAAGTCATATCTACGTGCAAATTCAACTTTTACGGATTTTGACTTTGAAGGATCTAATTTTTCTGTCTTAATCGACACTTTAGCATATAATACGTATATTACGGCATTTAATTCCAATATGATTGTCAATGAATCCTTCTTGGATTCGGCAACACTAAGGGAAAATGTTGTATCTTTAGCTAGAAATATAGGATATGTTCCACGCTCTAGAACTGCTTCTACTGCTAATGTGACATTTACTGCAACTACAGGTGCTAATACCCCTTCTTTGACCTTACAAGCAGGTTTGGTAGCGGTAGGTGATTATGATGACACTACATATACATTTTCTATACCTGAAACAGTTACTGCAACCACTACTCATACATATGATGGTGCAGGTAATGTTGCTAGTAGCACTGCTACTTTTGGAACATCAGACGTTCCTATTAAAATACATGAAGGAACATTCTTATCTACAGTCTTTGAAGTTGATGCATCATTAGATCAAAAATTTATACTGAATAACTCATTTATTGATACCTCAACTTTAGTTGTATATGTTTCAGATGATCCAAATAAACTAGGTAGAGAATATAGACAAGTTGATAATATTTTACAAGTTAAAAAAGATTCTGAGATCTTCTTAATGCAGGAAGTACAGGATGAAAAATATGAACTAATCTTTGGTGATGGTTTATTTGGTAGGAAAATACCAAATGGATATTATATAACATGTAATTATATTGTTACTAATGGTAAATTAGGTAACGGTCCTTCAAGATTTTCATTCTCTGGTAGTTTTGCTAATTCTGATGGTGCTTTAACAACATTAACAGCAGCACCAACAGTTAATACAATTACATCTGCTTCTAATGGTGGTGACATTGAATCATTAAATTCTATTAAATATTTTGCACCTAGACTGTATTCTGCACAAAGTAGAGCAGTTACAAATAGAGATTATGAGGCAATTATACCTACAATTTATCAAAATACTGAATCTATTTCAGTAATTGGGGGTGAAGAGCTTGATCCACCACAATTTGGGACAGTTTTTATCTCAATTAAACCAAAAAATGGTGAATCTATCTCTGATTTTGATAAAACACAGATTTTATCCAAATTAAAGAACTATACACTTACAGGCATTAATCAAAAAATTGTCGATTTACAACTATTATATGTTGAGTTAGAAAGTTACATTTATTATAATACTTCTCAGGTTTCTAATGTAAATGATCTGAAAAGTAGAGTAATGAATGGTTTAACTACATATTCCACATCCAAAGATGTGAATAAATTTGGTGGAAGATTCAAATATAGTAAAGTTTTAAATGTAATTGATCAAGTTGATGAAGCAATTACATCAAATATTACTAGAGTTAAAATTAGAAGAAATTTAGCTGCTCTTTTAAACCAATATGCACAATATGAGTTGTGTTTTGGTAACGAATTTAATGTAAAAACTGAAGGATATAATATTAAGAGCACTAAATTTAGAATAGAGGGTGAAAATAGTGAAGTTTTTATAACAGATACGCCAAATGCTGATAAAAAAACAGGTGTTATTTCTATAGTCAAATTAGATCCTACAAATAATACTGATATTATTGTTGCAAAATCAGCAGGAACTGTAGATTATATTAAAGGTGAAGTTAATTTATCAACTGTTAACATAACTTCAACTGATAAACCAAATAATATCATTGAAATTCAAGCATATCCAGAATCAAATGATGTTATTGGGTTAAAAGATCTATATCTCGATTTTAGCATCGGAAATAGTTCAATAAATATGGTAAAGGATACTATTACTTCAGGCGAACAAATATCTGGAGTTGGTTATAAAGTAACTTCTAGTTATAGCAACGGAGAAATAACAAGGAACTGATATGATAACAACAGGATTGGATACTAGGGTAAACGTACAGCAACTCATTGAGAGTCAGTTGCCTGAATATTTAAGGTCAGAAAATCCAAACTCTATTGATTTCTTTAAGCAATATTATGCATCTCAAGAGTATCAGGGTGGAAATATTGATATTGTCGATAATTTAGACCAATATTTAAAATTAGATAATTTAACACCAGAAGTTGTTAATACTGGAACAACTCTTTCTGCTGGTATTGGAACTGATGATGCGACAATTCAAGTTGCTACTACTAAAGGATTTCCAAAATCATATGGTCTTTTCAAGATAAATGATGAAATTATTACATATACTGGCGTTACAACTAATAGTTTTACTGGTTGTATACGTGGATTCTGTGGTATAACTTCATTTCATGCTGAAGATAATCCAAAAGAGTTAGTTTTTTCAACATCTGTTGCTGGTGCTGCATCTACAAATACATCTGTTACCAATTTAAGTAGTCTATTTTTAAAAGAATTTTATAAAAAACAGAAATTTACATTAACTCCAGGACTAGAAGATACTCCTTTTGTATCAAATGTTAATGCTGGAACCTTTATAAAAGAATCAAAATCTTTATATCAATCAAAAGGAACGGAAGAATCGTTTAGAATATTATTTAATGTATTGTATGGTATTGATCCTAAGATAATTGATTTAGAACAATTAGTATTAAAACCATCAGCTGCAGAGTTTATTAGGAGAGAAATTTTACTTACTGAGAGAATTTCTGGTGATCCAAACAAATTAATCGGTCAAACAATTACTCTATCAACTGATTCTGAGACAAGAGCTGCAATTTCTGAAGTTCAACCAGTAACGACTAAAGGTGGTAAAACATATTATAAAGTATCACTATTTGTTGGATATAATGAACAAGATTTAATAAAAGGAACATTTAGAGTTGCTGGTGCAACTAAGGTTATTGGTAATATTGGTGTAGGTGCTAGTGTTGTAACGGTTGATTCTACAGTTGGATTTACGACTATAGGAACTTTTGTTAGTGGAATTAATACTGTTACATATACTGATAAATCAATTAATCAATTTTTAAATTGTAGTGGAATATCATCTGCTATTACTACTTCGGATAGTGTTAGGTCTGATGAGGTAGTTTTTGGTTATGAAGATGGAGATTTAACTAAAAAGGTAGAATTAAGAATTACTGGAGTTTTATCAAAATTTATCCCAACTAATGATATAATTTTAAGAAGTGAAGGGGAAGTCCTTGGTATAAGAAACCTTGGTAAAGAGATTTTAAATCCTTCTTCTGATAAGAATAATAAAGAAATTTTTGCAAATTCTTGGATTTATAATACATCTTCAAGATTTCAAATTTCTAATAATTATAGTGCTTCTACAAAATTAACACCATCTCTGTTATCTGAAGTTGATACAACCAATTTAAGAGAAGATGATCAAGTAGAAATACTAGTTAGAGGGGAAAAAACAGCAAAAGCAACTGCAACTGTTTCAATAATAGGTGCTAATAATAAAGATATTACGCTTACAAATTTATTTCCTACATCTTTTGCCCCTATTCCAAATGAATTTTATGATTTAAGAAGATCTTTAAGGACAGCATCAAGTGTTGGTAAATCTGTTGGTATTGGAACTTGGGCTTTAGATAATGCGAAATTGGATATTGAGTATGGTAATGATATCTTAGTTTCTGATATTCAAAATGTATATATTGAAGAAGATCAAGAAAATGATAATTTTTATGTAGCATCTAACTCCTTATCATCTGAAACAATAGATGTTGGAATAGCAAGAACTAGTATTAAATATGATCTAGCTAATAATAATGCTATAAGAGATTTAAATGTTACCACTCAAAAATATACAACAATATTTTTTGATACTGATGTTCCATTTATTACTGGTGATGAAGTTGTTTATAATACAACTGCAGCAAATCCTATACCTGGATTAGTAGAAGGATCTAGTTATTTTATTAAAGTATTAATAGATCCTGTTGGAAATACAAATAGAATTCATTTATATAGTTCAAGATCCTTTATTTTAGCACCAGATACAAACGCAGCTAAACCAACTAAAACTGAATTTGGATTAGTTCCTCCAGATGCTGGTTATCATTCATTTACTTTAAAAAGATATAGTAAAGAAAAAATAGGAGCTCAGAAATTATTTAAAAAATTTCCAATATATCCTAACATAGGAAGTGGAGAAGCTACTAAAGTATTACCTGGTGGTGTTGGACTTTTAGTAAATGGAATAGAAATTGATAGTTATAAATCCTATGATAAGATATATTATGGTCCTTTAACAGAAGTTACGGTATTTAAAGGTGGTAGAAATTATGATGTTGTTGATCCACCTACAATTAGAATTGCTCAACCACCAACATATTCATTAGTTCAGGCTGGTGTTGTTACTACTGGAGCAGGTGTTTCAGCAACTGTTAGACCAATTGTTACTGGTCAGATTGAAGTAGTTCATGTTGATCAACAAACCTTTGACGTTGATAATGTTAAATCAATCACTGTAAAGGGAGGTAATGGTAGTGGAGCATTATTACAACCTATTGTTACTCAAAGATTTAGAGAATTAAGTTTTGATGCAAGAGTTAAAAAGAATGCTTTAGTTGGTGGTATTGATATTAACAAAGATAATCTTATTTTTGATACTACTCATAATTTAGAAGATGGTATTAAATTGGTTTATGATACTAATGGTAATAATCCTTTAGGTATTGGACCTTATCAAGGAAGTAATGCACAGGCAGTTGGTATAAACAGTACATTACAAGATGGAGCAATTTATTGGGCAAAAACTGTAGGTATAAGTTCTGTTAAATTATATCCATCAGCATCTGATTATGCTGCTGGAATTAATACTGTAGGTTTTACAACATATAATGCTGCTGGAACTCATAAATTTAGATTATATGAAGGTAGAAATCATCTTCGTTCTGTTAAAATAGTAGATTCTGGATCTGGATATACTAATAGAAAACTAGATGTATATCCTGTAGGAATTTCTACTGTGAGAGATAGTGTTCATTTTAATAATCATGGATTTAAAAATGGTGAATTTATAACATATGCAACTACAGGATCAGTAATAAGTGGATTGGTTACTACAAATCAGTATAAAGTTATTGAAATAGATGATAACGAATTTAGATTAGCTAACGCAGGTGCTGGAGGAACAAATACTTCAGATTTTGATAGAAATAAGTATGTTAAATTTGAAGCAATTGGAAGTGGTGTTCATAGTTTTGCATATCCACCTATCGAACTTGTTGTTGATGCAAAATATGCTAAAGTTGCAGTAGCATTAACAGAATCTATTACTGTAACTCCTGTAGTTCGAGGTAGTATTAAAGAGATATATGTTTATGATGGTGGAACTGGATATGGATCTACTGTATTAAATTTTGAAAAAAATCCAATAGTTACGATAGTAAATGGTGAATTAGCCGAATTAAAACCTATTATATCGAATAAAAAGTTATATCATGTTGATATTCAGAACCAAGGGGGAGGATATACTGCACCTCCAGACTTAGTAGTGGAAGGAGATGGTTTTGGTGCTGAAATTAGGGCAATAATAGAAAATGGTGTAATAGTTGATGTTAAAGTTCTTAACTCAGGTACTGGATATAGTGCAGATAAAACTTCAATTAAAGTAACTTCTCCTGGAGTTGAAGGATCATTAATATCTAAAGTTAGGCAATTATCAGTAAATAATTATAGATTTGCTGACAAATTAGATACAAGATATCATTCTGCAACATTATCTGAATCTAAAAATGAAACCAATCAATTAAAATACTCCTTTGTAGGATATGCAACTGATTTTGGTAAGACTTATTTTAATGATCCTAATCCTATTGATGGTCATTCCTCAATTATAGGGTGGGCATATGATGGTAATCCAATTTATGGTCCATATGGATTTACTGATCCATTAGATAGTAGTTCATCTATAGTTATTTTAAAACCTAGTTATAAGAGAAATAATTGGTCTAGAAATGAAGATACTGGTGCAATTGTTGGTGTTGTTAGTGATAGACCAATTGGATTTAATATTGGATTCTTTGTTGAAGATTATAATTATGATGCATCTGGAGATCTTGATGAAAAAAATGGAAGATATTGTAGAACTCCTGAGTATCCTAACGGAACATATGCATATTTTGTTGGAGTAACAACAAGTTCAACAACTGGTAAGTTAGTTCCAAAATTCCCATATTTTATTGGAGATAGTTATAGATCTATTCCACAATCACAAAATTTACTTGGAGAAGATCAAAAAACTTTCAATTTTAATGGAAAGTCTTTAGCAAGAAATACTTTCCCATATAAAGTTTCTGATGATTTTGCAGATAATGATTTCTTAGTTGAATCTAATGAATTAGTTGATCAAATTACTGTAATTGATTCTATAACTAAAGGATCAGTTGATTCTTTCCAAATTCTTCAAGTTGGTTCAGGATATAAGGTGGGTGAAGTTGCTGGTTTTGACAATACTGGAACTAATGGTGGTGGTTTAAGTGCATCAATTAAAAGAATTACTGGAAAGGATATTTTTGATATAAACACTACAATTGAAAAATATCAAGATGTTGTATTTAAATGGAATAAACCAGATGAAGTTGTTGGATATATTTCAACATCACATTCCCTTATTCAAAAAGATAATATTACAGTTTCTGGTCTTTCAACATCTATAAATTCTCTTTCATTACAAAATCATAATATTGGAATAACTACTGGTAAGACTTACTTATATAAAGCTCTTGGTATTAGTCAAGGTTCCACTGTTGGAGTAGTTACTGACATATATGTTGCAAATATACCAGAACAAGTTTCTGTTGGTAGTACTATAGAAATAGGAACTGAAAAATTATCAGTTTTAAATTTATTTGAAGATAGGAATATATTACGTGTTAAAAGAGGTGAAAGTGTAGGTATTCATACATTATCTACAGAAGTTAGAACAGTACCTAGTTACTTTACAATCCCTGTTAAAACCCCTTATTTTGAGTCTAGAATCAACGATAAAGTATATTTTAATGCATCCCAAGCAATTGGTGTTGGAACGCAGGTAGGAATCGCTACAACTGTAGGTGTTGGTGTAGGCGAAACAACTAATTGGGTCTCAATACCATCTCAAAGTATCCATATTCCAAATCATCCATTTAAGCATAATCAAAAAGTTTCATTTAATATTCCTTCTGGGGCTAATCAAGTAGCAATATCAACATTGCCTGGATTAGTATCCCCTTGGAATTTTGGTGTTAGTGGTGGAAGTAAAGACGTTTATATAATTAATAAATCTAAAGATTACATTGGATTTACTACTATGCTTGGAATATGCACTAGTGGTGTATTTTTCCATACTAGTGGATCTAATAATCCTCAATATTCATTTGAATCATCATATACTCAAGTTACTGGTAAAGTTGAAAAAATTACTACATCTGTATCAATATCAACATCTTTAACAACATCTCATGGAATGTTGAACGGTGATGTAGTTGGGTTTACTGTTAAATCAAATAGTACAGTTGGAATAGGAACTTCTACTGCTATTAAAGTTAAATTTAATGATAATGATAAAAAACTTTTAGTTAATCCTATTACATTTGCTGCTGCTAATGTTACTTCAGCATCAAATTCAATAAATTTAGAATTACATAATCTTAAAAGTGGTCAAAAAATATTCTATGATGGTGGTAATAGTCAAATAGTTGGATTATCTACAAGGTCATATTATGTTTATAAAGTAGATGATGATAATATTAAATTAGGAGAAAGTCGTAAAGATGTAATTAATGATCCACCAATATTAATAAATTTCACATCTACTGGAGGTTCTGGGCAAGAGTTATCTTTAATTAATCCACAAATAGAAGTAATTAGAAATAATAATTTAAAATTTGACTTAACTGATAGTTCACTTCAAGGATATGACTTTAAGTTATTCTATGATAATAAATTTAATAATCAATATGTTTCTACAGGACAAACAGATGTTATAACAGCTCTTAGCAATGGGATACCTGGTGTATCAATAGATGCATCATTTACTTTAAATTATTCTGAAGATAATCCTGAAAAATTATATTATTCACTTGAAAAATCTGGATTTATAAGCACTTCTGACACTGATGTTGTTAATTTTGCAGAAATTAATTTCATTGATAGTAAGTATAATGGAAATTATGTTATTAGTGGAGTTGGTGACACAACATTCAAAATATCATTAAGGAGTTATCCAGAAAGTTTATTTTATTCTGGATCTGATCAAGTAAAATATAATACAACTTCTCGTAATACTACTGGTGGTATTGGTAGTATGAGGATTGAATTTGGTGGAGTTGGTTATAAAAAGTTACCAGAATTTACTGGAATAACCAATACTAATGGAAAAGATGGTAATATTGTTCCAGAATCTAAAGAAGCTAATAGAATTGGTGAAGTTAGAATTGTTGATCCAGGATTTGAGTATTCTGCTGATCCAACTCTTAGACCAGAAGCTCTTATATCACCAATAATTACTATTAAAGATGCATCTACAATTACTAATATAGAAGTTGTTGATGGTGGTAAAGATTATATTTCTGCACCAGATCTAATTATTGTTGATCCTGAAACAAACACTCAGGTTGATAATGGATTTGTATCTGCAGTTATGGATGCTAATGCTTTAACTAAAGTTAATATTATTGATCCAGCACAAGGTTTAACTTCATTAGAACAAAGAATTGTTGCTCTTAATAATAGTAATGGCATACAAATTAGTAAATTGGAGTATAATAATGTAAGTGGTAGAGCAACTGCAACTTTACAAACACCAACTTTAGGATTTACAACACCACCATTTACTGCAGGTGATGAGATTTTTGTAGAAGGTCTTGACCAATTTGTCCCTCCTGGTGGAACTGCAGGTGATGGTTTCAATTCAACAGATCATGGATATAAGTTCTTTAAGGTTAACTCAAATACTGATGGATCTGCACTAGCTAGTAACCCAGTTAAAGTTGCATTCCAAATAAATGAATTTACTGCAAATCCAGGTCTTGCCCAGACATCTCAATTGGGATATGCAACAGTAGTTAAAAAACTAAATTATCCAGTATTTAAAACTACACAAGACTTATCACTATTTCAAATTGGTGAAAGTGTTGCTGTGTTTATTAATGGTAATTGGGCTAAAACTGATATAGTTATTACTGAATCTTTACCAAATTCTATTAAAATTGGTGGAAAATATAGATTATCAGTAGATAGTAGAATTAAAGGGGAAACATCAGGAACTATTGCTACTATTAACACATTATCTGAAAATAGTGGTTATTTTGGTATTGATTATTCGTTAAGAAAGGATGAGGGATGGAATAATGAAACTGGAAAATTAAGTGTAGATCATCAAGTCTTATCTGATAATGACTATTATCAGAATATGTCATACTCTATTAAGAGTCCACTTGAGTATGAAGACGTTATAAGTCCAGTAAATAGACTTCTTCATACTGCTGGAATGAAGAATTTTGCAGATGTTGGTATTAAGTCCTCTACAAAAGCTGGAATATCTTCAGAATCTGAAAATGCTACTATTATTAGTCAAGATTTAATTTCAGAGCATAGAGTAGATACTGTTAATATTTTTGATTTTGCAAAGGATGTTGATACTCTGAATGATAAATCTAGATTTTTATCAATACAAAATAAAAAGTTAACAAGTTATATTTTATGTGAAAGTAATAGAGTATTAGAAATTGATGATATTAGTTCCCAATTCTCTAATTCTTTGAATCTTTCTGTTCAATCAAATGAGGTTGAGATAGATAATGATTATTCACAATTCTTAATTCAAATTAAGAGTCCAATTACTGATGATACTCAGTTAACTGAATTAACTGTTTTTAGGGATGTAAATGATATATTTACCTTAGAACGTGGAAGTAATTTTAATACAAGTCAACAAATAATTGATATAACAGGTAAAGTTCAAAGTAATGGAATTTCTGTATTATCTTTTAATCCAACAGACCCTCTTCAAGATTATGATATTAAGATTTATACCAGTAAATTTAATACTAGTGTAGCTGGTCTTAATACATCACCCATTGGGTTTATAGATCTAGTAGGTGTAACAACAACTGTAGGTATTGGAACATCCACTAATATTATTTCTGTTGATAAAGATAAATTAGATGCTTATCAGGCAAAAGTTGAAATTACTGATCTTTTCAATTCTGATACTACTATTGTTGATTTATATTTAACCCATGATGATACAAGTGTTTATAGTGCAGAGGTCTATACGGATAGTCAAAATCAATTAGGTGGATATTCATCCAACTTTATTGGTACATTCCATTCAAATATTAGTAATGGTGTTTTAAGTTTAGATTATGAAAATACTACTTCTAATGCAGTCTCTGTTAGATCTAAGATTGTAGGTTTTGGAACAACTGCTGTTGGAGTTGGTACTCATAGATTTAAAGATTCTGGTCAGGCAGCTGGAACTGAAAGATCTATGAAATTAGAATCATCATTTGTTAATATTGGAGTTTCTACTGGAGGTATTGCTTTTGATAATACTACACCAGGTGCTTATGTTGGCAGTTCTCCTACTGGAATTAGTTCTACTCTTGTAACTTCTATTAAGAGTAATATTAGAGTTTCTATTGGTCAAACTAGTGCAATTCATCAACTATTAACAATATGGGATGGAACAGATGCTAGAGTGGTTCATTATCCATTTGTTTCTATTGGAACTACTACTGGTATAGGAACATTCCAATCTAATGTTACTGATGCATTACGCTTACAATTTATTCCTGATGCTCAATGGAATGGACAATCTATTGAAATTCAAAGATATGATGAGATAATTTATTCAGATACTGATAGTGCTAATACGTCACCAAATTTAATTATTGGTGGATCTGGTGGAGTTACAGAATCTTTAACATTAATGTCATTTAATGGAACTGGAGCAAGAAAAAATAAAACTGAATTTGATTTAAATTGGAATGGAGTTCCTATATTTGAGAAGACATTTAACCCTTCAAATTCCAATTCACTTAATACAACAACTGGTGTATTTACGATTAATGATCATTTCTTTAATACTGGTGAACAATTAGTCTATACTCCAAAATCAACTTGGATTGGAGTTGCAGGGACAGCAATAGAAACTTCACCTGGCACTGTTTTACCAACAACGGTTTATGCAATAAGAGAGACTAAAGATACATTTAAACTTGCTATATCAAAAGCAAATGCTTTAGTAGGAACTAATGTTGTATTTACTTCTACTGGTGGTGGTAATAAGCATGAATTAGAAATGCTTAAGAAGATGGAAAAAAGTGTCATTCTTATAAGTGGATTGATACAATCTCCAATTACATATAGTCCTCTTACAACTACATTAAAAAATAATGTAGGTAATGTTTCTGCAGCATCAACTATCATTAATTTAGCAGGAATATCTTCAATAGCTCCAAATGATATATTTAAAATTGATGATGAATTTATTAAAGTTAATCAAGTTGGTGTTGGTACAACTAGTGTTGGACCAATAAGTGGAATTGGAACATTTAATTTAATTACTGTTGATCGAGGATTTGTTGGAACATCAACTGCAACTCATAATAATGGAGCAACTGTTAGGGAATATAAGGGATCTTTTAATATTGTTGGTTCTAAGATTCATTTTACAGATCCACCAGCAGGATCAAATACTTCATTGAGAGATTTATCAAATCTTGAGTTTGTTAGATCAACTTTTGATGGAAGAGCATTTTTAAGACAGGATTATAGGAGTAATGTAATTTTTGACGATGTTTCGCATGAATTTACTGGAATTAAATCAGAATTTACAGCAACTGTTTCTGGAGTTACTACTGCTCCAATTCCAGGTATAACTGGAGCAACTGGTATTGGAACTGGAAGTTCATTAGTACTTGTTAATGGAATATTCCAAACACCATCTACACCAAATAATGATATATTAGAAGCAAATTATAAGTTTATTGGAGTTGGAACTGGTCCTGCAGGTATAAGCAGTGTACAATTTACTGGTATAACTTCAACTGATGGAACTCACATTACAAGTACTATTGATGCTAATTTAAATCAACTTCCAAGAGGAGGAATGATAGTATCTCTTGGATCTACAGGTGGAATAGGTATTGCACCCCTTAAAGGGGCAAATTTACGCCCTATAGCAACTAATAAGACTATTACTGGGTTTGTAGGGTTCCCAACTACTGGATCATCTTTAGCAATTAGTACAGCATCTTATGATAATATAACAGGATATCTTAAAGTTACAACAACAACTGAACATTTCTTCCAATCTCCAAATGAATTGGTAAGATTGCGTGATCTTCATTTTACTTGTGGTGGTTATTCGGGTGCTGGAACAACTGTTATATTCCCAGATGCAGTTAATGATAAACCTTTTGATATTGTTGCAGTTGATTCAGCAACAGAGTTTACTGCAGATGTTGGGGTTAGCACAATACCACATACATTTGTTGGTGCAGGTGGTTCTTTAAGTAGAACTGGTATTGCTTCTGCATATTATGCCGATTTAACTTGGGGTTCTGGATACTCAGGAGTACCTGGAATAGCAACAATATCTGTATATGATCAAGCATATGAACATAAGTTTGTAAGTGCTACAACTAATGCTCTTACAGTCAATGCAGGAGGTATTGGAGCTAATTCCAATATTACTCCTACAACAGTTTCTTATGCATCTACAAGTGGAGATTTGGTAATATACAAAACAGGTATTGGCAAAACTACACCAAACGGTTCATTAACATTTGATCGTTATACAGCAGCAACTGGAACACTTTATAGTGGAAGTGTTGGTATATTAACTGTTAGGTTAGGTTCTAATCCAAGTCCTGCACTTGCAGTAGGTCAATTAGTTTGTATTGACGATCTTGGTTTAACATTTACATGTGCAAAAGATAATCATGCAACTGATCACAAATATCCAAGATATAGTGATCCAGCAAGTATGAGGTGGTTCCCAATTAGTAATATAGTTTCTAATATTCAATTTGAGATTAATGTTTTAGATACAATTCCTTCATCTAATGTAAGTCACCATATATGGAAAGTAGGTGCTTCAGATACAATTAAGAGATCTGCTAATACAATAGCAATAACTAACAATTCTCTATCATTTACTTGTGCTAGAGATAATCATAAGACTGAACATTCATATCCTAGAGCAACAGACCCAGTATCTGGACTCAATACCTCTATTCTTTCTGCACAGGAAAATAGTATTACCGTTAATGTAAGACCTGGTGGTGGTGCTGGAACGGGAGCGAATATTGTAGGTGTTACAACATTCAATACTCACAGATATAATGGTGGAACAGCAACTAATGCTATATTCCAAAATACTTGGGGCAATAATCCTAAGAATGTTACTAATGCCACATATGCTCCAGATACTGGTTTATTAGTTTTAACTAGTGCATCACATGGGTATTCTAATAGTGATACTGTTGGAATTGATACTGGTAAGATAGTATTTACTTGTGCTAGAGATAATTTCACTACAGATCATGGATATCCTCGTGCTGGTTATGCACATTCATTCAGTTCATCGGCAAGTACATTAACTAATGCTATTGTTTCTGGTGGTGCATGGAATGGAACTGGACATACACCTACAGATGCTTCATACAATCCAACTACAGGTCTACTAGTTTTAACAAAAGCAAGTCATGGATTGACACTTAGTGATACTGTTGGAATTAGGACAGGATCTTTAGTATTTAAATGCTCTAAAGATAATTATGCTACAGATCACACATATCCAAGAGTAACTGATCCTATTAATGGATTGGCTAATATAGCAATTGTAGAAAAAACAACTGATACAATTACTATTCAAGTTGGAAGGTCATTGACAGGTGCAGACCCAATAGCTGGTATTTCCACTATACCTATTGTTTCAAAAACAACTGATACAATTACTCTTAATGTTGGTAGGGCACCATATAACACTGGAACTGGTGGATCATTATTATTCAATGTTACTGCTCCTGGTAGTGGATATGTAAATCCAGCAATAGCGGTTTCTCCACCATCATATGAAAATTTAGAGATTGAAGGTGTTTCTAGATTGGGTGTTGGTGCAACAAAAAATCTTGGAAATGGTTCATTAATTACAGTTAATGTTGGGTCTGTATCCACAGTTGGAACAGCATCTACATTAGTTTCAGTAGAATCATTTAAGATTGCTAGATCAGGTTTTGGATTTGAAGTTGGAGATGTATTTAAGCCAGTTGGATTAGTAACTGATTATAGAATACCATCTTTAATAGAAGATCTTGAGTTTACTGTTGATGAAATATTTACAGATAGGTATTCATCTTGGAATTTTGGTGAATTTGATTATATAGATTCTATAAAATCATTACAAAATGATTCAAGAACTAGATTCCCATTATATTACAATGGCAATTTATTAAGTTTTGAAACTGATAATAATAATAGTCAATCAGCACTAATTGATATAAATGCGTTATTAATGATTTTCTGTAATGGAGTATTACAAAATCCAGGAGATTCTTATGCATTTAATGGTGGTACATCTATAGATTTTGCAGTTCCTCCAAATGTAACTGATAATATTGCAATATTTTTCTATAGAGGCACAGTAGGTGTTGATAGTAGATTAGTAAATATTAGACAAAGTTTGAAAGTTGGTGATAAATTACAAATTAGGAAAGATAATACATTAACATCTAAACCTACACAGAATCCAAGAACAGGAGTTAATTTATTTACTTCTGATATTATTGAGACTGACATATATTCTCAACAGGGAATTGATGAACAGGTTTATAAACCTATGAGTTGGACAAGACAAAAAGTTGATAAAGTAATTAATGGACAGATTGTTTATAAAAATAGGGATTTATATGAACCATTAGTTTATCCTTCTGCTAGAATTATTGCAGATGTTTCTACTACTGATACTAATATATTTGTAGATAATGCTGATTTCTTTAAGGAAGATGTTACTGGTACTCCAAATATTGATGGTTTGATTATTCCATCAACAATATTTGCTCCAGCAGAACTTACTGCAACTGTTTCTGCTGCAGGAACAGTAAATCCATTAACAATTGTTAGTGGTGGTAGTGGTTATGTGGGATCAACAACTTCTATTATTATTGGTATTCCTACTACTGGAATAGGAGCTGGTGTTGGAGTAACTGCAACTGCAACTGCAACTATAACTAATGGTTCTATTAGTGCAGTAACTATTGTAAATCCAGGACTTGGATATACTAATAGATCTGGTCTTGCTCCACAAGTTATAGCACCAACACCACAATTTGTTAAAGAAGAAGTTACAACTATAACTTCAATTGAAGGTTTTTCTGGTATTATTACTGGAATTACTACTACTAGACCAACTTCTACTAAATTAGCATTTGAATTCCATTTACGTAAAGAAACTGGAGACTTTAGCACTTTAAGTGTTGGTGATTCGGTTTATATTTACGATACTGCTATAGGATCTGGATCAACATCTCTTTGGAATAATAACAATAATAATCCTATTGGTATAGGAACTACTTTCATCGATAATGTTTATCGTATAGCACAACTTAGTTCTGCATCAAATCTAGGTATTATTACATGTTTTGTTCATACTGGACTTACTACAACAACTCTTGGAAATAAGGGTGATAGAGCACCAGGTATTATTACTGGTAGAGATTATAATCTTGGTGGAGTTGGTAAATTCTCTTGGGGTAAGTTATCATCTTTGACTAGAAGTGATACTCCAATTGCTATAGGAGTTACTGGATTTACTGTTGGAGTAACTTCTCATATAGGCATAACTACGTTCCCAACTATCCAAAGAAGAGGGTATGGATTGAATGATACTGGTGCTCTTGAGATCTAAATAATCAAACATGGTATAAATATAGGAAAAAGCTAATAATATGGCTGCAATTGTAACCGACCAATTTAGAATTCTAAATGCAAATAACTTTGTGGAGACCGTCGAGGATACCACAAATTCGTATTATGTATTTTTAGGATTAAGTGACCCAGGTAGTGGTAGGTATGGTAGATCTGCCGATTTAGCAACTTGGAATGCTTCTGCTACGATGCCAGTACCAGAGGATAGTTTTAATGAACTTAATCATGTCTCCGATACTATGGTATTTGGTAGAAAAGTTACTTCTGATAACATTAGAAGATTGATTAAGAAAAGAACTTGGGAAAAGGGAACTAAGTATAACATGTATCGGCATGATTATAGTTCAACTAATAAAGCAAGTGGTTCACAAGCAACTAGATTATATGATTCAGATTATTATGTAATTAATAAAGATTATAATGTTTATATTTGCATAGATAATGGTGCCTCTGGAATTGCTACTACAGGACAAGCATCTCAAGATGAACCAACATTTACAGGATTGGAACCATCAAGAGCTGGTGAAAGTGGTGATGGATATATTTGGAAATATTTGTTCACTGTTTCCCCTAGTGATATTATAAAATTTGATTCAACTGATTATGTTGCTGTTCCTAATAAGTGGGCAACATCAGATGATTCTCAAGTTAAAGCAGTTAGAGAAAATGGAGATTCATCTTTAAGTAATAACCAAATTAAAAAAGTTTATATTAATAATCAGGGAAATGGTTATGCTGATGGATTAACTCAAGAAGTTAATATTATAGGAGACGGTTCTGGTGCTAGAGTTGTTCTTGATGTAATAAACAATAAAATTACCAATTCTGTTGTATCTGCTGGTGGTAAAGGGTATAGTTATGGTATAGTTGATTTGGGTAGATTGAATACTAATGTTAATGTTGGTGCTGGTGGGACTTACGCACATTTAATTCCAATTATACCACCATCAAAAGGACATGGTTATGATTTATATAAAGAATTGGGTTGTGATAAAGTTTTAATTTATGCTAGATTTGATGATTCTACAAAAGATTTTCCAATTGATGCAAAATTTGCTCAAATTGGAATAGTTAAAAACCCAACATCTATTGGATCAACTGCTGTTTTCACTGAAGGACAATTTTCATCTTTAGGTGCAATTAAGTTTGTTGATACTACAACAGACCTACCTGTAGTTGGTGAAGTAGTTAGTCAAGCTCTTCCTAGTGGTGAAAAAGCACATGGAATAGTTGCTTCTTGGGATAAGGATACGAAGGTAATGAAATATTATCAAGATAGATCATTATACTTTAATCAATCTACAAATGATCAGACTGATCATGTTGGGATATCAACTCAAGGTAGATTAAATTCTTTTAATAATGATATTACTGGTGGTGCAACTCCTGCAAACTGTGAGACTCCTAGTGGATTTGGTGCAGCAATACATACTGGATTTAGTGGAATAACTACAAATCCAACTGGTAATAAATTGATTAGTTTGGGTATGGACTTTACTAGTGGTCTTGCTAGTCCTGAGATAAATAAAGGGTCGGGTGAAGTTATCTATCTAGATAATAGATCATTAATCTCTAGAAATGAGAGACAAAAAGAAGACGTTAAGATCATCCTGGAATTCTAAAGAAAAATGCCACAAAAAACTAATTTAAATATCGGTCCTTATTATGATGATTTTAGTAAGGACAAGAATTTTTACAAAGTCTTATTCAGACCAGGATATCCAGTGCAGGCTAGAGAGTTAACAACTCTACAGTCATCCTTACATAATCAATTAGAATCTTTCGGAAGTCATATGTTCAAAGAGGGATCTATGGTGATCCCTGGAAATATTAGTTATAATAATGAATATTATTCTCTTAGATTATTAGATAATCATTTAGGAATACCTATTTCGTTATATATTTCTCATCTTAAAGGAAAACGATTAAAAGGGCAAAATTCTGGAGTAGTAGTTAGTGTAGATGATTATAAATTAGTTTCAGATGCTTCTGATATTACAGATATTACCCTCTTTATTAGTTATGTTGCTTCTGGTGATGATAATAAGGGTGGAGCATTAGAAGATGGGGAACAATTAATAACTGAGGAATCTTTTGTATATGGTAATACTGCAGTTAATGCTGGAGATACTGTTGTAACTCTTGTATCTTTAGATGCTGCAGCAACTGGATCTTCTGCTGGTATAGGTAAAGGTGTTTACTTTATTCGTGGATCTTTTGTTGATGTACAGGCAGATAAGATAATTTTAGACCCATATACAAATACACCATCATATAGAATTGGTTTATCTATTAATGAAGAAATTATTGGTTCAAAAGATGACGCATCATTATATGATAATGCTAGAGGATTTTCAAATTATGCAGCACCAGGTGCAGATAGATTAAAAATATCTACCACTTTAAGTAAAAAATCATTAAATGATTTTGATGATAAGAGTTTTATTGAAATTCTTAGAATTGATGGTGGTGAAATTAAAAAGATACAAAACGAATCTCAATATAATCTAATTAAAGATTATTTCGCTAAAAGAACATTTGAAGAATCTGGAAACTATTCTCTTGGCAATTTCCAACTTGATGTTGCTAATTCTTTAAATGATGGTGTTGATGAAGGTATATTTAAATCTACACAACAAACTGATGATGGTAATACTCCAAATGATAATTTAATGTGTGTTAAAGTATCACCTGGAAAAGCATATGTTAATGGATATGATATTAATAAATCATTTACAACAATTGTTGATGTAAAAAAACCAAGAGATACAAAAACAATTGATAAATCATTAGTTCCTTTTGAGTTAGGAACTCGTTTAAAAGTTAATAATGTTTGGGGTATACCACAATTAGCACTTAAGACTAATAATACCCTTAGTCTTCAAAGCGAAAGAAGAATAGCTGGAGCTGCTAATACTACAAGTGGATCTGGACAAGAAATTGGTCAAGCAAGAATATATTCTGTAAATTTATCTGATGCACCATATACTAACGATTCATCTGTATGGGATTTATATCTATTTGATGTTCAAACTTATACTGATTTAGAATTAAATATAGCATTATCAACTGCCCAATTACCTGCTAGTTCTCACATAAAAGGTGTTCAAAGTGGTGCTACTGGATATGCTGTTGAAGATGGTGGTGGTAAATTTTCCCATAAATTTACACAAACTTCTGGAACTTTTCTTCAAGGAGAAAGAATTATAATTAATGCTGCTCCAGAATTATCAGCATCTATTAAAACAGTTAGAGTTTATGGTACAAAGGATATAAAATCAGTATACCAAAATACTTCAGCAGTTGCAGGATATACTGTAGATTTTGTTGCTGATACAGAATTGCAAAGAGAAGATATTCCAGGTTTTAATGGTAATGATCAATTCCAATTTAGTGCTCAATCTGGTGGAAGTTGCACAGTAACTTGTCCAGGTAAGAAATTTACAGGGATATCAACAGGATCTATTATTTCATTTACAGTTGCTGGTGCTCATAATGTACCTAACTTTAACAAAGTTACTTCTATTCATGCTAATGGTGATAGTATGACGGTTGGAGCTGGTGCAACTGTAGTTGGTATTTGTACTGGTAATTTGTCACAAGTTGCTATTGCAGGAGTGCAAGTTAGTCTTCAATCTCCAACAATAAAGGATAGTGATACAAGTGGGTTATTTACACCATTACCTAATAAAAATATATCTAATGTGGATTTAGGTGATTCTAATTTATTAGTAACAAAGCATCTTACTGGTAGAAGCGTTAATGGTTCTGGTGTAATGTCATTTGACCTTACTGCAGCAACTGGTATTGCTACAGGATTTTTTGATACATTTGATGCTGAAAGATATGCTGTTCATTATAACGATGGTCGAACAGAACCTTTAACTTCGGATCAATTTACCCTTGCAAATAATTCTGTTACTATTAAGGGATTGACAGCAAGTTCTAGTGATGTGGTTGTAACTTCTTCTATTAGAAAAGATAGTATTAAAAATAAGCAAAAAGAATTTGTTAGAAGTCAGAAAGTATCGGTAACTAAAGTTGTAGGGGCTGGATCAACTATTTTATCTGGGTTACTTACAAGTGATTATTATGGAATGAGAATTGAAGATAGAGAAATTTCTCTTAATGTTGCAGATGTTGTAAAGGTTGTTGCTGTATATGAATCAGTTAATACTTCTGCACCAGTTTTGGATAAACTTACTTATGTTTCTGGTTTAGATTTAGCTAATAGTTCTATTTTGGGTGAAAGATTGAGAGGTGCTACTAGTGGTGCTGTTGCTCAATTAGCAACTCGTTCTTC
>CEUA01231862.1_pt1 | contig 23477 bp, 12 predicted proteins | sample 361541 | NCBI WGS metagenome assembly CEUA01 (sample SAMEA2623079, study PRJEB7988) | marine metagenome | isolation source: saline water (ENVO:00002010), including
ACTTTTGTAATACTGGCAAACATCTTATTACGTAATGCTATTGAAGGCGTATCCCAGGTATAGCGCCCTTTAGCCTCTTCTAGAAAATCTCCAGTACCATCCGACGATACGCTGGGATCATCGTTTTCGTCTACAATCAATGTCCCAAAAATTTGCACCTCTTGTACCGTTGCTAACGACGAATCAGCTGAAAAATAAAGTGCCGATTTTAAGCCTGTCCCACTGCCAAAGTCATCATCGCGGTCAGATATTTTATACTCGATCGGGAACGACTCGCTCGCTACATCACCTATTCCATCGGGTTGGAAAATTTCGACAACCGGGCCAGTATTCGAATCTACAAGATCAATATCAGCTCCTATGATAAAAAACGATCCTGCTGAAACAAAAGAGCCCGTCGGATCACGACCAACTCGAACGGATCGAGCTCCAACACCCCTCCCATATTCACTTGCAGTACTGCTAATGATGGTTTGGATGTTTGTTGAAGAATCACTGCCAAGAACATTGAGCTTTACTAAAAGCCCCACTTTGTCGTCATCATCTCCCCACTCCTGTCCTGAACTATTATCTTCATTTATTCGACCCTCGAAATATTTATCATTATCACGAAGTATCGCACCAGCACCGATAGCATCCCATTCACCAGCTAAAAATCCATCAGCTGTTCCGTAACCTTTTGCGCCCAATCCCCGTCCATTGGAGTTATCAGCAACATGAATAAATACAGGATTATTTTCTATTTCAGTTTTGACTTTCTGTGGTCGAGTTGGAGTATAGCGCAGATTATAAGCAAACGCTCCCACTGGCACTGAAACATCTTCAGAGCTAATTGCTCGCCCCAAAACCTTAAAATATGAATGATGATCCACATCACTCACCCCATTAACACCCAACCCCTCCCCTTTTCCACCAGAAAAAGCCAAATACAAATTTGTGTCCGCGGAGGCTTTTGCTAAAGCAGGAGATCCTAAAAATATATCAGATATTGCTATTCCATCCTCAATATTAACATCCGAATCGTCATCAGCAACTTTCTCTGGTAATGTCCAACTTTCACCATTGTAATAACCGTAATAGATATCATGTTCACCGTTACTCGAAGCATATCCAGCGCTAAAGGCTATATGTATAGCACCTTGATCTGTTTGCTGTTCATCAACTACAACTGATACTCTTTCCGTTACAGTCCAATCCAACTCAATATTGTACTTGTTATTTCCATCTTCAAAAACGGCTGAGGAAGCCGTACTCCATATCGGCGTAGCGGTTGCCGGATTCCAACCGGCACTACCGCCTATAGCATTATCGTAGACATAACTGTTAAAAGAGACGGTCTCAAAGGCATTGTCACCAAATTTGTATATGGCATAAATACGGTTTGGAGAACTTTGACGATCTACAGCAACCGTTGGAAAATAAAAATCCGCCGCCTCCTCAAGGGCGGCGACCGTCGCCTCATCAATAAAATCATCAACATCTGCACCGTTAGCATCTTGATTCCACCCACCTGAACCAGTTAAGACCCAAGAATCTCCAAGCAGGGTCTTATGTTCTATATCATTATTCGCATCGTTCAAATATATAACATGTAAGACATCCCCTGTTCCAATACCAATATCAGGTCCCGTTTGTCTTCCAGCGTCAGGAGAAAGTCTTACTCCACCACTACTACCCAGTGCCCCCGATGGTCCCACTCGCTGCGAACTAAATGGATATACAGTTTGATCAATATTGGCCAACATAATATCATCATTACCAGATCCTTGTGTGGATCCACGAACATAAGCAACATAAATCTGATCACGTTGATCTATTGCGAGTCGCGGGAAAGCAGCTGAGCGGCCTTCTGTGTTACCTACAGTAGCTGTATCGTTTAAGACTATCGCCCGATCCGCGGGCAACCATGATGATCCACCATTCTGAGAATAATTGAAATAAATGTTGTTTGCATCTCCACTCCCACTAAACTTAGCAGTATGCCCGTCGGGCGAGTGATTCATTGCATAAGCAATCCGTGGATTACCTCGGCTATCTACCTCAATATCTAAGGTTGAAAAACCACTACTATTACCCGCAACATTGATAGTCATTAAATCAAAACGTAATGATCCAGATACGCTAACCGGCGAAGAGAAAGTAGCCCCTTGATCGTTACTCCGTGCATAGCGAACAAAATATACAGGAGTAGATACAGGCAAGATATTTTCCTGAGTAATCCAGGCCATGTGCAAAACACCAAACTCATCGACTGCAATATCCGTTTGTAAACCATCCACATCGGTAGATTCAACCTGCATACTTGTTTCTAAATTGTGAAAATGACCAACGACCGGATATCTTGGAGTTGCTGCTTGATCCAAATCCACGCGAATTTCAATTGGAGCACCAACGACAAAGTCTTCCTTTGATGTGCTGTCACCACTGGAGAATCCAACAGGTGTTCGATTCTCAAATGTTGGGAGGGCTGCACCCACCTGCAACGCAAAACAAATCTTCAAAAATAGACCAATAACTATCCATCGCCAGTCGAATGCGACCATGCCAAAAAGGTCACAGCTCCTGTCTTTACAGGTAAGATTTTTCTTAAGTGTGCTCACCATTCCATTCCTTAGAATGTTATAACACCAAGTAGCTAACTGCCTTCGGTTAACCAAAAATTCAGCAATTATAGTGCCAGTGATATCCATAGCAAAACTTTCAATTTCAGGATTATTCAATTGTTCATATTGGGAAAAATATTCCAACTTGCCGATAAGTTTTCCCATTTTTTCGGTTATAACCACTTTCCCAGGCAGATATTAAACACATTGTATATGTTGGCACACCTTTTGCCATATATCGCTTGTTAACTCACAATTGTCTGAGACAGGATGGAGTCCATGAAACCAACGCTATTATTAGCGATCGCATTAGTATTGTCCAGTTTACCAAAACAGGTAATGGCCGTAAGTCTGGAATTAAGGCGAACAGGAGATCAGATTGCTGAAAATACTATAATGGTTGGCGATGAATTCGAAGTAGAATTATGGATTGATTCGGAAAATAATGAGCTATCCGGTGCTGCCGTATTCATCAGTTTTGATCCGAATCATTTCGAAATAATCGCTGATAGCGACAACAACCAAAGTATCTTGAAACCATTTTTACCAGGTAATTTCTTGTCTAATGGAGAAATATTCCGCAATTATCTACTCGATGAATCGGATCCCGCTGCTAGCACCGCTGGTATTCAATTAGATTACAGTATTGTTCGCGCGTCCGATCAAGGTTCCGGCCAACTAGCAAAATTTGGCCTAAGAGCTATCTCTCCGACGACACGTTCCGAGATAAAAATCGATGAGTCTGGTTCGCGTGAAACTCGATTTTTTTTGCCAGACGGTAATCATAAATATTTCCGCTACATAAAGCCTCTTGCGGTGCAAGTACAAGGTATTTCTTTAAATGATTTGCCAGATAGAATTGTGTTACAACGATCTGAAACACGCAACATAAACTTGATTTCACATTTTTCAGATCCAGTTTTTCCAATTGAAGACATTGAATGGAAGGTATCAGCAACCGACGACATTACAACAATATTGGACCAACAAAACCATACAATACATTTTGTCGCTCCTCAAGACGAATCTCCATGGCAACAAGTTGTCATCACAGCCAAGAATCCAGCAGGACAATTCACGTCAGACACCCTAAATGTTTTTGTTAATAACCCTCCAGTTTTTGAACCTGTTGGGAAATTGTTAATAAAAGAAGACCAGATATACGAATTAGACCTTCAATCTATTGTTTCTGACATAGATTCAGGCTGGAATAATCTTGAATGGGCGTCTGAGACAGAATCAAAAATAGACATTCAATTAAATATCCAGGAAAATAAGGCGACTATTTCTCCAAAAGAAAATTGGCATGGAATAGAAAAAATTCGTCTGATTGCGACAGATAATTTTAGTTTTTCTGATACACTTCAATTTGAAATAGAGGTCGAACCCATTAATGATCCTCCCACTCTGTTGTTCGAACCAAATATTCGAATAACGCATGGTCGGTCAGATCAAACGATACGAATCGAAGATCTAATCTATGACACTGAGGACAGCTACAAAGACCTTCGTCTTACATGGACTGACAAAAATAACGTGCGACTGGAAATTGAAGAAGAATCGCTAACTATACATTCTGACACAGAATGGTACGGAACTGAGGAAATTAGTCTCCGAGTTGAAGACAAAGAAGGATATTACTCGACGGGGCTTTTAACAGTCACGGTTTCACCCTCAATACCACCAACGGCACTAGAAGTCCCATCTCGCATTTTTATTACTGCCGGGGAAAAACAGATAATATCGTTAAACAATTGGGTTACCGACCCCGACGATGAAGATAAAACACTTGTTTGGAAAGTAACTGGAAATAAATCAGTGACTTTCCAAATTAACAGTCAACATATCGGTCTCATCGATTCACCTAAAGAATTCGTAGGGATGGAAACTCTCAGTTTTCAAGTTAGCGATTTAACGGGAGAAACTACTACATTCACTGTAGATATTTATTCCCTGCCGCCGGATGGAACACCCCTATTTACTAAGCTTCCTGAATTACAAGTTCCTATAGATGGAATAAATTCGAGTATCAATCTCGATGAATATATTTTCGATATTGATAACGACGCCAACGACTTTTCTTTTTCCGTGCCTGACCACGAAATGTTAAACCTGCGTGTAGATTCCCAAAGTCATGTACTTATTATAGAGCCAAAACAACAGGCATATCCAGGAACTATTGATTTTCAATTGCACGTATCAGATCCCTTAGGTAATCAGGCATCACAAAAAATTGTAATCCATATTCTTGATACGAACCTAGGTAACAACAACACCTTTTCATTAGTCGCATTGGATACGTTAAATATAGATAGGGACAAAACATATACTATAAACCTTGAAAAATATATTATCGGATCTTCGACAGTTGGCCCCCTAAATTGGCGGGCTGACTTAGTGCAAGGAATAAACACAGAATTTAATGGTAATGAATTAACTATTCATTCTACCGAAATATTCCTTGGGGAAAAACCAATAACTATTTATGCAAGCAAAAATAACGGAGCCGAACAAAGGATACAAATACATCTAATTGAAATTCCTGCTAATGAAAACTCTTCCTTACCCATGTTTCTTCCTACAATCACCCTGTCCCTGTCAACAGGAGCTATTGACAGTAGCATCTTTATAAATGACTTACTCCCCGAATTTGAAACAAATAATTTTGCATGGGAAATCACTGGAGGAAATCAAACACAAGCCACGATTGATTTTCAAACGAATAAGATAATCGTTTATGCAGGAGAATACTCGCATAACGGAGAACAGTTCGTATTACTTGGAACACGAAAAGACGGAATCCAAGCAGAAGCTATCTTGGATGTAGTCGTTATTCCAAATCGAAATAATTTTTTAACTGAAAATCAATACAATGCAAATATTTTTAGTGATCAGAAAGAAATCCGCATTCCAATAGAGCATATTCTTTTGGATGCTGATCTTCCTATCGGCCAAATCAATTGGCAACCACCTGAAAACGGGGATATTACGGTCTTTTATGACTCGGTTCAAACAGAATTAGTTCTATTCAATCCTATACCGTGGAATAACAACCAGGAATTCGAACTAAAGGCCACAAGCTCCAACGGGATATCTGCAACTGCTATAATTTCAACAAAGATATACGATGTCAATGGCGACGAGGGAATTTTAGATGAAGACTTTTCTGTGATTATTGTACCGAACGCATTTCAACCAGAATTCATCGATATCTTTGTGGCGAGGCAAAAGAAAAACTTACTATCCCCAAGATTACGTGTCCACCAAAATTACTGGTCAGACATCGCATTAAGCAGAGTAAATAACGAAATCTGGCATGGACGTCATGCCGTTAAACATGGGCAAGAAGGCGAAGTCACATTTATGGCTTTAATGATAGATGATTCTCTACTGTATCGCTCCCAATATGCCTTCGAATTAGGAAGTATCCAAAGTGGCCGGGGGAAATTAATTGCAAATAATAATTTATCAATTGATCTAAATCCCGGAGCATTTTCTTCCGATGCAGTGGTAGCTCTTTTACCAGATAAATTTAAAGAAAATCACCCCGAACTAGTCCTCGTTTCTCCAGTATATAATATATATTCGCCCCAAGAATATATTACTAATGGTAGTCGTTTGCGCATGAAAATTCCGCCTGGGACAAAAAGCAATACTGGGTTGTACCAATATGCAAACAAAACCTGGAATTGGATTCCGTCTTCGAGGACAAATCAAGCCTTCGAAACTGAATTAAATTCACTTGGCCGATTTGCCCTTTTCACCGATTCAACCGACCCTAAAATGATAGAAGAAGAAGGGCTCAATTGGTTTTTTGCAGATGCAGGAAGCGGTTTATCATCGGTAGAAGTATTTCACCGGCATACCCCTCTAAATTCGGATACATACCACTGGAATGGGAAAAGATTAAGCCTCAATCCTTCTCTCCTACCGGCAAGCAATAAATCGTTACAAATTCGTGTAGCGGATAATGCAGGAAACGTGGCACTCTTTGACATACAAATAGATTCGGAAGACTTCCCCTCAACACCTATATTGAATCAGAATTTTCCCAATCCGTTTAATCCCTCTACAACAATTCCAATTACATTAAGCCACAGGTTACCAGTGCGCCTCGAAATATTTAATGTAACAGGTCAAACAATTCGTTCATTAATCGACCACTTCTTAGAGCCCGGCGTACACGAAATAACCTGGGATAGTCGCGATGATTTGGGAAATCCTGTATCTTCGGGCATGTACTTATACCAGCTAATCCTTCCTGACCGCACCTTGATTAGAAAGATGACTCTTGTTCGGTAAAGAGATTTTCCATAGCTGCTGATTTATTTAATATTTAATACAACAGTAATTATCTGCCCCATAATTTAAGGGGCTTTCAAAATTCATGACTTCGTCCCCCGATAAATATCCACATATTGCCGTAACCCATACAGCCAACGCTAATGCTCTCCTGATAGGGCAAGCCAAAAGTATTGCATTCGAATTAAACTGCCCTTTAATAGATCGTCATAGTGCAACAATTCAATCTCTTCTTGAGCAATTTAATCTTGATGCTCTTGTAGTAGTTGAACAGTATAAACTAACACTCCATACCTTAGATGGATTACTGCGCCATCACCCTAATACGTCAGTACTGAGAATTACCAATCTATGCCGAGGACGTAGCGACGTGTTGACCGATCTAATGCATTTAAAAAAAGGTGACCGACTATTAGACTGTACTTGCGGCTTAGGAGCTGACGCTATAACTGGAGCACATATTACTGGCGACGAAGGCTTTGTTCTCGCGTTGGAATCCTCACCTCTATTAGCTCTACTGGCTGGCAGGGGAATGGAATCCTACACGCATCAAAGTCATATAGAAGTAACGCAAGCCATGCGTCGGGTTAACATTAAAAATGCTTGCTACCAAGATGTATTGAGCGAATTACCGGACAAATCCTTTGACGTCGTCTATTTTGATCCAATGTTCAAAAACAGCATTGAAACAGCCAACGGCATCCAATTAATTAGACTTTTAGCAAATTACGAGACTCCCACGAATGAAGACATCCTTCACGCCAAAAGGGTTGCATCTCGTTCAGTTCTGCTAAAAGATTCGAGTAATGGAAAATTACTAAGTCAATTAAATTTCAATTTAGCTAAAACTGGGCGGCATTTTGCTTACGGTATAATTTGCTGCTCCGATTGATGGAGGTATTATGAATATTTCATGCTGCGCCTGGAGTTTGCCAGGTAATGAATATGACACCCTAAGGACAATATCGAGACTGTCTATGTCTTTTATTGACATACAATCTAAAACTTTTTTGAACCATAATTCTTCAGAAATTCAGAGGGTAAATCGACATCAATTCTCTTGTATAGGATTGTCTTTTAATATGCCTGACCACGCAAGCATGGACAGCCCAAACCCGAAAGAGCGTGCATCAGCCTTGGATCACATAAAATCGGGCATAGACCATGCGTATAAATATGGAATCAACTCCGCCTACGTAATACCTGGGCTTTCACATGAACGCATATCCTACTTCAATGAAGTTTTACTTGCAGCTGCTGACCTAGCCGCGGCTGCGAAGATAAAATTATGTGTTGAGCACTTCCCCCAACGTGCCTTACCTACGGCAATGAAAACCATAGAGCTCCTGAAAGAGCTCGACCACCACAACCTTTTTTTATTGATAGACTCAGGGCATTTACAAATTTCGAAGGAGGATCCCCAGCATATTGTAGAAAAAGTTGGAGAGAGACTAGGTTACGTCCACTTAAATGATAATGATGGTGAACGAGATTTACACTGGGCTCTTTGCACCGGCGTTATGACCTTAAATAGTTTAAAAATCCTAATACAAACTCTACGATCTAATTCATATACTGGAGCACTTAGCATAGAACTAAATCCTGCACTAAGCGCTCCAGTAAGAGCATTGCACGAAAGCCTTTCGCTCTTAAAAAATATTCTATATTTCTCTCAAAAATAAAAAAACTCAGGAGTTTAAACTAATTTGAAATCACTTAATTATTACTTCTTTACCTTTTTCAGCCGAATTATAAATCCCATCAAGCATTTTCTGCACCATGAGTCCATGCTCTCCAGGTGCGACAGTTGGTTTATTATATAAAACGTGATCAACAAAATTTCGCATCTTCGATTGAAAAGCATCTCCATTGGGTAACCAATGAGGTTTAGTATTCACCATGTAATCATTCTCATCACTAAATAAACCAGGCGGATCCCAAGATGCCCCGCCTTTTTCACCCATAATCGTAAAATTCCAAGCTTCTTTCTCTATGTGCGCAGCAAAGCTTGCTTCAAGATGCAGCGTGGCGCCATTATCAAAACGAATTAAACCAACAGCTAAATCCTCAACGGTATAACTCTTATGATCCCAATTGGGCCATTGCGAAATAACATCCGATCTTTTATTACCAAGGTAGGTGTAAATACTACCACTCGCTGCCACCGGCTTAGGTGAACCCATGACAAAATGTGTCATCTCTAGAGCATGTACTCCAATATCAATCATTGGGCCACCCCCCTGAAGATCTTTCCTACCGAAAACTCCCCAATTGGGTATTCCACGGCGGCGCAAAGCATGGACACGTGCATAAAGGACCTTACCCAACTGTCCACGATCAACAGCATTTTTAATAAACGATGTTTTTGAATCAAAACGATATTGGAAACCTATTACTAATTTACGCCTATTCTTTTTTGCTGCCGCCAACATACGTTTACCTTCGCGCGCATTCATAGCTAGAGGTTTCTCCACTATGACATGAGCGCCCGCATTAAGGGCATCTATCGAACAAGGAGCATGCATGCCATTGGGGGTACAGACACTAACCGCATCGGGCTTCACGGATTTTAGCATTTTCTTATAATCTGTGAATGCTTCCCCAATCGAAAACTCTTCACATCTTTTTTCTACATTTTCTAAAACAACATCAGCAGCAGCCACCAACTCAACATCTTCCATTTTGCTTAGATAGTTCATATGGGCCCCAGCAATACCTCCAGCACCAATAAAAGCAACACGCAATTTCTTTTTTGCCATTTCTTAAGATTCTCCGATTAATCAACAAGGTTAATAAATTCAATCATCACAGGTCTGTTTTTCAGGAAATTATCTAATCATCGCAATTTTGATAGGTCGAAATAATTTCTCGAACACCTTCACATCCATCTACTCCGCGACCAGGATGGACGATATGACAAAAACGAAATATACTCGTTTCCCCTCCGGGGATCACCCAACTACCATCAATATTATCATCGCCTTTAAAATCGTGAACCCCAAATGGATTTGCCGTAAATAAGCCATAACCTCTAACATGCCAATAAGTCGGATACAAGGGATTCTGAAAATAGTCCACCACGGTATGTCCCCACTCGCTTCCATCCAAAAGCGGACCGGAATAATCCACCCACTCTGCCTGCACTCCCCATGTAGATTCAGTCCCTGCTCCATTTTCATAAATTTGACCTTCGGAATTCTCTATTCGCCCCTTATCCTTAGCATCCATGGATGTAGGAACACGAATAGAATACAATCCGCCTTCTTTCGTGTCTCCAAACTTCACATCTCCATGACAAGCTCGAAATTCGCTACTATGAGTCAGTATCCGTAGCAAGCCTTCAGCCCGAATTTGAATCGTGCGTCGTTCTTCAATTAGCGGCTCGCCGTTTGGTCCAAACCAGTCTACAATGCCATCGATCTGAGCAGCTCCTCCAACCATTCCAACTGTGGGTTGGCCCCGTTGTAACATCACACCATGATCTATACTTTCATCCCAAAGATTGAATCCATTAACCAAACCATGCGCTGTGTATACGCTACGATGATGGTAATGATCTTGGTTCTCTCCATCTATATTATCAACCGGAAATCCTCTGGTTAGGGGAATTCCTTCTGGCGTCTGCATTGGATAGAAAAAGGGCCGACATGCATAATGTCCGTATCTATATTCCGTAAAAATCTTCCCATCGATCGTTACCTCTACAACATCTTTTTCAGACTTTAATGCAACTTCAATCATTAGAGCATCTCCATATCCTGAATTGGCCTATTAATAGCCTTTAGCATTATATTTTTTTAAAACAACCAACAAAAAACATAAAACGATAACCATCTTAATTCTATACTTTAATTTCTGCAACTAACGGGCGTTATGATAGCGTATTATAGCACGCAGTGCAAACTCGTATCGGTCAGGAACAAGAAACGTCATTGAAAAAAATTATAATTGGCGATATTCACGGTTGCTCAGATGAATTGAATAAAATTATTTGTAAAACCAATTTCTCATCAGGAACTGACAAACTTTTTTTAACTGGCGATGCTTTTGCTCGCGGTCCCGATCCATTAGGAGTTTGGCAAACTATTGTGGAGCATCAGGCCCAGATGGTTATGGGCAATCATGATATTCGTTTACTTGAGCAACTTCGCATAGTTCTTGCCGGGAAAGATACAGGGCATTTAAAGTCAGACCAACTATACACAATACGACAATTAGAAGCCGTCCACACCGAAATATTCCACTGGCTTTCTAGTTGTCCCTTATATATAGAAACTGAATACTTTCTACTGGTTCATGCAGGGATAAACCCTGTACGCGGTTTGCCCGGAACATCCTTTGAAGAATTCATTTCAATACGAAACTGGCCGAAAAAAAAAGACCTACTTGACGGGCCTAGATGGCATGATTTTTACGAAAAAAAATACCCACTCTTAATATTTGGCCACGATGCTCCAAAAGGATTGGTTATAAAAAAGCACAAGGGTCGTACATATTTACTTGGGCTGGATACTGGATGCGTATACGGAGGAAAACTAACTGCTTATTCAATCGAAGACGAAATGCTGGTCCAGGTCGAAAGTAAACAACAGCAACAATTTCAATGACAATTATGTGCTATATTTTAGAACGAGAAATTAAATCGACAAAGACTCTGTGCCACAATGAATCTTTCATAGATTCGGGATGAAATTGTAGGCCTAAAAGGCGTCCCTCTTCACCTTCTATCCCCTCAATTAAACCATCATTTGAATATGAATTCACATATAAGCCAGCGCCTACTTCTTTAATTGCCTGTATATGAAAACTGTTAACCTCTAATCGTCGTTTTCCTATTAGTTCAGCAAGAAATGTTTCTTTTTGCAAGTCTACTGCGTGCTCTATCAACCTACCATTATTCCTTTTTGGGGAATGCGGTGAGACACTTAGCTGCTCTTGAATATCCGCGTAAATAGTACCACCCATTTGCGCATTTATAAATTGCATACCGTAACAAATCCCAAGTATTGGACGTTTACGCACCATAACGGAATTAAATATAGCGACATCACTCTCCCATCTACGCTCACACACTGGAGGCAAGTCTTCTGGCAACTTCCCAACCAACCCCTGATTAATACCAGGCCCTCCAGTAATAACAAGTGCATCAATTTTACAAGCTATCTCACCATAGACATCAAGACAGTCCCTAGCTGAGGCGATTATCAATGGAATACCACCGGCTTCAGTAATCGCATCAACAAAATTAAGCGATAATTCCTGATTATTATCAATGATACTCGTGGTTATTCCAATCAATGGTTTTCTCATTATTATACTACATTCTCGCTTTCATTCTTGCGAAGTGAATTTTATCTTCTAATTCAGCACTTGCGGCAAAACAAGAATGTGTTTTTCGCTGTGGGTCCAACGCCTCACTCATTTTTCGAGTATTTTCAAGTTGATCTCGATTAATAGGCCCCAAATTCCAAAACATCTCATTAAAAATTTTTATTTCATCCTCATTTCTATTGAGATGACTCTCCCGTAGCGAATCGGTTATTTCTGTTTCTGTGGTATATCGTTTAAATACGTCAATAAATTCAGTTTCCGACATCTTCAAAAAGTCCAAAATCAACTTATCTAAAAAAGAGCGTTCGCCAAATTTGTATATTCCCAACATTTTAGATTTATAAGCAAATCCCTTATCTATAAGCCGAGCTAAACCAGCAATACCAAAAATACTAAAATCATATACACTGCGAGGAGCACGGCGACGTAAATCAACTATGCAAAAACTTTTTTCATCATCAAAATCCATTAGGTCAAAAAACGTATCCGCTTCGCTTCCATCACAACCAACCTCGATCCTTCGAGAAAGAAAAACTTCTCTCTCCTTACCGTAACGACCAAAATACGCGCGTTGAGCATTGAAGTAAAATTTCGCGCTATCCTCTTTTTTTACACGTCTTCCAAGCCATTCTGCTAGTTCAATATCATTTGGATTATCAATAGCAGCACCCAAAAACTCATCCGCATTGAGCTCTATAAAATCGAGTATGGCAGTATCTAACCCGGATTGAGGTCCATATCTATATTCACCTAGACGATTCGAATTATGTGCTCTCGCCTTATCCGCCATACGAGCTATTCCCACTATCCCAAGGATGCTACGCTCATACGGTGTTCGGGGTGGCTCTATTGTTAAGTCTAGTCCACGAAATGAATGTAGGTCATCTAATTCTATCGACTTAAAATTAAAAACGGCTTGTGTATTTGTTCGATCTTTCTCACATTTCTCCGTTATTTTGTAACGAGTTCCCTTCCCAGGGATATCCTGCGACCCATTTTTAAGATGATAGCTATTAAATTCTGTAAGTTCAGCTTGATTGTGAAGCTGGTTAGATCTAATGTAACCAAACAGTTCCTCGTCATTCATATTAAGCGCCAAGTTCGAAAATTCTTCTGGAGTTAGATTAATAAAATTTAGAATATCAATATCTAAAGGAGAGTCACTGCCATACGAATACTCTCCAATGCTATTTTGGGCGTGTGCCCGAGCCTTGTCGACCATACGAGACAAACCTACCACACCTGAAAGGTTTAGATTTGAAGCTCGGCGCGGGGGCTGGCGAAAAAGGTCCATCGGATAACTCCTTTGATAAATTACCTACATACTGAAACTCAATATATTGACGCCACGAACACCTACAATTATAATCCTCTAATGCCTGAGTTACCCGAAGTCGAAACCGTGCGCCGCGCAATGCAAAAAGCGCTCCCCGGAAAACGAATTGTATCAATCAACACCTCAGAAAAGCGTTTACGTGAACCAATCGATGACACTCGCCTTCACAAGTTGATCAACGATAAGTTTATTGAAATTACGCGACGTGCCAAATATCTTTTTTTACACTTAGAATCAGGGACCACCGTTCTTACACATCTAGGTATGAGCGGTAACCTAGTACTCCGCGAACCCGGGGAAAAACATGACCATGTGATTTTCTACCTAGATCAGGAGAGACCTTTAGTCTTTAATGATCCTCGTCGATTCGGGATGGTCTTGGTATTAGAAAAAAATGAAATAGACACATGTCCATATCTCATTCATTTGGGAGTTGAACCGCTAACTCCAAAATTTAATAACCGTTATTTAATCAAAAAATGCCACGACAAAAACACTCCTATTAAGAATTTAATTATGGATAGTAGAATCGTTGTCGGAGTTGGTAACATATATGCTAGTGAGTCTTTATTCAAGGCAAAGATACACCCTCAAACACCCTCTATGCACCTTAACAAGCTGCAAATAATCGCATTAACAAAAGCTATAAAAAACATACTGCGCCGCGCCGTGCAAAAAGGGGGTACAACAATTAACGATTATCTGGGTTCCGGTGAAGGAGGCAGATTCCAACAAAAATTATCCGTATACGGGAGGAATGAACAGCTCTGCCGAAACTGCTCCAAAGCTTTTATACAGCGGGTTAAAATAGCTGGTCGTAGCACATATTTTTGCCCTTCTTGTCAAAAATATAATAATTAAAATTTAACAACAAACTCAGCTATCCTTCACCTATAAAGAATATTCTAAAGCTGATGGTGGCTAAAAACCTACGTTCCATAAAAAAGGATACGTCATAAGAAACGGACACCAGTCGGTAATCCTGTTATATATAAATATTCATAATTTACCAAGGAAAATCACACATATTAGAGATCATACTCGACACTAATTCATATAACTCAGACTACCTATATAAAATATTTATCTTCTGAGTGAAGCCTATTTCAAAACTAAATTTGCCCTGCCAAACAAGGGTAAAAAAATTTTAATGTTTTTCTTTAGTTACTTTTTAGCTTTACCGTTTGGAATAGGTTCCGTCGTTGTTATTACGCCATCGATAAGACCATATTCTTTTGCTTCAGAAGCCGACATAAAGAAATCTCTATCCGTATCCTTAGCGATCTTTTCTACATCTTGTCCTGTATGTTCTGCATACAGTTCATTCAACTCTTCACGCAAACGAATAGTTTCTCGAGCGCGAATATCTAGATCCGTAGCCGTACCAGTAACAGTTCCCATTATAAGGGGTTGATGAATCATAATTCGCGCGTGGGGCCAAGCAAACCGTCGTTTCGGCTCACCTGCCGATAGTAAAAAAGATCCCATGCTCATCGCCATCCCAATGCAAACAGTTGAGACGGGCGCACTTATTGCCCTCATAGCATCATAAATAGCCATTCCATCATGAACAGAACCTCCGGGACTGTTGATATATAAGACAATCTCTGCCTTTGGGTCTTCTACGTCCAAGGATAACAACTTAGTCACCACGGCACGGGCAGACTCATCGTTTACGTCAGACCACAGAAAAATCTTCCTTGCCTTATAAAGATTCAATTCCAAGTTTTTCTCTTGTAAATTCTTTAGTAGATCTTCTTTTTCATCAGACATTTAGCGCTCTCCAAAAATTTTTAAACCATCCTGAAACAGCGAGAAAAAATATAATTGGTCCCGTTAATACAGTCAATTCAGTGAGAGTTTTAATTATCGTAGTGTTGAAGGGTTTCCAGACCCGATGGAAGTATCTTTTCGATGACCAACTGAGCTCAGCAAATGCTGTGTGGCTATCCTAAGGTCATCAAAAAATGTATAAAATAGAGGAACCAATAGAAGCGTTAACAACATTGAAGCCAGTAGTCCTCCTATCATTGTCCTGCCAAGCGGCGCATAAGCCAGGCCAATCATCTTTGAATTTCCAACTGCCATAGGGATCAGACCAAGGGCCGTAGTAAAAGTTGTCATCAAAATCGGACGAAAACGCTGCTTGCCGGCCGCAACTAATGCATCCATTCGCGAAGAGCCATCCCGGCGAATACGATTTGCTAAATCAATCAGAACAATCGCGTTGTTCACCACCACACCAATAAGAATACACATTCCTACCATCGACATAACGTCCTGCGGTGTGTTCGTCAAATAGAGCGTCCAATACACTCCTAAAAAAGAGAATGGAATAGACACAAGCACTGACAACGGTAAAACAAATGATTCAAACAAAACACCCATTAGTAGAAACACAAAAGTTACAGACATGATTACCGCAAAGTACATCGAATCATCCTGCTGTTGCAAGCGTTCATAACGATCACCTTTAGACCAGCTATAACCTCGAGGTAACTCTAGGCCTTCCATAGCCTGATCGACTAGTATGAAAAGCTTTTCCGCGGACTCCTCATCGGCGCGAGCAACAACGTTTAGCATTGTCTGGCGATCGTCTCTACGAATGCCGCCAAGCGTACGCTGAACATATATATCAGCTAAAGATTCAAGTGGTATTTCACGACCGTCTTTTGCTTCAAAATTTAACGCTCGTAGATCGTCAAGAGTCTTTCTATCCGCCTCTTCCAATTTCACCTGAATATTGACTTCGCGCCCATCTTTAGTGTGATACTTACCCAAGTTGTAACCTCTCAAAGCATAGGAAATATTACTTGAGACCATTTGGGCACTTATCCCTGCATTTTGAAGTTTTGTTCGATCAAGTCTCAACTGTAATTCATTGCCTCCTCGATCCAAATCAGTGTCAACAGACGCTAAACCTGGGATTTGCTCTAAACGACGTTCAACTTCCTGTGCCAATCCCATCAACACTCGCGTATCTTCTCCATAAAGCGTAACATTAAAAGCCTCTTCACTCTCGCCACCTTCCCAATTTATTTTCATTTCGGTTCCTGGAGGTAATAAAAGACGGTCCTTCAGATCGTCTTTTACCTCTTGATAGGACATATGCGAACGCTCTTTAAAACTGAATCCGTGAATAAAATCTTCCCATGCGGCCTCATACCACTCCATTTCCCCCACATCATTGAAGTAAAGCTGAACTGTTCCACTGCCTGCACTAAAATCTGACATTACATCTTTTATGTTATATTGGTCCTTCTGATCTTGAAGCATTTGTTCGACTGAAGTAAAAAAGTCATCCGTCCGTTCCAATGACTGACCGGAGGGCATCTCGAACCGTAATTGGATCCTTGATTCATCACGGTTTTCTTGATCTGTCCGTTCAATTCCGGACATTGGGATCCAAATGCTTGAAAATGTTAAGAGAACTATGATAAAGGCATCTGTACGATGAGACAAAATCCATTTCAACAGTCGCTCGTAGTTTGTCCGCAACAATCGCAAAACATAGCCATTGTTGCTCTTAGCCACGGTTCCCAATTTAAGTGCTGCCAAAGGAATTATAATCAACGCAATACCTAAAGATGCAACCAAACCAACTATCACAGGTAACCCAATACGTAACATCCAAAAACCCAACATATCGTCCGAACTCATAAGAATGATTGGTAAAAAAACAACAACCGTGGTCAAGGTAGCCATAGTAACGGCCAGGCTAACTTCACCTGCTCCCACTATTGAGGCCTCTCGAGCCGAAACCCCTGATTGACGCTTGCTGTAAATATTCTCCACTATTACAATCGCGTTGTCTACAACGAGTCCTAAACTAAGAAGTAATCCCATCATCGTTGCCATATTTAAGGACCAACCGAGAAAATATAATACGGTAACCGTCATCAAAATACAGAGTGGGATTGCTAGGGTTATAATCAAGGTCATCCTCACCGCACGTAAGAAAAAAAATAAAACGCCCGCAGCGAAAAGTCCTCCCCATAGGCCAGAATTTATCAAATTGTTTACCGAACTTATCGCGTGCTTTCCCTGATCCCAGAATATTGTCGTCTGTATACCTTTTAATCTTGGATGAGATTTTAATTGCTCGACCACTTGCTCTACGTCCTTAGACACTTGCACAACATTAGCTTCTGATGAACGAACGATTTGGAATCCCATGGCTTGTTGACCATTTATCCGTGCCTCAGATTGTTTTTTAGGTCGGCGATAATCCACCGATGCAATATCTTGCAATTCAAGTTGATGAGCTGTATCAATAACAGTTCGGCGCATTTCTTCAACATTTTCATAACGACCTAAAGATCGCAAGAAAATTTTCTTGCCCCCTTCAACAATCCAGCCGCCTGGTAAATTAAAGTTTTGCGATCTCAAATCGTCTATCGCTCGTGCCAAATTTATTCTGTGACCATCTACTTTTTCACGATCAACCTCAACAACAACCTCCTTGCCAGATTCTCCGAAAACCCTCACGTCTCCGACTCCATCTATGCGCCTAAACGCCGGGTCAACATAAGAATCAAGCAAGAATTGAAGGTCCGTAGTTTGCTCAGGAAACGAGATATTACCTACGATAATGGGTATGTCATTCTGATCCCAACTGCGAACACTAATCTGTTCCACTTCATCTGGCATTTCCGGCATGATCCGCTCTAATCGGTCTTTCATCTGTGCAAAGGCAACCTGCAAATTAGTGCCCTTTTGGAATTCTACTCTTACGTATCCAGATCCACGATTTGCACCAGATTCGATGTTGCTTACGTTGTTAACTTGAGCAACAGCTTCTTCCATGGGCCGCGTTATTTTTCTTTCAACTTCTATAGCCCCGGCATTAGGATAAGAGACCCACGCGTGAAGTCCCGGCCAATTTATACCTTCAGGCAACAAAGCCAACGGAATACGGGTATATGCAATAATCCCCACAACGATTATCGCAAAAAACATCATAACAACGGTGACCGGTCTGTTGACCGAAAAATTAGTTATGCGGTAGTTTCTTGAGCCCATCTTGATTCTATCGACTTCTGTCAAAAAATGAATAAACAACGGGTATCATAATTAGCGTTAGTAGGGTCGAACTAATAAGTCCGGCGATGACTGTCAACGCCATTGGGGTCCGAATTTCGGCACCATCTCCAATTCCTAAAGCCATCGGCAATAAACCAAGCACGGTCGTCATTGTAGTCATAATTATGGGGCGCAAACGAGCAGATCCTGCATCTACTATCGCGTCTATTTTAGACAGACCATCGCGTCGCAACTTATTTATGTAATCTACAAGAACAATGGCGTTGTTAACAACAATCCCCGCCAACATAATTATCCCAATAAACACAACAATTGATATTGAAAGCTTTGCCCAGTAAAGAGCAATAATTACACCAATTAACGCAAATGGAACCGTAAACATTATAACCAGCGGCTGCATTAAAGATTCAAACTGACTCGCCATTACGACGTAAACAAGAAAAATGGCCAATAAAAGTGCATAGTAAAGACTTGACAGTGACGTTTTCATCTCTTCATTTTGACCACTGATAAAGAAATCAAAACCAACAGGAAAGGTCATTTGGTTCAAGGCCAAGTAGATCCTTTCAGATGCCTTCCCTAAGTCTATACCTTCAATATTTGCAGTAATCAATGCTGCACGTTGTTGATCTATTCTACGAATCTCACTTGGGCCTTCATCAACAAAAATTTCAGCTACAGCGGAAAGAGGTATGGGGACTGAACCATTTGGATTGACGATTAACCCCTCCAACTCAGCTATGCCTAGACGATCTTGTTCCTGTAAACGAACGAGTACATCTATTTGGCGTTCATTATTTCTGAAGTCCGTGGGCACCGTCCCCTGGATTTTATTTCTCACCAATTCAGCAACGTCTCGCAATCGTAAACCATAATTGGCTAATCTATCACGCTTGTATTTTATCTGTAATTCAGGATTACCAACTTGAAGAGAAGATCGAACATCAACCAGGCCCGGGACTTCCCGCAAAGTCTCTTCCGCCCTACGACTAAGACGCCGTAATTCCCGGAGATCATTGCCTCTAATTTCTACTTCCACGGGGGTTTTAAAACTAAACAATGCCGGACGCGAGATCTCAATGTTAACTTCCGGGACGTCTTTCAGTCTTTCACGTAGATCATTAATTAAGGCGATTTCGTCTTCAGAATGTGCATCAGATTCCAATTTTGTAGTTATTTTAGAAGTATGCTCTCCTACATCCGAGGCACTATTTGCGGATCCATCAAATCCAATAGTGGTAGCCGTTCGTTCGACACGTTTATCGTCTGACACGATCTCTTCTATCTTGTATAAAATCGCAGCGGTTCGTTCCAAGGGAGTCCCCACGGGTAAAGTCACGTCCAAATTAAATTCACCCTGATATACCTCGGGGATCAATTCCTGGCCTATCTTCGGCACCAATTGATTCCAACAATAAAACAATAATACAATCGCACAGAGCATCAACGGGATACGAAAACCTAATGCCCAACATAAAACTTTGGGGTATAAATTACTTATGAGAGAAAAGCCATACTCAAACACAAAAAGGAAGGGAGCAAGTAAAGGAACTAATAGAATAGCCGCAAACGAAAAAAGAAAGAGGCCTGACAAACCCATTAGTAAAAACGAAATCCGAGCAACATTTCCAACAACACGCAGAAACACACCCAAAATAAAACGTATGTATACATAAAATAGTATAGGCGGCCAAAAAATACAGATAATTGCTCTAAGAAATCTACTTGTCCGAGCGTTTTGCCAATTTGAAAAATTGCTAAGAGTACAAACCAAGTTTCTGTTTGAAAAAAATACAAGTAATCCAGGCCAAACTCTTTCAAAAAATTTTAAAGATCCCAAACTATCGGATTCGGCCCAATTAACTACTTTCCCCTGCATAGAAGGTTTTTTATTACCAATAATTAATTTATAAAACAAAAAAATTGGCATTATTGTTTGCAGCAATATTGTAAATATTGCCTTCAATAAAAGCGCAACAAAAGTTGAAGCGGCCAGGACAAAGCGTAACATAGTTTCATAGAATAAGTATGGTAACGACAAGAAAATCTTAATAAAGCGTGTTGAGACTGGGACCTCTTTGTTTGTTGCAGTTCGAAGATCATTCCACACCCGTAAACGCAGGAAATCACTATCCCCTCCCAGAAAAGAATTATCACCTAATCCGGTGCCGGCCAGTTGTCTTGAAGCCAACATTGGGATCACAAATAAAGCCACGCAAAGAGACGCTATCAAAGAGAATACTACGGTTAAGGCCATATCTCCAAAGACTTGACCAGCAACACCCTCAACAAATATAATCGGGAAAAAAACAGTTATAGTCGTTAATGTTGACGCAAAGACCGCAGATCCCACCTCTGACGCACCTCGAACCGTGGCACGCACTAGACTGTCCCCTTCTTCTCGGCAACGAAATATACTTTCCAAAACGACAATCGAATTGTCGACCAACATACCAACTCCTAGGGCTAATCCACCCAGGGACATGATATTGAGAGACACATCAAAAAGAAACATTGGCGCGAACGTTGCAACGATCGAAATGGGAATAGTGAGCCCAATGATAAGAGTGTGTACTATATTTCTTAAAAAAATAAACAACACACAAACGGCAAATAAACAGCCTATAACAGCGCTATTCCTCACTTCATTTATCGAGTTCTGGATAAAAATTGATTGATCAGATAATGTTTTTAATTCAGCCCCTTCAGGCAAACGAAAACTGATGAAGTCTGTCATCTTTTGATGATTAAGTTCCCGAGCCACTTCACCTCCCCGGTCTTGTTTGGAAGGACCTCTCCCCCAACTACGGACCTGTTCTGTATCTTCTCCTTTTTCTTTACGTTCCAAATATTCTCTTTGGGCAGGTAGTCCGTATAACGCTCCGCTAACACGTTCAGCAACCGCCACGACATTGGCATCCGCTTCTTTGAAAATTTCCAGCTCGATACTTTCTATGCCATTCATTCTAGTAATAATCTGTCTGTCTTTGTAGGCTCGATAGATTTCGGCAATGTCACGTAATAAAATATTGGCACCATTTTTACGTGATATAATCAATTCGCCAATCTCGTCTAAAGATCGAAATTCATTTAGCGTTCGAATAAGGTATTCTACTTGACCTTCGCGTAAATTTCCACCAGGCAAATTTACATTGTTTTGTGCTAAGCTAGAATTGATCTGATTTATATTGAGCCCCAAAATAGCAATCTGACGCTCATTCAATGCAACGTGTATCTCTTCTTCGAAACCACCTTTTATTTTTACCGCAGCAACACCACGAAGAGCCTCTAAAGCGCGCTTAATCTCATATTCGGCAATGTTTCGTAATTCGTATAAATCCTGTGGTCCGTTTAGGCCAATTCTCATAATAGGATCAAGCGAGGGATCATATCGAAGAAGTAACGGTTTTTTAGCGCCCTGAGGTAAAAAGATACGGTCGGCCTTCTCGCGAACATTCTGCGAAGCAACATTCATGTCCGTATCCCACTGGAACTCAAGTATGATATCGGACTGTCCCGCACGAGAAATCGAGCTAAGGTTCACCAGATTTGGGACTACTCCAACGGCTTGCTCCAGCGGCCTTGAAAGAAGCATCTCCACTTCCTCAGGCGCCGTACCCAAATATTCCGTTCGTATAGATAGCGTGGGATAGGAAATATCTGGCATCAAATCTAACGATAATCGTTGATAAGATACCCAACCGAATACACAAATGGCCATGGCGATCATTAGGATAGCCACAGGACGACGCGTAGTCACCGAAATTAATTCCGAAGGCGACTTTTCCGCGTCCTCATTCACTTTTTTCAACTTCCACGGAAGTTGGATCCGTCGCCATTTTCTCCATTCCAAACATATTTACGGACCTTACTCTCGCCCCGTCCTTAAGGCCATTCTGCCCAACTACTATAATTTGTTCTCCTTCTTTGATCCCAATTAAAGACTCAATAAACTCAACCTCATCATAACCAATTTCTAGTAAAATTCTCTTGGCAACGGTATCGCGAAGAACAAAAACATACTTGTCACCGCCGTCATAAACAATGGCTTGTTTAGGCAAAAGTATCGCATCATGGCGGGTATCTGTTACGATTCGAACACTGACAAACATACCCGGTCGAAGCGATTCAAATTGATCACGGATGCCAACAGTAACCTTAAACGTTCCGCTTCCTGGATCCACGATAGGACTGATACGCTTTACCCAACCCGTGAATTCCTGTCCAGATAAAAAATCGGAAGTAATTATAGCCTGTTGATCTTTCGCAACCCGCAGTAAATACTGTCCAGGGATAAAAACGCGCACGATCATATCTTCGAGTTTAATTAGCTCATAAAGCTGGGTCCCAGAATTTACCCTAGCTCCAACCTGTATATATCGCTCCGTGATAACACCGGAGAAAGGTGCTAGTATGGTAGAATTTTCCAATTCCAATTTAGCCCGCGCATACCTAAGTCTTGCTTGGGAAAATTCAAGTTTGTTACGGTCATAATCTTGATCGCTTATAAGTCGCCGCTTAAACATTTCCTCATTGCGGCTGAAATTCGTTTCCTGGAATTTTAGGTTGGTCTCTGCTTCTTCATAGGCAATTTTCAACTGTTCATCCTCTATAACAAGTAAAGTATCACCCAACTCAACTCGATCGCCTTCTTCTGCGGTTACATACTTTACCATTCCACCTATTTCCGGGAAAATCTGAACTGCATCCTCTGTCTCCACCGTCGAGTTATAGGATAAATAATCAGAGATAGACCCACGATTTACGACAAGCGTTTCAACGGGAACTGACACCACCGCTTTTGAACCTAAAGTGTCAACTTCTGAACTATCTGCCTGGGAGATGCCTTCCTTAGCTTCCTC
>CEUA01018869.1_pt1 | contig 23340 bp, 19 predicted proteins | sample 361541 | NCBI WGS metagenome assembly CEUA01 (sample SAMEA2623079, study PRJEB7988) | marine metagenome | isolation source: saline water (ENVO:00002010), including
TCCCTACAGCCAGACCTTTTGCTGACGCACTGGAAAGGCGATATCCTGCATCCCGACCATTGTGCGGCTACTGAAGCCGTAATTTGGGCCAGTCGGTACTGTTTTCGGCCGGGAATTGAAAGAGGTCTGCAGCCCTGCCCTTCTCCACAGGTTTTGTTTTACGAAACAACGTTGGGTACGGCACCCATAGCGGGATATATTCCCAAGCTTTATGTGGACATTAGTGCAAGTTACATAACAAAGTGCGAAGCGCTGGATCATTTTCATGCCCAGCCAGGGTTGTCCGAACGTTACGGTATTTTGGCTAAGTATCGGGCCATAGAAGCGCAATCCACGGCCTGGATGAAGGGATGCGAATACGCAGAAGGTTTTATACCTCTATCAACCCAACCAGCGGGCTTTTCAGGGCCTGTTGGCTTCGGCGCATAGCAGGTTAGGTAACGGGTTTTAGATTTAATAAGACTAACATCCATGTACGACTCCAATAGGCACTGTTGATATACGGATTATCTTTACTTGGCCAGTTGGTCCAATATGTTTCATTATGGGGTATCCGGTGAGGCCATTGAACAATAGGAATGGAAGGTAATTCCCTCAGCCAAATATCTATTGCCTGCCGGTAGATTTTTACCATCTCTGGTGCTCGGTTTGGTGTACGGCCCATTAGATCGATTAACTTGTCATAGTCTGAATTCGTCCAACGCCACGGCATATCGGCGGGCTTGTTTGTTGGCCGCACGAACCGGCTTTGATATTGACGTAAGACAAAATAGGGGTCTCGCATGGAACTAAAATTACCGGTGAGATACGCATGAGCTGCCCCCGTTCGAAGTCGGGTATTGAAATCTGATGTCATACGAAAAGAGGCGTCGAAACCAGCCTGTTTCAACTGGGCGATTAGTACTGGGGCTATATCCTGAAAGTGTGAGAAGATATCGATGGTGATTTTGAGTGTTTCTCCATTTCGTGTCCAAAAATCGTTAATCCGCGTATATCCCTTTGATTTTAAAAGTTTCGCAGTCAGCGTTGGATCGAATTCGTTGACTCTATGTTTTTCTACGAGATCATGGGCCGCTTCGAAATAAGGGCGCATTTGAGGTAGGTTGGGGATTGGTAGATTACTAGTTTCGCCAGAGTTGTGCCAGCCGACTTCTACAAGTTGTCTCCGATTAATTGCGTAGTTAATGGCGCGCCGAATTAGAGGGTCTGCCCACGGTTGTTCAAGTGCGTTGAATCCTAGAGAAATTGGCCACCAGGTAATATAACTATAGGGTGGTTCTCGGCCCGTCCATGTGGTTATTTTTGGGTTGGCCTCGAGGACAGACACGATGTTGGCCGGTCGCAACTCGAGACAGGTATCAATCGCGTTTGTTATTAGATTTTGGACACGTTTTGTTTCTTCCATATAAGTCAAATAAATTAAACGCTTTACCTCCGGAAGTTTTTGGAATCCAATTTTGGCTGCCCACCAATCCGATCGCAAATCCCACACGCGCTGGCCCGGTTCTGAAAGGGCCATGTTATAAGGGCCGGTAAAAACAGGCCACCCTTTCTTCGGGTCAAAGTTACTAAACGTGGTGGGATCCTGATCTTCCCATATATGTTTGGGCACAATCGGTATACCCTGGTCTCCACTGTGTACAAAGTAGCTGTCTAAAAAACGCGGGTTAGAAGCTTTTAGGTTTATTTGCGCGGTCAGGTCGTCTATGGCAACTGCGTTGCTCACCCATGTATCCATATCGGTTGAATGTACTAACTGAGGTGCATTATTCCGGAGCATGTTAATGGTAAAGGCTAAGTCGTGGGCGGTCCATGGCTGCCCATCGGTCCATTCAACGCCAGGGCGTATTGAGACAACCAATTCCGTATAGTCTTCGTTAAATCTATGGTTTGTAGCGATCCATGGCACCAATGCTGAATCTTTCCTGTAGGCGTTAAAAAAATAGAGAGGTTCAAACAGAAAATTGTATCCTATTCGCGAGATGCTACCCGGGATGAATGGATTAAAACTATTATAATCCTGTATTTGCCCTGCACAGGTATTGGCCTCAGGGCAATCCATAATGAGCGTCCGGTTTCTGGGTACGTGCTTTAGTTTGGATGGCTTACTCTCGTTCGGATCGCGCCCTTGGCCACACGAGACTACGAAAATGAATAAAATAAACACAGTTAACTTGGGCATTGTCGAAGGCTTTCGTTTTTGATCGGATGTTAAATTTTACTTAATGCACCAATAATATGGTGTTTGGCCCCGCGGTCTTAAAACCGTGTAATGCTTAAGGGCTTCTCGGTCAAGCGTGACTCCCAAACCAGGCCCTTTGGGGGCCTCAACGAAACCGTTTTGATATACTAAAGGCTCTTTGATGAGATCATCCTCCCGCGTAAACTGACCGACGATGTCGCTACCTAATGTACAGGCTCGGGTGGCAGCACACACGTGAACATATGATGCGTCTAAGATCCCAAGGTCTAAACCTGAACCACGCCAAACCTTAATTTTGGCGACTTCTGCGAGATAACCTAATCGCGAGACATCCCAAAGGGTTCCCCGTAAGTTTAATGCATCGGCAGCGCCCAAACTAATGGCGCTTACAACGTCATACGGTCGCTCCAAGTGGAGCGCTAACGGGATGGATAGAGACCGTCGGAGTTCTGCATAAGCCTTTAGATTGTTCTTGGGAATGGGATCTTCGATGACTTCTATAGGATAATCGGTAAGTTTATCGGCGATAGCGAGAGTTTCATCTATAGTGTGAAACCGTTGGTTTGGGTCTAATGTAATTCGAAAATTTGGTCCGCATGCGTCACATATTGCTTTTACAGATTCCACAACGGGATCATCTCGGGTCACCTTTAATTTTATTCCACCAAACCCGAGCGCCTGCCCCTCCAAGGCTATTTCAGCCAACCTGTCTGGCGGGAGTCGTGGAGCCCAGTAGTGTACTAAAACGCGGTCTCTAACCGGGCCACCGAGTAGTTGTGCAATCGTTAGGCCACATGCTTTTCCCTTTATATCAGCTAGTGCAACTTCGAAGGCATGAATTGATGGATTCTGATTTACAGGATCAACGGCCACAATTGCTCCTAAGTCTCTAAAGTTGACGGTTTTGGGGTCATGTGGAGGCATCAAATCCATTAAAGGTATCGTTGATGGATCTTGCCCCAATAGCCATTTGGCAGCTTTGAACACGGCACTATCGGGGGTGCCCTTCCACGTTTCCCCTATTCCGGTTAGACCGTCGTCTGTGTGCACTTGAATAATGTGTTTGTGTAGCCCTTCAGTGGCCACGTACCCATCTTTTCTACTATGGGTAGGATCGACAGGTTCAGTTTTTAATGGTACGTACACACGATTGACTTCTATACGAGTTATTTTCATACGGAATCCATTATTGCTAATTTAATGCGAAAGAAATACGTTTAATTTGAGACAAGAAGACCTCTATTGAAAGGGCAGAAGAATTGACTAGCAAATATAGAACATTGTTGATTGGAGGTCGCGGTACGATTGGGTCTGGACTGCGAAAATATTTGCCTTCTTTAAACCCTGGCTATGCATTTGTTTCTCTTGACCTCCCGGGATCGAGAGATAAAGCTGGTGAGGCGGACGCGCAGCGTGACTACGTAGAATTTGATCTTTGCGACTCTCCGGATAGACTTAAAAGCGTGATGGCAGACTTTGACTTGGTTGTATATCTGGCTCGCAAAAGTCCACTGGGTGAAATGAATGCCATGACCGACACTGTTTTCGAAGCGGTCTTGGCCCAAGCGCACCCGCCTCTGATTGTGGCTTCCAGCTCCGTTCATGCAGTAGATGGCTTATACTCATTTTATGATGAATCACTTGTAGACTATTGGAATATCGCAGAGCGTAATTTTGATGCTATAGACCCGTGGCCTGAGAGAATTTCAGCGAAAATGTCGGCACATGTTGTTGGAGATTACAGTAAGGAAAAAGAGCATGTCGAGAAATGGTGTCAGCGTTTGGCCTCAGAGGGTCATGGTGCCGTGGCGGCTCGATGGGGCGGCATAAACGAACACAATGCTGTGGCCGATATTGAGGAACGCGGTTATTTCTCTGTTTGGTGCCACCAAGAAGATTCCGCTCGTTTCGTTCATGCCTGTTTCGAGACCTATTTAAATGGAACCCTGCCAAGTGGCTCACACTATTTTGTGATTTCAGACAACGGTTACAATATTTTCGATATTGAAACACCCATGAATGAGATTGGATATGTATCTGTACATGACGCTGAAACTCATTATAGCTGAAGACTTATATCAGGAATTTAGGTGGTAGGTTTTTAGGTGACGCGGTGATCCTCTACTTGGACTACTGTAAAATTGAATTGGATAGAAAGGGCCAAAGTATTGAGTGACGAAGAAGTTGGATTTTCGTCTCATCATAGAGGTTCATGAAAACTCCAAGTAACAATAAATGTGTGATCTAAATCAGATTATAGATTGAACACACAACGCAGTCGCCCGTGCTTGATGCTAAGATCAATATGCCTCAGCAAGAACCAACAAAGTGAATTACATGGATCGGACCATCCAACGTTACTTGAATGACCGGACTTTTTTCCAGAAATGGCCCTTGCATGGTGATGTCGGCGGGGACGTCCGTAGCCTCATTGTAATTCCTTGTCTCAGCGAGTATCCCGGCATCCTGAACACGTTGCAAGATTTGGCTGACGCGGATCAGGCATATGCGACCTTGGTTATCGTCGTAGTAAACAACAGATCAGATGCTGTCTCCGAAGAAATCCATGCGAACACCCTAACATTAGAGGCTCTGAAAAGATGGAGTCAAACTAAGTTGCGCGTCGCTTGGGTGGATGCTTCGTCGTCGGGGAACGAATTGCCTGAACGACAGGGCGTCGGGATGGCGCGCAAGCTTGGACTGGACTGGGGCCTCCGACTACTCGGGGAGCACGGACAACTTGATGCGCCACTGGTTTGCTTGGATGGGGACACGCGCGTAGACAAAAATTACTTACGTGCGATCCACACCTTCTTTGACACTCCAAACCGCTGGTCTGCCGTGTTGCCGTGTGCACATCAGATTAGCGGAACGCCAAAGGAGCGTGCTGCCATCCTCTGTTATGAGTTTTCCCTGCGCTATCACGCAGACCATCTAGCTTGGGCCGGCTCGCCTTATGGGTATCATGTGCTCGGGTCGGCCATCGCTTGCACGGCACGTGCTTACGCAGCTGTTTCCGGCATGAACCGCCGATTAGCCGGCGAGGACTTCCACTTTTTGCAACAACTGCGCAAGACAGGACCCGTCCAGCTACTACCGGGAACAACCGTACATCCCTCTGGACGAACATCGGCGCGGACACCGTTTGGAACGGGCCGTCGCGTAGAACGATTTATTCACAATCCTGATGATGAATACACATTGTATGCGCCAGCCATTTATGATGCTGTTCGCCGTTGGATCGATACAATAACCACGGATCCAAAACATAATAGTGAGATCTTTTTACGCTCAGCCAAACTCATTCATCCGGAATTATCTCGGTTCCTAAGCGAAGCCGGGTTCAGTCAGGCTTGGGATGGCCTCAAAAAACAAACCTCGGATGCTAAAACACTTGTAAACCAATTTCATCAGTGGTTTGACGGACTACGCACGCTGCAGTTAATCCATTATCTCCGGGATACAACTTGGCCGAACGAAAACATGTTCAACGCCATAAAAATTTTCATGGAGCGATGCGGCCTCAACTCGGTTGTTCAAGTAGATGATTCTCTTAAAGATGATCTTGACGCGCAGGAAAAGTTACTCCAGCAGTTGCGTGCTCATTCTTTTAAAACTGTTGGATAAAGAACATAAAAAAGAGGCCATGAGTCCGTCGGTTTACGTCCTCCAGTCGATCAATAAATCCGGCGCTGATCGTTCCAAACAGGGACCCTTCGGACGAGGTCCCTTCGGACGGTCCGGCATCGTCTCGTACGAATGATATGCAATGTCTAATGTAGGTGTTTCTATTCGTCGATGACCTTCATAGCGGGAATTCATTACAGCGTCAATAATACCGGTAGCGAGCAACGTACGCTCCGGCGGATAGGGGGCCCGACCGCTGGCGAAAAATCCTTGGATATTTCGACAAAGATAACCAAAGTTGGCGCCTGGCCCGTCAGGTTGCAAATAAAATTCTGTCGCTGCTACCTGCCCAGATACCCGCCCCGCATATGCCCAATGGCGTAGATATCCGTTGAGCATTACACACGCAGAGTTCAGACCATCGCGATGCTCGATAAAAAAGACCGCCGGCTTTTTAACCATATCCTCCATGGCACCCTCTGCCTTGTCTTCCACGGACATGCACGCTGCCTCCACCAAATCACCATCGATTAGCTCCTCTTCCAGTGCGCGCCATACACCGTCCCCTTCTATACACTGCACCGCGGCTACACCCGACTCACCGCCTGTACGTCGCTCCACCATACACAACAATGTCTCTATGGTATGATAGCCGTATGCCTCTATGCCACCATATCCCAATGCCAAGGCCTGATCTACGGGCGTTTCCAATTCATACTCTAACCACGGCTGGCGCCAGGCTAAAGGCAAACACGATCCTGCCATTAAGGGAATTTTGAGTTCAGCAGCACGGCGCCACATCCAAAGCGCATCTTCAAAAGCATAGGCAAAGTGTTTGTCGTTAAACACCGGTACAGCGCGGCCACTTTCAGCAAATACACCAGCAACCTGTTCAAAAAAATAACGGCGGGGATACAGATGTCGCCCCCGCTCGTTCCATGGATAATCACCGTGCTCACCAACCAGCAAAACGGCGTCGACATTTAACTTGTCTGCACCAGCATGCAATGTACGCCGAATACTTGGATAGATCGGGACACTGTGTTCCTGTGCTAAGCCGACCCCGACATCACTCTCCAAGACATGGTCGATATATAAGGCAACCACCTCTACCTCAGGAGAGAAAAATCCCTCATCAGTTGACATTCCTTTTAAAAACTTTGTAACAATTGCGTCGGCATGGGACTTTGAATAGTAAATAGTACAGATGGCTGCGATCCGTAATCGATCGGTCATTGTGCTGGGCGTATGATACGGTCTATGCTGTATTTTCCTGCACCTACAAGAATAAAGAGCACAGTTATAGAGAGAAAGAGAAGCGCCTTTTCTTTCTGCATAAAAGGGTCTGTACCGTGCCGAATGAATGCAGCGACGAACATAGTTATACCGAGAAAACAAGAGGCAGGTCGAGTCATGAGACCGAAAGCAATAAGCAATCCACCTCCGAATTCTGAAAGGCCCGCGGCCCACGAGAAAAAATGCGGTGCAGGGAATCCCATATCTGCAATTCCCTCGGCGAACCCTCCAGAAGGTGGGATTTTTCCAATACCATGGCCGAAGGCCATACTTAGGCCGGTATAGATTCGTAGTAAGGCAATTCCAAGGTTTGCTTTAAACGAAGATAAATGAGTCCCAGAAAATATTAGTTTATTCATTACGAAACGTTGCTCACGTTATTTATCCTTTCAGATTAGTTTAATGTTTTATCCAACGTTGAAATGCAGAGTCGTCAACATTTCGGCCACTAACAATTATCACTATATCTCCATCGCCTTCAAATCGGTGCTCTTCTGTTAGTGCTACGGCTACCGCGATAGCTCCAGAGGGTTCGCTTCGTAGCCCGTGTTGTTCATATAGCCAGCGCATGGCTCCACAGGTCTGCACATCAGTAATACGTGTTGTTTTTGTTATATGTTTTGATAATATGGGCCAGTTATATTGCCCGACCTCGTAGGAGCAAAGTCCGTCACAGATACTTTTAGGCTGTTCGACGCGCACTCTTTTTCCAGCAACCATTGATTGGAAAAAATCGTCAGCGCCTGTGGGTTCAACACCAATAATTTCGGAATTAGGAAAAGCGTGATGGATAGCTAAAGCATGGCCCGCCATAAGGCCACCACCACTCACGGGGCATACAAAGTGAGAGAGGTTACGGTTTTTTTGTTTAAGCTCCTCAACGATTTCTAAACCTCCCACACCGTTACCAGCGATCACATGTGGATCATCATAGGGTGATGCCTGAATGCCATGCTCTTTTTCTGTTAGTTCTTTTGTGAGCTTGTCACGTTGACCTGTTAGGTGGTCGGTTGCTATATCGTAAGTAAGAATCTCGGCACCAAACGCGCGGGTTCGTTCAAACTTTATGGTTGGAGCAGTTTCTGGCATTACGATGAATACTTTCCGTGAGAAACACATTCCCGCAAATGCAATTCCCGAGGCGAAATTACCGGAAGAATGGGCGGCGACGGGTCTATTTCCGGTGTTAGGTGCGTTATTTGCCATCCAGTTTAGAGCACCTAACACTTTGAAAGAGCCTACGGGGGTCCAGCCGTAATCCTTTATCCAAACGCGGCGGTTGTTGTTTAGCTTTAGCATAGATTCAAGCGCGTATGAACGTATTAGAGGTGTGGCCGCGACATGTTTTTGAACAATGTTTTTGGCCTTGTATAGGTCCTCTATTGTTGGTAGAACCAACGAGTTTGTCATAGGCGCAGTCTCCAGAAAAATTGAATTATGGTCATTAATGCCGTCGGAATTTTATTTAACCAATTAATTTTTTCGGTTTTTTTGTATCGTATTATTTTGAGATTTAATCGAGCCCCATGTTTTCGTTTTGACGGCTGTCCTTCTGTTGTTCTGTTGGTTTAAAAACCACTCCATGGTTGTTTTATTCCCATAAATCTTTTCCCAACAACAATGTGTTCCTCCAGAAATCGCACTAAAATGGACTGGGCTCCCGGCGTTTTTCAATGTTTGGAACATTTTCTTGGCGCTATCAAATTTAGAAACCCTGTCCGCATCTCCATGGCTTATCCAAATGGGTAGGTGAGCAATCTGTGGTGCCAGTGGGATATAAGAGTAAGGGGCATGATGTGGAGAAAGAGGCATTAGGGCGGCAAAGAGATCGGGCAAGGATGCGGCGACTATAAACGTTCCCCTACCACCCATCGAAAGGCCTGTAAGATATATTCGTTTAGGATCTATTGGAATTTTTGAAGCAAGAAGTTCGATTACATCTTTTAATTTATTTGGATTCCAATCCCATTCCTGTTTTTTCGGCATTACGAGTATGTAGGGATCATCTGCAGAGGCGTAAAAAGCCTTTCCTAAATAGCGAAGATGTTGCTCTTGGGTAGTCAATCCGCCGTGTAAAAAAATGATTAGCGGATATGCAGATTTGCTGGCATTGAATGTTTCAGGGATATGAACACTAAAACTATAGCCACACATCCAAGAAGTCGTTTGCTTATTTCCACCCCAGATTTTTGCTGGATTTATAGAGCTGCTATACTTAAGGTGAGTTAGGTTCGTTATGTGGTTCCAGCTACCGGGTGAATACTTGGGAAGTAGTACAGTATTGAATTGCTTTAAACTCTCTTTGGGTTGGGTCTCGCATGTTGCTCGCACACTCGAAGCCAATATTTCCGTTTGCATTAAAAATATGAGCAAAAATAGAAAAGATCGATAAATCACCGGTAACCTTGAAAATCTTAAAGGGTAAAAGCTGGATCGGATACCAAGCAGTTGTCTCAATGAATTATTTTATTTAGACGAGACCAATCTCGCTGAGCACTTTGCGTGCATCTTGGGCGTAAGGTGAGTCCGGGTCATTTTTAATTGTCCGTTTCAGACGAAAAACCGCATGATCATTTCCGGAGCGAGCTAAAGAAAGAGCCTCCGAAAAACCTTTGTCTGCAAAGCTCATATCTCGTGGCACAACAGGATTTTCATACTCTCGCCAGTAGTACTTCAAATCATTTGTTTTCCAGTCTTTGTAGATCGATTCCCAATCCAAACCACTAGGGCCATGGGGTTCCAACATATGATCTGCGATAGGATCACCCACGGCTTGGTATCGATTGTCTAGCGAGAGGCGCAGTTTATCTTCGGTGAAATTGGGAAGTGCTTTGTGAACTGTCAGCGCAGGAAAGATTAACGTGTCGCCTATTTCGTAGTTTGTGCTGTGCCAAACAGGCTCGATATCATCATGGGCTGTTTCGTCAACCACCAGTGCTCCTGCTCCTAAAGAAAAATGATGTTCTAAAACGCGGTTGACTTTATGGGAACCCGGGATGACGGCTAACCCACCAAGTTCGATCGGACAATCGCCCACGGGTGCCCAGCAGGTGAGGTTGTCGAAGCTTCCTTGAAAGTGAACGTAGTCTTGATGGGTAGGGGTGGTGTGGTCGGTATACTTTGGAAACCAAATGCGCGCCACTTTTTGTGGGTGGGGCATTATGGCCGTTCCTACGATCTTTCTAATAGTATCTGTTACTTCAGGCCAATGTGCAGACTGATGGAATTCCTGAAGAGAATAGGGCAAAGCATAGCCTTCACTATATTCGTTATCCCCTTCTGTGCACTGTTTGGAGATATCTGCGATGCCTTCCATGGGATCGGTTCCTGCAATTAGCCAACCGGCATCTTGAATAGCAGTCATCATTTTGACACGAAGGCCTCGTAATTTATCTTGACACTGTAGTTTTCGAAAAAAAAGGTAGCCTTCTTCCCCTATGCGAGATTGTAATTCTTCAGGATCATTAAGTGCGTCATTGGACACGCGAAGCTCTTGAAGTTCCATAGCATAATTACCTTTTTGCGACCCGTCGAAAACTATCGAAGTTTAATGGGTAAAACCCCTAGGGTTCGTAATGGCCAGTCATAATTGAGTGGTAAATTGTAATCTAAAATGATGGAATTTACAAGAAGAACAAAAGAAATAAGCATTTATCCCACGTTCAAAGAAGTTAGCGAAATTTTATGGAACTCCAGTTTTGGGATTGAATGTTGGTACTGGGACCTAATTCCATCTTGATGTGAAATTCACCCTGAGAATTGTAGTCTTGCTCAAATAAATTTGTAATTGGAGAATATGTATAGTAAAAGACACTCTGTTCAAGGGGTTTGAATACGTAATATCGAAGCTGCATGGTTTCTTTTGAGTCACATTGGTAGTCCACAACAAAATTCTCCGCGATACCTCCGCTTGGACCGAAAGTTTTGAAACGTACCTCTCTGGCACAACTATGTCCGGCATTTGACAAAACGATGTTATCGTGACTGTTGAGAATGTCCTGTTTTATCGTGCTAGTTTCTATCGTGTCATGAGTACCAACTATCACATTATGTTCCGGGTGGGCAGAAATTACTTGATTGGCCCACTCTCTGGCTCCCGGATTGGGTGTTCCCCATGGGTCATGTGATTGGATGTTTACGAAAAGGTAATCTTGGCCATAGAAATTAAAAGTCTGATATGAATTATGAACGCCTTGATAGTGCCCGCCCCACCATGGCTGGCTGGAGAAATTTTCAACAGGGAAATATTTGTTTATTGAATAAATACTGTCGTGATTTCCCTGGTTTACGGCGAAGGGAATTTTCCCGTAAAGTTGACTCCAGGCCTGTTGGCCTCTTTCCCATTCACCTCTATTACTCCCGCTCTCGGTGATGTCTCCCAGGCCCTGAACGAATTTGATATTAAGTTGTTCACGAACAGTTACTAACCACTCGAAACCTGCTTTCATGTATTCGTAGGGCGCGTTGCCTCGATTTTGAGAATAATGTTGTGTATCTGGAATAACAAACAGAGTCCATTCCCCTTTATCTGCATTTGCAATGAGTCGCGGGTCGATGGTTTTAGGGAAACTGGGTGCGACTCCCCCAAGGGGTATAATCAACATTATGACATGAAACCGAAGGCACGTAGCTTTCTTTATAGGCATAGCTTGCAGTCTTTCCCTTTTGATGGTTATTCCGGTACGATAGTAGTTCGCGTGCGCAGAGGGTGATTTCCCGATCGTCCATCGATGAAGACACTAACCCATTCTGCCAACCGCTGGCCTAATCTCTCGCAGGAGAGTTTATCATGCTTTTCACGCGGGGCCTTTGCGACAACTGCGCCGTAGTGTAATGTGTGCAATTTATCAACGTAGTCTGGTAATCCGAAGACGAAAATGCCGAAGTTCATAAGCATAATTGTAATAGTTTGGCATGTTAATTCCGCGCCTCCCCCAAGGCCGCCGGCGGTACTGAAAGCACATCCAAACTTTCCGTCAACGTGACCCCACGCCGAGCCGATATCTTCGTCAAAGAATTTTTTTAATTTCCACGAAACCGTTCCCATATTCGTTGGTGAACCAACGGCTATTCCGTGACACCACATTAGATCATCTTTGGTCGCGACATCAACATTACGGATTCGAACAATTGTACTCTCAATGGTTTCAGCGCCGTTGCCTACATACTTGGCCATCTCAGCGGTATTCCCTGATGCGCTATCAAATAGTACTAAGATGTTACCCAAAAAAAGTCTCCCTGCATTTGTTTCTTAATTGTTTCAAGTTTTTTTATTATTTGACAATATAGCGACATAATTCTTGAGCCCGAGGCGACATTTTATCGAGATGCTCTCTCGGAACAGAAGGATCCAGCCCTGCTCGAAACCAGGGCGCGTAGTAGTGAGCGTTGGTCATCGCGCGCGGGTGTTCAGAAGTATTGGCGGTACCACCGTGCCAGCACCGGACATCACGGAATAATGCAGTTCCAGCCGGAGCACAAATGATACTATTTTTCATCCATTCTGGCTCCTCTTCGAGAGTTGGTGTCGGAGCGTTGGACCGATGAGTACAGGGAATTTGCCTTATTGCTCCGTTTTGCTTGTTAAAGTCAATCATCAGAAAATTCACGCAAATGAGAGAAGGTGGCAGATCACGCGTAGTCGTTTGTCCAAAGGGATCTAAAAATCCCAGATCATTTCCATCAGAATGTAATGGCTGAATCTCTGCACCAGGCAGTGAAAAGTCGCCACCATTTCCAGCACATATAAATTCGTTGCTCTTCCATATAGCGCTTAGTATCGGAAGCACGGCAGGGAGGTCTGTTAGTTGACACCATTCTAAATGGCGCATCTGATTTCCAAACGAATAACGATGATGTCCTCTGTTACCGACATGCTCGGGGTCTTGATCGATAATCTCTTGAATTACTTTCTCCGAAGCATTTTTAGTTTGATTAAATTGGTCTCCTACCAAAACATTCTTTACAGCGACGAAACCGTCGCGTAAAAATATCTTTGCAGCACGATGTATTTCGTGGGATTCAAGCATTTCGATTTCTAGCATATAAAAAACACCTCGTATGAATACCCCATACAGACTTATTAGGTTTACGCTACTAAATATAAGCAACTCATGGATTTGAAATTAACTCGATGAATTCTTCGTATAGATTAAATATAGGTTCTGGAAGAGCTGCGATTGATGATAGGTCTGGTTCACCGTTGATAGATCCGTTGTAGGTAGAGCTGAGGCTACAATGACTATACGAAAGCATGTACGCCATCGCGTGGGAAGGCTCTTTCGCCTTAACAGTATTGCCGGACTATAAAACGCGTTACCCTTTGGAAGCAATTGATACCTGTCGCCATTTATTTCTGAACAATTTATGGTAGGTTGTTTCACGAGCTTGGATGTTCTATGCGATTCCCCACTTTATTTTTGCACCTTCTCTTTTGTGCTCTTTTTCCCACTTTTCACTCAAGTTGAACATCCGGCCTAACCAAAGTACTTGGCGCTGGTTGACGCTCAATCGATTTATCAAGTCTCTTGTTAGACAGCACGAAAAATTAAAGCGGTGATCGTGGATGTGGGAAGGACGAAAAAGCCAATGGTGCATTAACCGCCCTTCGTTCGATTGATTGAGCCAGGTGGAATGAAATATTTTCGATGAACGGATCAATAGTTCATCTGGATCAAGAGCGATAGAAACTTCCTCTGGCAGTTCAACGTCTGCTCGGTTTGGGTCGGGATCAGAGGTGCCCCATTCGGCACGACGCAGAGATAGGACCTGGTTTACGAGTTTGTCAACGTCTCCTTTGTGTGAACCTGGTACGACTCGCAAACACCCATTTTTTTTGTGAGAGCCCGAAAGATAATGCATGAATTCCACATATTCTTCACCAGAGTCGCGGTGCCATAAAAAAGACCGTCCAGGCGCAAGTTCGTTAATACCCCCATTCCGAAAATAAATATCGGTATCACCTTCTATCTGTTTGGCTAATTCAACAACTTCATCATGAAGCTCCATCTGGAGAAATGGCAACGAATGATCTAAAGCACACCAATACGAATCCGCTATTTGTGGCTGTAGACGAAAATGATTGCCCTTTGTATCTATTATTTTCTTTCCAATAGGTTGAAGGGTAGCCTCTACCGTATCTAACGCCTTCTTTACGAGAGACTCAGGGTAAGGACATTTAATAACTACATAGCCGAGTTCTTTATAGCTGTTTATCTGTTTTTTGCTTAGTTGCAATGTATTACTTCTCGCATAAGGTGGATCAAGAAAATAATGGGGTAAGTTTTTTCATCCCCTGCTTGCAGTATGGTAATATTTGTTGGAAAAGACCAGAAAAATGTTTATTTAAATTGTATGGCCGATTCTTGGGAGGATAATTATGGGTTCGTTTGACGTTGAACATTATCGAAGTGAGGGCTGGGCCCGTTCCGAAGGAATTTTCAGTGATCGTGAATGTTGCGACTTGATTGAATATATGCTGGGTCTTCAAACAGGTAAGATTTTACTTGACGGTTTTGAACAACGCGGATCAGATGAATGGCATCGTACACATAATCAGCATCATTATGATCAGAAGGCCAGACAATGGCTGATTGCCCCCCCACTTTATAACGCGCTTCGTCGGTGTTTGGATGATGAGCCCGAGGGCGTCCAGACGATGTATTTTTGGAAGGGATCAGAACAAGGTCGACACCAAGATCAGTTTTACTTGCCGGGTTGCATTTCTGCTTGGATCGCATTGATGGATGTGGATGAGCAGAATGGTACAATCTGGGTTCAATCCAAGTCTCACCAAAGACGTTTGCTCACTGACGCAGACTTTGACACGGGTGGCGAATTTTTTGATTGGGACTATAATGCGGCAGTTGATGAACTGTTCCATAGGAACGATTTACCGGAAACTCCTGTGCGAGCGAAGCAAGGTGATGTAGTTTTTTTCGATGGTAAACTGGTGCATCGTGGTGGCCCTGTTGTTAACACCGAATCTTTTCGGCATGTGATCGCAAACCATTACATCGGCCAAGGTTTTACGGATTGGCCTCATACGAGTTGGCCCCGTTTAAGTTTTGACGGATGTGAACGGTCTTCGTCCTGTGAGCATGATGGTTGATATAGAATGTTTTCGATCCCAAGGTTACGTGGTTGTTCCTGGTGCCGTTTCAGAAAACCTAGTAGATGCCGTTTTTGACGGAGTTGAAAAATTTTGTGGGGTTGAATTAGATGATCCGTTAACATGGACTTCTATTGTGACTCAGAAGAACGGATTGCCTGAATTAACTGGTGCGGGAATGGTTGAACTTTATCACCATCCTTCTATGTGGGCATTACGCCAAAGTCCTGAAATTTACTCCGCCTTTGCACAAATTTGGGAACATGAGGCACTGTGGGTTAGTATCGATCGCTGCAATCTAAATATACCCCAAAGAATAAAAGATGATTTTGAGGGTTTTGTTCATTGGGATGTAGATACTTCTGTTGACCCATTACCATTTAGTTTACAGGGCTTTGTTGCATTAACTGCTTGTGACGTTGGAGGGGGAGGTTTTCAGTGCGTGCCAGGTATGCCAGCTCGTTTGCGCGAATGGATAAAAACTCAGCCCGAAACGCGAAATCCTTTTAGGCCAGACTTAAATGGCTTGGAGGTTGTAGAAATTCCTGTTAAAAAGGGGGATCTCCTTATTTGGAACAGTTTGCTTCCCCACGGTACGGCTGTTAATACATCCTGTGTGCCAAGATTGGTTCAGTATTTATCTATGGCACCTGCTCAAGAAGACGATTTAACTCTGAAGAACTGGCGTGTGCACGCTTGGCAAAACCGTCTTGCTCCAGAAGGTGATGCGTTTCCAGGTGATCCAAGGAAGTGGGAGCAACAAAATGGAATAACGGTAGAGCTTACGGAATTAGGAAGAAAGTTACTCGGCCTTGATCCGTGGATGGTTAACGATCATGAAGTTAAAAGACGAGGGAACCAAAAATGCGGGGCTCCTGGTTTCTAATACTGATGAAAAGACTTAGGCATTTTCCTGATTTTTCCGCCATTCGTCGGCCGTCATTGCACCAGCAATTATGTGATCGTTGTTGCCCACCCTGTCAGGATTTCGTAGATGCGGTTGGTCAAGGAAGCGAGCCCGCATGGCATTTTTCTGGCTCTCAGGTTGTAACACGTCTTCAACACCTTCGCCTAAGTGTCTATACAATAGTTGAACGTCTGGTGAAAATCGTTCAAAAACGTCTTTGGGGACATATGTACTTATTGTTTTTCCACCTGAATGTAAGTTTCCGAATTCATTTCCTGATAACCACCAGGGTCCGTATCGGACTACGACAGCGGTCCGTTCTTGGTCGCTCTGATTTAACGCATTTGAATGCCAAATTCTTGTGTCCTGCATGAAAACAGATCCAGCTGGAACCGAAATTTGGAATTCTCCTGGAATTGCTGCTCGGTCATCTATTCCGTCGTCCGGTCCTCTGGGGTTTCGTGGGTCTTTGTGTGATCCCGGTACAACCCAAGTGCCCCCATTATATGGCGTGACGTCTTCAGGACCTAAAAACCAAATAGTTGAGAGTGCCATACAAATATCAGGAAAAGGTTGGGCTACGGCTCCACAATGATTCCATGGTTCTTTTTCGGTTGGCCCATATGCGCTTAGATCGTGTGGCCAATCGGAATGCCACACGCGCCGAATTTTTTGCGCTTCAGTTACTGGTTTTTCGGTTGGCCGAGATGATTTATTTACTTCTGTTTGTAGTATCCGAACGTGTGGATCCATAATTGCTTTTGCAACGCGCAGCACTCTACTTTCTGCTAGATACTTTGCAAAGAGTTCATTGCGGGAGATATCGCAAAGTTCGGCGTTTGGTGCTACCGGTGGCCGTACCGGTTCGGTGATCTCTATGGCACTCTTTCCATCTCGGACCAATCGCTCTTTCTCCAATTCAACACGCTTTTGCTTTTCAATTTTCCTGTCTTGCTCAAGTAGACGTCGGCCCAGTAAAACACTTTCGCGAATCTCTTCTACCTTTTCTCTGGGTATTACGCCCTCAATTGCGCAGAACCCTTGTGTCCGTAATGAGTCTAAATAACCAGCTATCTCTGTGTTGCCCCCCTTAGGAATACCCGTCCCTATTGAATAAGGCACATGGAGGCGCGGATCGAGCGAAGCGTTTTTATTCAATTACGTGTCACCTATTTAGAATGAGAAAAACTGATATGAAACTAAAAACTATTTAATATAATTAAGCAACAAATGTTTTTGGAAAAAGGAGAGTTTTTATGAAACACGATCAATGGAAATGCATAAAATGCGAGAATGACGAATTTGAGGAAGATCAAATTGCTACTACTGGAGGTTTTTGGACGAAATTCTTCAACGTACAAAATAAAAAATTTACGATTATCACCTGTACAAGGTGTACTTACACAGAAATGTACCGTACGGAAACCAGTACGATTGAAAATGTCCTAGACTTTTTTGGGAACTAAATGTCAATCCAATCCTTTGTTTTCTCGAGGTTGCAATGGCAGAATTAATTGACTTGAAAACCATTCATTCTGATGGTCGTCATAACGCCTTTACGGATATCATACATTAGAATGGATATTTTTATGTCTCTTTTCGAACTGTTGAAAGCCATGCTATAGTACCTAACGGTGATATCATAATAATTCGATCAAAGGATTTAGTTAAATGGGAGTTGTATTCGAAAATAGATATTGGGGAAGATGATCGCGATCCCAAATTGATAAATTGCGGAAGTTTTTTACGAATTGTTTTTGGGACTTGGCTTCCCCGTCGCGGAGGCAAAAGCGTGGTAACGAATGCAGAATTTGATCTCATTTCGCATATAGCAATATCAAAAGATGGTCTTACGTGGTCGACACCTCGCCAGGTTTACGGAATGAACTACTGGTTATGGAGAATTTTACCGATAAATGGGATCTATTTTTGTGCGGCGTATCATTTCAACTCAATTTAATCAACAATTATATATTTACCCAAGGGGAAAATTTTGGTAGCCATGTTTACGAGACCGTATTTGTTCCTATTCTATTTTTTTGGACCCTTGGATTTAGCTCAAAATACAATTCATGTCCTTCAATAAACCGCTCCAGTTCATCGACCATTAATGAAAAGAAATGTGGATGATCAGATCCTGTGATCCATCCAATGTGTGGGCTCACAAATACATTTTCCAATTTTAAAAGTTCGCTGTCATTGGGTATTGGTTCCGGGTCAAATGCCTCGATACCGGCTACAATGTCCCCAGAGCCAAGACGCTTAATTAAGGCGGCCGAATCTACTACGGCCCCCCTGGAGACATTTACAAAAATGCTACCCGAACGCAAAAGACGGAACTCATCTTCACCTATCAATCCTTTTGTCCCTGGTGTAAGAGGTGCCAGACATACAATTACATCGCATCGAGAAAAAATATTATTTAGCGAGGTCTGTACGAAACCCATCGCCTCCGCTAATTCTGAAGGTAGGTATGGATCGTGGACCCAAATCTCTCCTTCAAATGGACGGAGTAACTTTATTAGTCTCCTTGCCATATGCCCACCGCCAATTAAACCAACACGTTTGCCTTCTAACATTCCGCTCATGCGTTTTACTATCTCAGGGTCCCGAGTAGTTTTACCTTCGATTAGTCGACGAAAATGTGCCCCACCATTTCGTAGACACACTAAAATCAAGGCTAACGCCCATTCTGCCACTGGATATGAAGAGCCGTTGGTCGTGTCGACCGTTTTAATGTTTCGTTTCCATGCAGAATCCAAGTCAACTCTTACGGCAAAACGATCGCCTTCCAATTCGCCTATAAAACGAAGTTTTGATGCCGTCTGTAAAATATTTTCATCAATGCGAGGAGCACCGTGACATACGATCAAGGCGTCTTTGTCACCAAGTTGTTCGTGTATAGCGCGGGATTTTTCAGGGTTGTCGGGAATCTCGTAGATGCCGCCACCTTCACATGGGAACCACTCCCAATCTGCTATGCCTTCTAATCGTGCTATTTCTTTCGGTGGCAAGTAATTTTTGCGAACATTTTCATCACAGGCAAGTAGTACTTTCGGTCTTAAAGCAGGCATGGCATTCCTCCGTAGTTTACCTAGTAGATAAGAAGGCAAATTATACTAAACTGTTATATTATGAAGGATGGTTTCGTTTACCAACAGTTTTACAAAGGGTAATACTAAATGGTGGCTCGGTGTTTATTTTTCCCGCTCTATTTTTTTGCATGTTTATCATGTTCCCAAATTCTGTATGTCACAAGTGTGCTTGCGCATGATGAGAGTGTTGATGTTTTAGTCTTTTCTCGGACAATGGGTTATAGGCATGGGTCTATCGAAAAAGGGATAGAATCCATAAAGCTGTTAGGCAGTGATTATGGATTTAATGTTGAAGCGACAGAAGATCCGAATGTGTTCAATGAAGAGAGTTTAAAACATTATCAAGCGGTTGTGTTTTTGAACACTACGGGTGACGTACTGAACTCGGATCAAGAAAAGTCGTTTGAGCGCTTTATACAAGGAGGTGGTGGTTTTGTAGGGATTCATTCGGCGGCGGATACCGAATATGATTGGCCTTGGTACGGCCGTTTAGTGGGAGCCTATTTCGATAGTCATCCGTCAATTCAACTGGCGGAAATTCGGGTGATAGACGCGATTCATCCTGCGACGGAATTTCTTCCACGTCGTTGGAGTCATACCGATGAATGGTATAATTATAGAGCAAATCCGCGAGGCCGAGTTCATGTTTTGGCCGTCTTGGATGAGGAAAGTTACGAGGGGGGCACTCAAGGCACTGATCATCCAATAGCATGGTGCCATGATTTCGACGGAGGCCGAGCGTGGTATACTGGTCTCGGTCATACAGAAGAAAGTTATGTGGCCCCGATGTTTCTTAGACATCTATTGGGCGGGATTCAATACGCTGCAGGTGTTAGCGAGGGAGACTGCGGAGCCTCAAAAAGTACAAATTATGAGAAGGTCGTTCTTGACGAAGATCCTTCTAATCCCATCGCATTAGATATAGCGTCAGATGGAAGAGTCTTCTATGTCGAACGCGGTGGGAAAATAAAAATATACCATCCCGACTTGGGCCTAATTTCTACTGCAGGTGAATTGGCCGTAACAACCGAATTTGAAGATGGCCTGCTAGGTATCGCGTTAGATCCAAATTTTTCAAAAAATAATTGGGTTTACTTGTTCTATTCGCCTAGTGAAGCAACTGCAGGACAGAGGGTGTCTCGTTTTACAATTATGGGAGGAGCAATAGATCTTCTCTCCGAAAAAATTTTATTGAAAATACCTACACAACGAAACGAATGTTGTCACTCCGGCGGTGCGCTCTCGTTTGATTCGAACGGGGCACTGTATATAGCCGTCGGGGACAATACAAACCCATTTTCGTCTGGTGGCTATACTCCTATCGATGAACGTCTTGGGCGCTCGGCATGGGATGCCCAACGTACTTCTGCTAACACGCAAGATCTCCGAGGAAAAATTTTAAGAATAATTCCAAACTCGGACGGAAGTTACACTAATCCCGAAGACAATCTTTTCAGTTCGTCTCCTGAAAAGGGTTTGCCTGAGATTTTTGTAATGGGCGTACGCAACCCATTTAGGATCTCTGTTGATAGTAAACGGGGTTGGCTGTATTGGGGCGATGTTGGTCCTGATGCCGGTGCCAATAGTGTTGGTCGAGGCCCGCAAGGATTAGATGAATGGAACCGTACTTTAACTGGGGGTAATTTTGGTTGGCCTTATTGTATTGGGGATAATAAGCCTTACGTAGACTTTAAATTTGTTGAAGATGAGTCAGGTATCAGTGGACTGAAATTTAAGTGCGGTGAGCTAACAAATAACTCTCCCAATAATACAGGACCTACACGGCTACCGCCGGCTGAACCCGCTTGGATATGGTATCCTTATGGCTTGGCAGAAGATTTTCCAGCGCTAGGAAACGCGAGTGGACGAACGGCTATGGCGGGTCCTATTTATTATTTCTCGGGGGCATCAACAACCGCCCTACCTCAATACTATGACGAGACGCTCATAATCTACGACTGGGTACGTAATTGGTTGCGTGTCGTACACTTTGATGAGTCGGGTGAGATCTTACAAATTGAACCCTTTTTATCTGGGATGGAATTCAGTCGTCCTATTGACATGAAAATCGGCCCGGATGGTGCGTTATACATTTTGGAATGGGGAGAAGGTTTTTGGGGTGATAATAGAGATGCTCAGCTTGTGCGTGTGGAATATGCTCGTGGCACACGACTTCCAGTTGCTCGCATAAATGCTAGTACTTTGGACGGCGCAGTCCCACTAAGTGTGTTTTTTGATGGTGCCGAATCGTTTGATTTGGACCCAGAATCGACGTTGACATACGCTTGGGACTTTGATGGTGATGGTGAAATTGACAGTAATGAAAAAACAATAAATCATACTTTCAAACAGCGTGGGAACTTCACGGTAACGTTGCAAGTTACGGATAAAAATGGGTTGTCCGGCTCGATCCAAGAATTTATCTCTGTAGGAAATACTCGACCTGAAATTCGTCTACTATGGCCTCCCAATGGAGGTTTTTTTGATTGGGGTACGAAAGTTCCTTTCAGAGTAGAGGTTGTAGATAATGAGGATGAATCGATTAATTGTACTCGTGTTAGAGTACAGGCATTTGTGGGCCACGACGACCACAGTCATCCACAGGAGCAATACGGAAGTTGCGAAGGGATGATTGATATTATGTCTGGACACGGTAGTGATGCGGATAATTTATTTTACACCATTGAGGCTCAATACACCGACGAAGGTGCATTGGGAGTTGATCCATTAACTGAATCTACAGGCCTTGTGTTACAACCTCTTCGTAAGGAAGCGGAGCATTTTGTTCGCCAACGGGGAGTAAGGTTACAAGACACAGGAGACGCGTTGGGCGGGGGACAAAATATAGGCTGGATAGAGCATCGAGATTTCATCAGTTTTTCCCCAATTAACTTGGCGGGAATAGATTCGCTAACTTTCAGGGTTGCTTCCCCGACATCTGGTGGATTCATCGAGGTAAGAACTGATGAAGAGGAGGGTCCGTTGCTTGGAAGGGTACGCGTTGTAAATACAGGGGAATGGCAGAAATATAAAAACGTTGGTATGTCCATCTCAAACCCTGGGGGGACTCACGAATTATTCTTGATGTTTGTTCGGGTAGCAGATGATGGCCAAAGCCTTTTCAATTTGAATTGGATAGATTTTCATGGTTCGGGCGTGCTTCATGAGCCAGCGACGAGTATAAAAAACCAACCAACAGTAAAGTCCAAACCGAGTTTATTTAATGTTTATCCAAACCCCTCCAATGGCAGTGTCGTTGTTGGTTTTAATCTACCTGAGGCGACGAATGTTCGTTTGGAATTATATAACGCTTTGGGCCAACGTATTGACATAATTGCCGATCGTTTTTTCGAAACTGGAAAATCTGACATCGCGTATAACACCTCTATTCTTGCTAGTGGAGTATACTTTTTTAGGGTACAGCTGTTTAATCGAACATCAATTCGTCGGTTTGTAATAACAAGATGAAGGGGATAGAAGTCGCTCAAAGCCACTCAAGCTGTGGAGAATAAAATCACCTATCTCAGCGACATGGATATCTTGATTGTTGCTGTTTGTTTGCACCTCACGTACCTTTTTAATCATCTGTTATACACCTATTACAAGAAATGCCAAGTGAGACAGGTTGCGAATTTGGATTTAACGCAGCCCGATTTGCTCAATGCAGACTTGAGAAAGTAAGTCATGATGGCTGAAGGCCATGTGTTGAATTTCTCGGAACTAGATTTGCCTTCCGATATTAGTAAGACATTGGACGAACTGAAATATCAGCACCCAACCCCAATACAATCCAAGACAATTCCGTTGCTTTTAAAAGGAAGGGATGTGCTCGGTCAAGCACAGACGGGGACGGGGAAAACAGCCGCTTTTGCTTTGCCAATATTGGCTCGTTTGGATCGTAGTGGAAATAGCGTTCAAACTTTGGTGCTTACCCCGACACGTGAGCTTGCTATACAGGTTTCAGCTTCTTTCTCCCGATATGCGGCCGGCATTAAAGGGTTTCGGGTTGTTTCTATCTACGGTGGGCAAGCGTATGATATACAGCTTCGGGCGCTCAAACGGGGACCACATGTCGTTGTAGGTACCCCGGGTCGCGTGATGG
>CEUA01229518.1_pt1 | contig 23296 bp, 32 predicted proteins | sample 361541 | NCBI WGS metagenome assembly CEUA01 (sample SAMEA2623079, study PRJEB7988) | marine metagenome | isolation source: saline water (ENVO:00002010), including
TTAAAGATGTAAGTATGATTGGGAACTTTTTGGTCTCCCCAATCTGTTATCTCTTTTAGATATGTTAAACTCATAATATACCAAGTGCAATTAATAGAACAAAAATAAACTCATCGATTATCATTATTCCCACTAAAATTTTCATTGCTAATAATTTCATACTCTTACTCCAAATTAGGTGAGGATTGCATGTCGATTGATGATAGGGAAGGAGAGAGTTAAACCCATCTGTCAACCAGCACCTTTAGGAATAATCCAATTTACAACTGCCATGTTGACATGCAATCCTCGTTACTTAATTATTCAAACTCTTGAACTCCTTTATAAACTCTTTATATGTTTCTGCGTTACTTTCATAAATTGCCATAACTTCATCGAAACATGGATGTGAATCATCAGAAAGATATCCCATATTGTTAATCTCTTTGATTCTTACATCCTTCCAATTTTCTGTTATAATTCCTGCCATAATTCTCTCCCTATGCTGCTAAATTGTCCCTATACTCACAGGCAGTTTTATTATCTACCCATTGTCCATTATCAAGTTCATACTCAGATTTGTATGAACCTTCTTCCCTACCACCTTCTAAGGTAGGAATCCAAAATTCTTTTTGTCTGTTAATCCCAAATGTATGTTCATACATTAAAGGACTACCAAGTTTCTTACATTGCCAACCACGACCAACTGCAAAGTTCTCTTCAAAGATAACTGGTGCTTCCCACTCTTCGCAAACTTCTTTGTCGTCTTCGACAACATCTATATCAATGATGTATTCCTTAGACATAACATCATCATACTCAATTAATTTCTTAATCTCAGGCACGATACGAATTCGTGCATCTCTAGGGTCAACATTTTCAACCACATAAGTGGAACCACCTTTAGGTTTCCAGTAATCATTACCCTCGCCAGGATTATCACAATTGTAATTTTCTAGGTATTGGGTTTGTATTACTAATTTCATTCGTTTCTCCAAGTTATGTATCCATTATACAAAAAAATGCACCCATGTGTCAAATGTTCTCTGCTAAGAGTTCTTCCAAATCCCACTCTACTTCATCTTTCTCATTGTCGATATCCCTTTTCTTATCTTCAAAGGGTTCAACCAAGTCATAGATTGCAGATTCTAATTTGTTCACACATTCACGAACTTCTTTGATTTTCCACTCTAGGTCATCTTCTTTGATACCATACTCTTCTGCATAACCTTGTACTTTAAGGTAAATATCAGAAGGTACATCGTTGTACTTAATATCTCTAGTCGCTGAATTGACTAAAGAGATTGCAGAATCAAGATTATCAGATTTATCCTCTAATCCCTTGATTACTTTCTCTAATTCTACTTTATTTTTCACTATTTAACTCCTTTTTTCTTTTTTCAAATCCTTCTTTAATCCAATCGATTATTGAAGGTTTCATTGCAAATGCATTGAAACTACCAACACATTCAATGCTCATTTCCCAGCCATTGAAATCTAGTTTGTAGTATTTGTTTCCATCAATCATGTCATATCCTTTGACACCACTTAACCAGTATTTGCCATATTGACCTCTAACTGGTACTAAATTCATTTCTGCATATTTCTTTAAGAATCCCCAAAAATTTTCTGGATTTAAAGCATCGTTTTTACTCGGTATTATTTTTATTTTTTCGTAACCTAATTTCATAATTTCTCCTATCATCATATTATACGAAAAAAAGCACCCCTGCGTCAAGTGTTGACCTATGGGTACATATTGTAATATAATGTGTTTTTCGTACCTAAATACAGATAGGAGACTGAAATGGTTGGTGTGAATATTGGAGGCCCAAGAGGTGGCAAAGTGAGAGAAGAGGATAAAATCTTCGATTTTGTCAATGTTGCTATAGATATATTGGGTCTGGAAAAGTATGATTTTGGGTTAGAAATTATCGTTTCTAATCAATTTGAGGAAGGTTTCTCAGATGCTGTAGGTGCTTGTTATGGTGATACCGAAGAAATTTGTGTGGAACTTGCACGAAAAGATTGGGATGGTCAAAAGCAAGAAATATTGAAAGTATTAGCTCATGAAATGATACATGTTCGTCAATGTGCTAAAGGTGAATATATGTATGAGAATCCAGCGAGGAAACACGAAGAGTTTTTATTCGACCTCGTTATGGAAAGACTTGTGTAATTTAAAAAAGTATTCTGCATCTAATAGGACTAATGGTTTAGTCCTATTTTTCTTTAAGACTACCAAAGGTTCGTAGTCTCCACAATTTGCTTCTGCTTGGTCATATGCAGACCAGAGATTAACTTTCTCTTGGTTCTTACATTCAATTGAATATGGGAACTTCTCTCGTGCAGCTCTTGCCATGATGACATCCTCACCACCAGCACCCATTGAAGTAGACTTGATGTCTTCTGGATGAATATCCAATTCTTCTATGAGTCTCTCACGAGTCCACTTTTGTAGATTCCTACCTTTTGCTTTTGCACTTTGTGGTTTCATTTAAACCTTTCTTATAACCATCATTCCATATGAAATATACCATAGGTATTAATACTAACATATGAAAAATTAAAACTTCTATACTCATACTTTTTGTGTCCTATCTATCACTGTCCAGTGAATTATAGAAGAGACTTCTATATCTTCCCATTTCTTATTATCCCCTCTCCACACTATAATCTTTTCAGAATTTGGGTCTTGATTTATATGGAAATGGTTGGGAATTCTATCTTCTCTTAAAGTACAAGGTGCAGTTATATTCTTTCCAGAATTTAAACTTCTAAACGAAATCTTTACCTCTGCAACTTTTAAAGTTTCTAATAATTTATTCACTATCATCGAAGTCTTCCATCTGATTTAGGAGCTCTTCATGAAAATCTTCTTCTCTATCATCTAACTGTTCACCACAAAATGGACAAAATTGTACTGGCATTTCTTGATTCCATTCTGTCTGAACCTCTGCATACCCATCACAACTGTAACAGTGTATACTTTCTACTCTCTCTACTTCTTGGTCTGTCATTGATTATCCTTAAGCATGTTGCCTAAATGTTGTTGAAGCTCTTGGAATCCACCAACATATGTTGTGGTTCCATCTATCACGAATTGAATTTGTGGGAATGTTCTTGCTGTTGGGAACTTATTTAAAAGTTCTTCCTTAGTGAAATCTTCATTCAACATAAAATACTTATATTCTATGTTTCTCATGTCACATAACATTTTAGCCTTATCACAATAAGGACACATTGGTTTCCCATAAATTTCTACTATCATATTGTTCTCATATTAAATAATTTATCTGATGACTGTTGGTTACTGATGTCAGTATTCCATTTGAATCATATAAGGTTACAGTATATGTAGTTCTCTGAACCTTATGACCATCGTCACCACGACTATAAACTCTATCCACATTGTACTTTTGTACTTGTGTTTGTGCAATTCCACTAACTGTTTGTATACTATCCATTATAGTTTGAATCCTTTGAATGTATCGTCTTCTATATCTTGTTTGATTCCACCAATTACATATGACTCAATCTCAGTCTCTTGAGGTGCATTCTGTTGACCTTTAGAGGATAACCAATGTTGAGTCCAAGGCAGTGGATTTGTCCTACTGGATATATCATATATAGGATTTAATCCTATTGCTCTGAGTCTTTTATTTGTTGTATACTCAACATACTGACCCAACAATTCAGTTGATAGTCCTATCATACTACCATACATGAATAGGTATTCTGCCCAATCTTTCTCTTGTTGGGCTGCATCTTCATACATTTTATATACATCTTTCTCACTTTCCTTCATAACTTTCAACATAATTGCATTCTTCTCAGTGTTTTGGAATGCTTTAAGAATGTGTTGAGTTATCCCCAGATGGAGATTCTCGTCTCTTGCAATCAGACTGATAATCTTTGCAGAACCTTCCATAAGTTTCAACTCTCCGAAACCAAAAGTACATGCAAATGACACAAAGAATCTTAAACCTTCAAGTATGTTGATACTTATAAGTGCAAGATATAGTTTTCTGTAAAGTTCTTTCTCGTCAGTTTTGTATCCCAACTTCCATCTATTTGCATAATCAATAAAGTCATCATAAGTCTCTGTTACTGATTCTGCTCTTGCAATGATATGTTCATTATCAATAATGGTGTCAAATTCTTTTGTTGGGTCTGAGTAGATGTTCTTCATCATGTAGGTGTATGACCTACTATGGATTGATTCCATGAAGTCCCATGCAATGATACATGATTCTAATTCTGGAATAGTACAGAATGGAAGTAGTGCAAGTGCAGGCCCTCTTCCTTGTACTGAGTCTAATAATGTTTGATACTTTAGATTACTGGTAAAGATGTGTTTGTGTGCTTTACTTAATTCGTTGTAATCATTTCTGTCCTTCTGGAGAGAAACTTCTTCTGGTCTCCAGAAGTAACCCAATTGTCTTTGTGTGAGCTTGTCGAATATGGGATATTTAAAATCATCATATCGTTGGGTATTAAGTTCCTCTCCGAAGAACATTTTGTTCTTTAGAAAGTTGACTTTGTTTTTGTTAAATATACTCATTTCTTAAAATGTACTGTCAGTTCCTTCTTTAAATTTTTCAAATCCTTTACCACATGCCTTTCCAGTTGCTGGGTCTGTTATCGATACATTTGCATAATACTTATAGTTGTCTATATCCTGTAAAAACCTACTTGCATCATGTCTTGCTTCTGCATGTAATGAACCAGTACCATGATATATCGATGGTCTTGAATCATACTTTAGTTTTGGAAAGTCTCTATACATTGGGCCATCAACATGTAGATAATGTAAGAAGACTTGTCTTGCAGAATTTCCTACTAACCTTTCTCTCCAATGTATAACATTACTACCTTGATAGAATAAAACATCACCAGGCCATAATGCAACTGGTACTGCTTTTTCATGTCTTGCATAAAATGGTTTACCCATTGATAAATCCCATGCAGTTCTACCAGTCAATCCAGTAAAGTTGTGGTCACCCCTTGCCCAAATTACCCAAGGCTTTCCATCATCTGTATCGAATGATATTGGAAGTGTTGCACTGAATTCACATGATGGTCTATCAGAATGAGAGAGTAATCTACTGTGTCGTTCATATGTTCGACCATATGAATAGGTTGGAACTAATCTGAGACCAAATAGTTTTTCAATTCTTTCATGATACATCAATAAGAGGGACTCAGAAAATGGTGCAAATGGAAATCCTTTACTAACCCAGTTATCTAAGAATGCACCCTTATCATCATAATTCTCTTGTATGATATTCTCTTCTCTATAATACTGTTTTCTATGTTCCATAAACTTGAACATATGCTTACAGTATTCTATATCAGATTTATCTATAAAGTTTCTTGCAATAAAAATTCTATGGTTTCCCATAAGATAACCTTCATAGGTTATCTCTGGAACATCTGGATTATTTAAGTTGTTTAATGGATTGAATATCTCTAATGCTCGTTTAGAGTCAATCTCATCAAACTTCAAATCTTGAATAATCTTTTCTTCTTTGAATTCTTCTTTTCTTTTTTCTTCTTGTCTTTGTTCTAGACTCTTATAAGAAAAATCTAAATTGTACATGCCTCACAATCCTCATCATCTATATCTTCCCCTAATGGAAGTGGTTCTGATGGAACCTCAATTATATCTTCTGTCTTACTGTCATATGTGTTCTGATAGTAAGATGTTTTCCACCCATACTTATATGTATTCAACATATCAGTTGCCATTACAGAAATGGGTACTTCATTATTTTCATAGTTCTCTGGATTATAACTCCAGTTACCACTAATGGATTGGTCAAAAAACTTCTGCATAACTGCAACTACTTTGATGTATCCATCGTTATCTTTCATATCCCATAATAGAGTATAAAAGTTTTGTAATCTTTGGTAAGAAGGTACTATCTGTTTTAATGGCCCTTTTTTACTCTTCTTGACTGAAAGGTAGTCTCTAGGTGGTTCTATCCCATTTGTCTCGTTAGAAACGACACTAGAGGACTCTGAGGGCATCTGTGCAGACAAAGTTGAATGTCTTAACCCATGTTCCTTTATAGACTTTCTCAGTCCTTCCCAATCCATCAATAATTCGTTTGGATATATTTCATCCACTTCTTTCTTATAATGGTCTATAGGAAGTTCTCCTAATGAATATTTAGTTCGACCAAAATACTCACATGCACCCTTCTCTTCTGCAAGTTTATTTGATGATTTTAATAAGTGGTATTGGAAACTCTCTGTTAGTTCATGAACTAATTTATGTGCTTCTGGGTCATTATACATTACCTTATTCTTTGCAAGATAATGTGCAAGACCAATGTATCCTATACCTAAACTTCTTCTTGCAAGTGTAGATATCTCAGCAGCTTTAACTGGATAGTTTTGATATTCAATTAGTTCTTCTAATCCTCTAACTGCAAGGTCACAAAGTTCTTCCATATCTTCTAATTTAAGAGTTCCTACATTGATTGCAGATAGAATACAAAGTGCAATCTCACCTTCACCATCTGGATGTTGAATTGGGTCTGTAGGTAATGTAATCTCTTGACATAAGTTACTCATGTTAACCTTGTCTGTAAATGAACTATGTGTATTGGAATGGTCTATATTCATAATGTATATTCGACCTGTCTCTGCTCTTTCTTTTAGAATATCCATGAACAGAGTTCTTGCAGATATCTTTCTCTTAGGAATAGAGTATGCTCTTTCATACTTCTCATAGAGTTCATCAAACTCTGGAGTACCGAATGCATCATACAATCCTTCTACATCATGTGGTGAGAATAAAGATATCTCTTCATCATTTAAGAATCGTTTATAGAACAGTTCACTAATTTGGATAGAGTAATCTAATTTTCTTACCCTGTTGTCTTCTGTCCCTTTGTTATTTTTGAGAACAATGATGTCCTCAATTTCTTGATGCCAGATTGGGAAGTGGACAGTAGCACTCCCACCCCTAACTCCATTCTGAGTGCAACAGCGGACTGTGCTCTCGAATTTCTTGAGAAAAGGGATAACACCTGTGTGTTGTACTTCTCCACCCCTAATCTTACTGTTAATCCCACGAATTCTACCAGCGTTGATACCAATTCCAGCCCTCTGAGCAACATACCTACCAATAGCCATGTCACTAGAAAAAATGCTTGGTAGAGTGTCGTCAGAATCCACGAGAACACAGCTCGCAAACTGTCTAATGGGCGTTCGTATACCTGCCATGATAGGCGTTGGAATGTTGATTTTAAATTGCGAAATTGCATCATAATACCTCTTTACATAGTTTAACCTAGTCTCACTAGGATAGTCCTTAAACAATACTGCACTGATTAACATATACATGTATTGTGGACTTTCAAATAATTTTCCAGTAGACCTATCTTGAACAAGATACTTGTCTACTACTTGTCTTAACCCAGCATAAGAGAATAGAAAATCTCTTTTGTGGTTCATATAACTGTTAAGAGTATCCCACTCTTTCTCAGTATAATAATCTATCAACTTAGTGTCATAAACACCAATCTCTATATTCCTTGCAACTATATCTTTAAGTGCTGGGTATATTCTACTATCTTTCCATTTGGTATTAAATACATCCTTTCTTATTGCAAATAACAATAACCTTGATGCAACATACTGATAGTTTGGTGTGTCTAGACTAATCAAATCTGAAGCAGACTTAATTAGGGTTTGTTGAATTTCTTCTGTTGTGATTCCATCATAGAATGATAAGTTTGCACTCATTTCCACTTGTGATGCAGATACTCCATTAATACCTTTTGCAGCTGCATCTACCATCTTGTGGATTTTCTCTATCTTTAGTGGTTCTTTATTTCCATTCCTCTTGGTGATACTTATTCCATTCGTTGTCATTTAGACCTTACTCCAATTCTTGATTGCAAGTTTCAATTTTAGTCCTTGCAATGTGTTCCTCTTAATTATATCAAGTGGATTTACCCCACTTAATACCATGTCGTTTATATCCTTTTCTTTAATCGTTTCTGGCCAGATGCAAACTTTATATCCAAGTTCTGCAATAGAATTCATCTTCTTGATGATTTCTTTGTTTCGAGGTTCGTTATCAAATACAATAGTAGTATTCGTCTTTGGAATCTCGTTTGTTATCTTGGAAAAGTCTGAACCCGCAACTGCAATGCAATTGTCCAGAAATAGAGAGTCAATGGGCCCTTCAACAACATAAAGAGGTTTGTTGAAATCGACTTTGTTAAGTCCAAATATGAATGGTTTGTCATCGTCAAATCTTAGTGTTAGGTATCTTAGTTGTGAATCATTTAATGCTCTACCTGTTACCCCTACAAGGTTACCTTGTCTATCTTTGAATGGGAAAACAAGTCTTGGGTCATTCCCTAAAACTCTCCTATTATACTTATAATTCAAAGAACTTAGACTCTGTGAATTCTCAACAAAATAGATATTATTCCAATGTTTTTTTGGAATACTTCTTCTCATCATATAAGTGAGAGAAATTTCATTATCTTCTGCCTTAGTATACCCCTTTAAAGGGTCTGATTTAAACTCTGGTTTAAAAGACATTTCTGGTAATGGTGTTTTTCTCTTCTCTCTTCTACCAAATTTCTCCATCACCCATTGTTTATATAAGGTGTTTGAGTGTTCTTCTAGGAATTTACCTATACTGGTAGATTTACCACAATTATGGCATTTATAGACATAGGAATCCTTATACACGAAATGATAACCTCGTGCTTTAAGTTTATCCTTTTGAGAATCCCCACAATAGGGACACGAATGATTTAAGAGTTTATCACTCTTCCATTTTGAATTCTTAAATCTAGGTGCAACTAGTTTAAGATACTTTTTATCAATCCACAAAGACATAATATTATTATCTCATAAATCGTGGATTTGTCAAGTAGATTTATGTCCTCTCTCAAGACATAACGACTAAGACATTGGATTTTGGTTCTATTTTTTAATTATTTCTGCACCAACGGCTGGTTGGTCTTTGATAGTAACATTTCTGTAGTAAACTACCACTTCTTGTACTTCTCTGATGTATCTTCGTAATTCTTGCATGTTCATTGCCATTAGTTCGTAATCTGCAACTGTCATTGCAACAAATACTACATCACCAGAGTTCATTTTCTTCATTTCATCAATGAATTGGTCTAGATAAGTATATCCTTCTGGCCAGTCTGGGTTTTCTTTCCCATTTTTACAAGAACCATCCTCGTTCTTTTCTCTTTTACCAGTTTCCACATCTTTTATACATGGATTGGATATTACTGCTTCTGATACCACATACCAATGTGGTTCATTCAATTCTATGTTTCTGGGCATAGTTGGTTGAATGATTTCTATTTCTATAGGTTTTGATACCACCTCAACCTGTTTAGGTTGAAAAATCGAACAACTAGTTGTTAGGATTAATATCAGTGGTAATGTCGTCCAACGAATCCAACTCTTTTGAGTCGTTTTCGATGGAGTCAAATACTTGTTTAGTTCCATTGTTTACTCTTTTCTCAATAAGACCAGGCTTGGCAACTGCAAGCTGGTTTAAATTATGTCTACGAAAGATATCCATATATCTATTCATTTCTGCTTCAATTTCTGCATTCTTAGATGTCAACTGATTCAAGGCTTTACCTTGAGTCTCATAAGACTCTTTGATTGCAGAGATTGTTTGTTTTTGCTCTTCAACTGCAAAGTTTAATGCAGTGTTCTCGTTCTTAAGGGTTATATTCTGGTTATATAAAAAGAAACCACCTAGTCCTAAGACTAAAATTATCCCCATTAAAATTTGTTGCATGTTATAATTCCTCTGTCATATAGTCCATAGGAGTTGCAGTTCTAAGTTCGACCTTATTACCTTCAAATGTTTTGAATGCAATGAATTTTGGGCCTAGATTGTAAATCTTTCTGACTTCCCATGTTCTAGTGAGAGTATCTATTATCTCACCCTCTTGGTTATATTTATTATAACTTACAGTTAGTTGTTTATGACATTCAAACCAACTGACCATCCACAACCATAATTTGTGGAAAAACTCTTTAACTTTTATGAAAAACTTCTTCATTTTGTTTTATAAAATAACTTACCTTTCTGTTGTTTCTTATCTGTTACTTTACCACCAACTAAAGATGCAACTTGATTAACAAATCTAAGTCCTCTTTCTTGGTTAGTCTGGTATTCTTTACCCATCCTTTTCTTTACTGATTTAACAATTGCATCGAAAATTGCATTGATATCTGCAACCAACTTACCTTCATCGAGACCTTCTCTAAGTCTAGGTTCCCTTCTGTTGGTACTTCTATTTGCAACTCTTAGATTACTTCTATCGTTGTTCTCTGGGTTATTGTCTTTATGATGTACATCTTTACCATCAAAAGGTTTTACTCTACCTTCTTTCTCTAATGCTCTTCTTGCTCTCTTCCTTGCAGCGTTTCGTTTCTTCTGTTCTGGTGTCCCCAGATAATTCTCTCTTTCTTTCTTGTAATCTCTTTCGTATATTTCATCACCACTCACTAATTGACTAACTTGAGTAATCATTTGAGTAAGTACAGCTGGTGGTAATGTTAAAATAATTTCTATTTGTTTGTTGGTAATTCCTTTAATCTTTTGAAGTTGTTTTTTTACCTTTGCTTTATTAATTGCCTCTTCTATAGACTCTTGCATAGGTGTACCATCTTTAAATCTTTTAACTATATCTGGAGTACCTACTTCATTATTTCCAGCATCTAAAGACCATTTATTACCCTTTAGATATTTCTTTTCTTTCTTTTTCTTCTTTTTAACTATAGGTTTATCTGTAGATACTGCAACTCCAGTTGCATTTGCTGGTGCATCTTCTTCTAACCAGTCTTTAAACCATCCATTCTCCTTTCTATCATAATCTTTAGGCGTAGAATGAGTAGATGCACGATTGTACACATTCATAAATTTTGCTACTGGATTACTTTTACCTTTCATTTTACATCATGTCCTGTTAAAAACTGAACTTTATCTTGAGTTTTGTTATATCCTTTATAAATATTAACACCCATTACATTATCTGTCAACCCAATTATTTGTATTTCATCATCACGATAACCTATATTGTCATCATCATTCCATAAAGATGTCCTTAGAGAGTAAATACGGCCCTCTGAGAGGGTATTCTGAGTCGAATCATAACCTTCTAACAAGTCTGATACTTTGCCCTGTTCTTTAAGGTATTGATAGAACTTTTCTTCTAGATATTTAGAATCTAGTCCAAAGTTCTCTTTGAGTAATGCAAGGGCAGCTGCATAATTGGCAAGTCTGGTCTTACCGAATGGAATTAGTTCTAGGATTCTTTTTAGATTGAATACTAATCTATGGAGTAGGGTATATGATGCTTTTTGTTCTTTGGTTTTAGGTTTGACTGATTTAATTCTTTTACCTTTTTCATCAATCAGACCTTGTTTGAATGCTTCCATCTCTTCCCACTTAGTGGAAAATAGTTTTAATAGACGAAACACGATTACTGTGTCGATAACACCCATTGCACTTGCTTCGTGTAACTTTACTTGCTCCATTATAGTTCCCTTAGTATATTTGCTACATTCATGTCTATGGGTATTTTTGGTCTCCAATCTTCCTCAACATGACCCATGTATATCAACATTGTTTTTAAAACTGGCCAGTATTCTTCTTCAATTTTGAAGTCCAACATTTTAATACAATTAGGAACCCCAAAAATATTGAGAAGACAGATAAGGTGATTAAGGAGTAATCTCTCTCTGAGTTCATCGTTCTTATAGTATCTCCTTAGAAGTCGTTTTAGATAACGAAATCTTCTTAGGTCTTCCATGAACTCTTCAACAGATGTGCATTGCGGATTGTCGTAACACTGCATTGCAAACATTGTAAAGTTCTCGTCTGTTAATTTCTCAAATAACTTCATAATAAAATCCTACTATCATTAACATAATAGTAGTATATAGGTCAGAAGAGAAAAGCTTTACTGAATGTTTGCTACAACTTTAAACATGTTATTAGGTTGTTTTTCCCATTCAACATGTAGTTTCAGTTCTGGGCCATCTTTAGAAATAAAGTCGTCATCGAGGTCATTACCATCGATATCTTTTCCAAATCTACCACCAAACTGACTTAAAGGTAGGTCAGCAGTACCAGTATCTTCTGAACCTTCGTCAAGAATAGTATCAAATTCTATTCCAACCTGTTCAACTTTACGACCTAGTTGTTCTAAAGCTGCACCGACAGAGATAAACTCTCTGTCTGCAACACCACCAATAAATGCATTTAATCTTTGTAATACTTCAGCATCTTCTGAAAATCTGTGTAAGTCGTCTGTTGCAACTCTACCAGTTGAATCAGAAGGTAGTCCATACCCACCATTTGGGCCAGATTCATATGCTTCTGCAATGTATTTCTTAAATGATTTCATAATTATTTCCTATTAAGCAGTAACAGTTATTGAACCAGCAGCAGTTCCGATTGAAGCTGCACTAGTAATAGTTGCGTTTCCACCTTCGGCTGTATCAACAATAGTTCCACTGTTAAGTGCTAATGGATTTGCACCAAAAACTAATACATCGTCTGCATTAGTAGCTGCATTTGCAGCACCGATTGCAAGACTAAATGTAAGTTTACTAGTTGATGAACCACTTGCATATGCTAATGCATGTGGGCCTCTGCCTGAACCACTACCTTCGTTACCATTAGTAACTGATAATGTAGGTGTTCCACCAGAAGTATTTACTGTTACTTTCTCATTGAAAGTTACTGTTGCTGATAAAGTACCACCATCTGATTTATCAAATGCTGTTGATACCCAATCAATTGCTACTATATCTGCTTGACCGATTGATGTAGCAAGATTCTGAATAGCTGCAATCACCTCTTCTTGATGATTGTCAGATTTTTTGTATACCCAACCACTTGCAGTTGCGTATGTAAGTTTCTTATCCGCTGCAGTTAACCATTTAGGTTTGGCTTCATCAGCGTCTGAATTTCCCCATAAAGACATATTAATTTCCCCTATTTTATGATTACCCTTGCGGATAGTCCTGTTATTAGAATGTTTGTCATAATGTATTTATACATTTTAAATACTCCACTCTTTAAATTCTTTAGTGTTTTCTTCTTTGGCCACCATACCACTATAAGCACCAAACCAATGACCAGACGAAGATGATATGTCTAAATCCCTTGCATCTGATGGTAAACTCTCGTTAAATGAAGTAATATTTGCCTGACTCTCTGCACTGATGTCATATGTTTGAGTTTCAAATATATTTAGGTCTATATCATCTGCTTGAAACTTTGGTGCATCATAATCTACTGTTGCTGTGTATGAATCTACTGGTGTTGCACTTTCATAACCTTTATATCCTATAACTGTTTCAACATTAGCAGTTTCTTCATCGTGGGATACTGTTGGTACTACTGGTGTATCAGTAATTGTTCCATCTGTAAATGTTGGTTCTGACTTTTGAACATGGCTAATTGCACCTGTTACTTTAACCTCTGTTAAATCAGATTTATTATATTTTTCCCACTTAAGTGTTAATGATTCTACAACACCACCCTCGAAAGTGATATCTGATGTTGTAGGTGGTACTCTATAGATAACCATTAGAAACACATCCCAGAATAATAAGTAGTTCCACTGACCTTATAAGTTCCACTTCCAGTAGCAGGTGCTTGATTTAATATAGTAGTTCCACTAATATTTTTTAGTCGAACATAATAACTTCTATTAGAATTTGTAGAGTTGAAACATGAAGTACATTCACAAAAACAGTTGTATGTTTTTTCCTGTGAAGTGACATTAACTGTACTACCAGATGTAAATGCTGATAAGTCGATAGTAGCACTCGTATAGGTTCCATTAGCAGTAAATGAACCACCGAAGGCAGCTGCAATACTACCCTCTGTAACTACTCCAGTGTTAAATCCAGCGTCAACCCATTCTATTTGGAAAGTATCACCAGTGTCTATGTCCGAATGAGTATCTGCTGTATAATAAGTTGATTGCCATACCCACTGACTACTATCACCACCATTTGTTCCAACTGTCGATGAAATGGTATCATACAATAAGAATGCAATATATCCACTACCTTGTTGTGCTTTTAATGTTCTTGTAATTGTAAATCTCCCAGTCAGACAATACCAATCATAACAAGTCCCATATCTCCAATAAGATGGAGCATAGTTAGCAGTACCAGTTTCTTGAATACCAGTATCACCAGTTCTTATACTATAAGAATGAGTAGTGTCTGTCATTCCAGACATATTACTCATTGTTGCAGTTCCAGTAAATTCTGTTCTTGGACTTGCAGATGATGTTTGTGAGAAGACTATAGTGTCTCCATTACTTGGATATACATCTGATATAACAATACCATTTGTTCCACTACTTGTTAGATTTCCATTATGGTCAGAATCTAGTCCACTAACTGAATAAGTTCCTGTCTGATAGGATGTACTTAATGCAGCCCCAGTGAGAGTATAGTCTGCCGGCATGGTTAAATCATCTGGTGTTGTATCCTGTGACCTATTACTTACAGTAAAGGAATAGGTATCACCATGACTACCTACTGTAACAGTCCTTGTTGATGAGTCATCGTAGTCATCACCAGAATCCAATTTGATGTAAATAACATCACCATTTGAAACTGTACTGGCACCAGTTATCCAACTACCAGAATTAATTTTATACGCTGCATTACTGAGAGTAGAATTCAAAGATGTTGCAACACTTTGTCCACTATCCAGACCACCAACTGTTGACCCACCAGATGTAACTCCAGATGTATCTGGGTCGTTGCCTGTTGAAGATTCACTTGTTACTGTTAGAGTTGGGTCTAAGTCAACTGCACGAGTTGTAGCACTAAGACTTACCGATGTACTTGTTCCATTTGCACTCAAATATGCTGTTTTTGTGACACCAGTAGAATATGAACCAGATGCAGTAATTGTTGCAGTTACACTTGTAGCAGTAGTAGAATTGAATGTTATTCCAGTACCACTCCAAGTAACTCCAGTATTACTTGGCTTATTACCATCACCATCTGCTGTACTATATCCCTGTGAACCAACACTTAATGAAAAACTACAACTTGCACTTAATTCTTGACCAGTAAAATCACTGGTTGATTTAGTAATTGTTACATAAGGATTAGAACTATATGCAACATCATTTGCAGCAGTACCACCATCTACTGATGATATGTCTGCAACTGAGATTGCACCAGACTTAGGTACACCAGCATTGTTTGCAGTGTTTGGTACAGTTGTACTTGCAGAACCACCAGAAGATTCTCTGTAATATTCAGATAGTTGAATTGGATTACTTCCACCTAAATCGTCTTGAATTTCATCAAAACTACCTGTAGTTACTGTTCCCATTACTTATTCGCTCTCTGGATTGCTTGAACTGCCTGTTTGAATGTTCTTGAATCTTTACCTAACATTTGTACTACTTTCTTTCTGGTTATTGGTTTTAATGCATCTAATGTTTTTGTAACCATTTGTGCAACCTGTTGGTTTATCTTAACCTTACTACCATCATCCAATGTTAATTGAGATGGTTTCTTTAAATCTGCAGCCCCTCTGATTTGTACATGTATGTTTTGGTCTGGGTCGTTTGCACGAGGGCCCATTTTCTTTTCTCTTTCTTTGGATTTGAAGTATAACTCTACTTCTTGTTTGATTTCATCAGAAGGTTCCCAATCTGTAAACTTACCAGAATCTATTGCATCTGCAAATTTCTTTGCAGGCCCACTAGTACCTTTAGCAAACATAGTAATTTTAGTTATTGCGTCTTTGACTGACTTAGATTTGTTTACTAAATCCCTAATCTTATTATTGGCTGCATTAGTCTTTGCACCAAAGTCGTGGTATTTTCTACCTTCTGGAATTATGGGATGATATCGTCTCATCTTAGATACTCCTAGAAAGAACTTATGACATCTTTATGATTTCTATACTTTGATTTAGATTGTCTCATGAGATTATCATGGATTTGATTTCTAGTTTTCATTAAACCATCTGGCATATGACCGATTGCTTTATGAGTCATCATAATACCTTTTAATGCCTCTAGTCCTTTTTTATCACCAAGAAGTTTTGCAAGATGCATTAATGAACCAGTATGGTCATTTCTATCTGTCATTTTTGCAATCTTTTTGATATCTGCATCATTCATGGTTTGTGCTTCAACTATTTCTTCGATACCTTCTTTAATATCTGCAATAGTGTCTAAAATATCTTCATGGAAAATACCTTTACCAGTCTTCTTATCCATACCCATGTAGAATCCTTTCAAAGATGGTAGTTTAACACCAATCTTATCTAACATTGCAACCATCTTATGAATTTTTTCCCATCCTGCTGGAGAGTATTTACCTTTTGACCTAATCTGACCAAATAGTCTATCTATTGCAACTTCTGGAGACTTATCTTTTTCCCATTTGAAGTTTGTAATCTTTGCAAGTTGTACACCATATGCACCAAGTTTAATTTCATCTCTTCTAGATAATTCTTCTTGAACTACAAGTTCAAACCCTTTATAAAAAGGTGTTCTTTCTTCGTTTGCGAATTGAAGTGCTTTTTTAACTTCTGAATTCTTTTCAAGACCTTTTTTAAGTTTCTGAATCTTGTCAATTGCATAGTTCATTGCACCGCCATGGTCTAAGGCAATCTCTACTGCTTTCTTAATAATTGCATTTGATTTTGCTTTAGGGTTCTTTCTGAAATATACTGATATCTCTTGACCAGTTAATTTAGAACCAGACATTTTACTAGGTGGTCTTCTACCTTCAACCTTCATTTGTTTCTTATCTTTACCTGTAGGTTTCTTTATCTTACCCCTACCTTTGAACTTTTTCTTTAAGTTTGCAAAGAAACCTTCCTCAACTTCTTGTTCCTCATCTATCTGAGTTTGTTCTACTGTTGCTGAATCTCTATCGTCATCATCGAACCCAGAAACCCATGAGCCTGGAGCATGTGTAATTTTATATCCAGATAATTTAACTCCCCATTGTTTTAAAAAGTCAATTACTGGTTCTCTTGCATCCCCAACTTTCTTAACATCTTCATAATCCAACATCATTTTATACCAGACATCCATGACACCATCATCACCTACATAACTAGTAAATACTTTTGCAGCCTTATCAAGGTCTTTCTCTCTTTTGATTAAGACTGGTTTCATAAGTGCTTTTTGTAATTTTTTAAGTTTCTCTGGTGTGTCTGGAATTGCCCATGTACCTTCTTGAAGATTTTCTTCATTGTAGGATGCAGCTAATTGTTGGTGTTTCTTTTGAATTCCTAACCAATCTTTTTTCAGACCTTTGATGACTTTGATATCGATACCACGAGATTTTGAAATCTTCATGTCAGATACACCATCTTCAAAATCCATGATGATATCTTTTATTGCACCTTCTTGTAGGTCTGATGGAAATTCATTTAGGTATTGGTTGACAATATTAAGAGTATCGACCCTAAAAAGGTCGTCTTCTTCTGTCTGTACATCCTGTATAATTGATTCAATAAGTTGTTCCTCAACCTTGTCGTTGAGACTTCTAGGGTCTTTCATAGACCTGTATGCATCTGCAACAGACCTAAGAGACCTTACGCTCTTAATATATTCTGACATATCTACTTCCCAGATTTTTTGTTATTGTAAATTAGAGATTTCTCTTTCACATAACCTAATGCACGAAGTTTCTCTTTGAAAGTTTTATTTCTTCCATCTACTTTTAAAGAACCTTCTTCTTTCTTGACTGCTTTGGAAATTGCTTTCCTTTTCTTGTGCAAGAATTTATCAGAATCATCTACATCACCATCGTTATCGATGTCTTTGTCCTTACGATTCTTAAATTTTTTCTTTACTGCCTTAGGTTGAACTTTATCTAGACCATCACCATCATCTGATTTATCGTTGGTGTTGTCTTCTGTATTGAAGAGTTTTTCAACATCTTTCTTAAGTTCTTCAATCTTAGCACCTTCTGTTTTAACTGCATCAGCAACTTCTGGTTTATCCTGTAATGGATAATTCATCAATTCTGCTTGGCGGTCATATCTAGATTGTGCTGGTTTTGAATTGGCAAGAACCTCAGCTACTGTGTCGGCAACACTTCTGGTTACATCATCAGCAGTAGATTGGAACTTCATTCTATCTTTAATATCTGACATAATTCTACCCTGTTTAATTTGTTATCATATGTATTTATACAAATAATAAACTCTATTTCTTATCACTCTGTTGAGCTCTAAATTTCTTAAGTCTTTCGACTTCCCCTTTTTTGACTTTTGGTAACATTTTCTTTGCAAGTCTGGTTATTGCAGACTTTTTCTTATCTAATTTCTTTGCAATTGCAATTCTAGCACCTATTGAAAGAGTTGATAGTGACTTACCACCAGTCATCTTCTTTGCAAGTGTATCTCTTGCCATCTTTTGTGCTTTCTTAAGAAGTTGGTCTTGAGACTTCATTCTTTTCTTATTTCTCATTCTCTTTCTTGCAATCTTCTGAGCTTGTCGTCTCATTCTCATTGCAATTGCTCTTCTTTGTTGCATAGAGAGTGCTTCTAGTGCAAATTGTTTGGATAATTCTGTTTTAAATTTACCTTCTGATACTTTATGTTGTTTCTTTGCCATGTTCATTGCTGTACCATGCATGACATCATCTGCCTTATCTTTACCATACTCTTTCTCAAAGTATTTTCTTTTCTTCTTAAGGTCTTTATAAATCTTTTCTTTGGTTGCATTAACTTCATCAGATGCTTCGTCTCTCATTCTTTCTCTTTTCTTTTCATCTTGTGCATCTTTAAAGTCTTTTTCTTTTGCATCATCCATTTCATCTGCATGTCTTTGTGCAAGTGTTTCTTTCTCTCTTTCTTGTTTATCTTTTACTCTATCGACATTTTCACCTTCGTCTAGTTTGAGTTTCTTACGAAGTTTATCTAGTTCTGCTTTGTTCTTTTTGAATGCTGGTGAACCATAAGGTAAGTCCATACCTTTACTAAGGAGTTTGTACATTTGAACTTTATGTGCTGGACTTAATGAATCGAAAGAAACTTCATTCAATGAAGGTATTATTTCTTCCATTCTCATTTTGTTATTCAAAGTTCCAATCATTGTAACTATTTTATCACGAGCATCTATAATACTTTTCCATGTAGGATTGTGTTGTGTATTCGTGAGTTCTTTATCACCCATTTTTACAATCTTTTGATAAGATACTAAGACCTTTTGCATATCCTTAGAAAGTTTTTTCATTGCATCAACTTCTTTCTTTTGTACCTCTTGAAGTTCTTGCTGTTCTTTAAATGTCATTAGTCCCTCTCTCATTGATGCTCCACCTGTATCAAACATGTCACTTCGTATTCGTCTTCTTGGAATAACTGGTTCTTCTTCTCTTTCTATCTCAGCAGGTTTCATGGTAAATGCTCTTACCCATGAATCAACCATCTTATTCTTTGGTAGGGTAGTTACAAACTTTTTAAGTCTTGGATAGATTTTACGAGTGTTATTTTCTAAATCTTTGTTATCACCATCGTTATCAATAATGATAAAACCACCTCTTCCAAAATGACCTTGTAGTTTACCTAAACTTTTTCTTACTTCTGCATGATTAGACTTAACTACTTTCTCTGGAATAGACCTATTTCTATTTGCATTTCGTTCTAGTGCAGTTTCCAATGTAGTATTAACAAAAACCATTGAAGTTTCATAACCCAGTGATTTTAAGAGTTTGTTTTGAATCATTATCTTCTTAACATCTCTTGCAGTAGAATCTATAATTAACCCTAAACGACCTCTAACATATAAATCTTGTCGTTTAGCAGTTAATGCTTTTGCATGAATTCTTACTGCTTCTCTTGACTCTTCTTCATCTTCTGGCATTTTAAGAGAAAGTCCTGCTTTCTTTAATCCAGCCTCGAAGAAATCATCTGAGTTAACTGGTCTCAGTCCAAGTGCTTTAAGTCCTAACTTATTTGCAACATAAGACTTACCACTTCCTGGCCCACCTGCCATGAAGACTGCTTTAAAGATACCAACATCGTTGATACCTTCACTAAGTAATTCGTATTTCTCTTCCAACATCTTCTCTCATATAAGATGGTAAAAAGTCCCAATGTTCTTTAAGACCCATACCTTTTCTTACTGCCTTGTATAGTTGTTTACCCTGTCTGAATCCTTTTGGTAATGATTTAACAAAAGTCTTTTCATCACCATTAGCTGCAAGTGCTCTCATCTTAGATGCACTCATACCTTCAATTCCTTCTGCATCTGGGTCTCTCTCCCCAGCAGATACAATCTCAATAGATTTAAAGTTGTAGAATCCATGTCTACCTTTCACTTTGTTGTACTTTGTTAAAAGGTTTTCAAACTCCCTAATTCTATCAGACCCAGCAACCATTTTAATACTTCTATATCCATCATTATATAAATCAACTACTACATCAAATACTGTTCTTGCATTAGTATCCTTTACTGTAACTTTAGTTGGTTTAAACATTAGTCTCATAAATTTTATCTTATCTTTATAAGGTAATGGATTTTTCTTAGGGTCTTGTGTAAAACCTGTAAAAATAAATGCATCATCCGAACCAGAAATCTTTTGAACTCTAGTTGCAAGTTTAAGATGTCCAACTGTTGGTGGATTAAACCTACCAAATGCAAAGACTGCTGTTTGGGAATTTATTTCTGCAATATCTTTAAAGGTCTTCATATCCAGTATTTATGATTTATAAAAACTTAACTTCCTGTTTTTTTATGATATCTTGGTCTTCTTTGACTATTTCTTTACATCTATCAAAGAAAGGTTTTAAGTCTTCATCGTTTGTAGTTGCCTCTGTTAGAATGTGTCTTCTATTTGGTGGAGATAAATTAGTAAATTGCCAATCTGCTGGTACAGCATCTCTACCATCTTCAATTTCCTCTGGAATTATATCACATTCTTTTAGTTTATTGATAAATGTAGAACCTGTATCTCTTATTTTGTCCATAACAAATGACCAATCACCATCCCTCATTTCCCAATCTATTTGTGGAATACATGGTATAAAATGGTCTGCTCTATCAAACATACTCCATCCATCCCATTTCCAAGCACTTAATATAAGTGTATGGTCTGTTTGGGGGCCATTTCGAGTTCCATATAGAATGTTTTCTGCATCATTCCATAACAATAATCTTTTCATTCTTATATAAGATTCTTCCCACAATTCTTTTGATGTGTGTTGATAATCAGTAAACCATGGCGTATATAATCCATTATCTAATTCTGTTATAAGTCCAGATATAAATCTATCCCAAGGCTCTCTAATTATTACATAAACTTTCCAATCTTTAAAGTATTCTGACATTATAAAAGGAGACCAACTAGTTAAATGTTTTTCCATAGGATATTTCTTTTTCCAAACTCCTACTGCATTACCTAAAAAATCATCACCAGCTTTATCTGAATATGAGTATAGTGTATCTTTTTTATAAGCAAAATGTTTATCTACAATCCTAAGTTCATGCTCATCATCTGGCATTAGTGTAACATTACTTGCAAGTTTATCTTCTTCTGGGTCTGTATAATGAGTTTCCCATGCAAACTCCCAGAAGTCGTCATCGTTTAACCAGTTTTTTGGATGTCTATTTCCACCTTCTAACCAGACCCAATCATCACCATATTTTTCATTTGCTTCTGCAAGTGCAAATCTTAGTGTTGAATGACCAGTCTTTCTAGGTGCAATTAAAAATGCTTTTCTCGAATGAGAAACGAATGTTGGATGTTGGTATTCCCATACAGTTCTACCAGACCATTGAATGTTTTCTATGTCTGTGAATCTTTTTTCACCAGTAATAGTTCTAAATTTACTATATTCAGATAAGGAAGAATCCCCATTGTTCATAATATATCCTCATAATTTATTTATCCCATGCTTTTGCAGCAGTGAAATTATTGAAACTGAATTCCATTCTATCGACCAGTTTCACTGCACCACCTAAGTTGTTATCAATTGCAACAAATCCTTCTGGTGCAACAACATCAAATCCATTGTCTGTTTTAACAAATGTAGATGTAAGTTGTTTTGCTTTATTTACTTTATAAAGTATCTTAGTTTTTGCATAGTTAATTAATGCTTGGAACTCTACAAGATTTTGTAACATAACTTTATCTTTTCTAATACTCGTTAAGTATGTATTCATATTTTTTTGTTTAATTTTTTTACCTTTCTCAGACTTCATTTTATCGACTGCAACTTGTAGTTTCGTTTCTGCAAACTTATAGTAACCTTCTGCATGTTTCTTGTAGTTTAACTTTAACAAGTTACTACCTTCTCTCACTTTACTGTTATGATATGTCTTATATGTAGCCCCTTGTTCCATTGCTCGCTGATATTCCAAGAATTTGTTGAGCTGTGTAGATTTAATTTTAGAAAAAACTTTACCTGTTCTGGACATCAATCTGATTATCTCTGCACTATCTTTCTGAGTAAATGTTGCAGTTCCAGATACATCGTTGTATTCTGCATCATCCATCCATATATCTTTTGTTTTAGTTAATCCAGATAAGTCTGCACCAAAGGATGCACTCATATCATCTAAAGTGCCACCTGTGTATGTGGTATGAAACACTATTCCTAATTTTGCTTTCTTCATCGTTCTTGCAAGTGTAGATGCAGAAGGTACTGCATATAGAATTGTATTTGGTTGGAATGTCCAGTAATCTTCTTTGTTTATCTTCTGTTTCTTTAAATCATCTTTAGTGTACATCAAATCACCTTGTAGTATCTTACCTTTAATATTAAGGTTTGGTAAGTAATCTAAACATACATGAAATTTAGTTGCAAGGTCTCCAGAAAGTTTATCATCTATCTCTGCATGTGTTGTGTAGTATTCTTGTTTCTTTGCAAATATACTTTTCTTTGCAACTACAAATTCACCTGTCTCTGGATGTTCACCACAAAAGATTGCTGGTGCTCCATCCCATTTTACTGTGACATTGGTTGCACTCTTCGTGCCAGATGATAACATTTTGCTAAGAGATAGTATAAAGTTTATTGAACCTCTACCACCTTCAACTCCAGTGTTAAATATCTCGTCTTCGATATGTTCCAGATGTAAATTCTTTGCAGCCATTAGTTATCTACCTTTGCACTTGCTCTCCACTGGTAGCATGACCAGTATCTTGCTTTCCATTTAGGGCCTGGATTTGCACAATCGTGTCTTGCTCTGAAAGATTTTCTTCTTTCATCACTATCTCTTTTGATTGACATCTTTGGGTCTCCAAATCTAACTACAACAACTTTACCAGACTCATTTTTAAC